>Ga0180434_10001504_pt1 | contig 33187 bp, 22 predicted proteins | sample SS_ome_7_FD_132453 | JGI IMG/M metagenome (GOLD analysis project Ga0180434, IMG submission 132453) | Hypersaline lake sediment archaeal communities from the Salton Sea, California, USA - SS_1_D_2 metaG | ecosystem: Environmental > Aquatic > Non-marine Saline and Alkaline > Hypersaline >... | reverse complement strand
GCCGGGTTGCCCTCACCGCCGAGGGGGTGCTGATCGTTGCCGATACCTTCAGCCCGGGGCCCGACTGCCGTGGCTGGTCGGCCGGTCAGCTCTGGCAGCTTTATGAGCTCGAGGCCCGCGGCGCGGACTGGTTTCTGGCCAAGTCAGACGGCCCTTACCCGCTGCCTGATGGCAGGCAGGCGGAGCGGCGGACGCTGGTCAAGCATCTCGCCGGTCCCGACGTGTCGATCGGCATGGTGGAGGTCGAGCCCACCACCATGCACGCCCAGCGGGCCGATGGCAGCCGCCGCAGCCGTTTTGTCACGACGTTCTCCCGTCGTGAGGTTGCCGACCGGCCGCTGACGGCGGTGCTGGCCGTGGTGCCAGTGGAAATGACGGAGGATGCCCAGGCGGTGGCCGATCAGATCGTCCTGTCTGCCCCCGACGGAAAAGACGGCCCGTTCGCTCGGGCGGTTGTCCCCGGTGGCCAAGGGGAGTGCGTCATCGACATGACCACCACCGGCAACAGTTTCACGCGGCGGTGAGCGGTTATCCATTCAGGAAAACGGCGGCCGCCTACCAATTGATAGGGGCGTCGGCGGGCAACGTCGCGATAGAGTTAAGAAATAGGGGTTCGTCGTCATTGCCAGTGAGTGGCAGCGATGTCAGGCCGGGGCAGTCCGGCCACTTCGATTTTCTTGTTCCCGTTGGAGGGCATGCAATGAACACAACACGCAGTCAGCGAGCCGGTTTTACGCTCATCGAACTCTTGGTGGTGATCGCGATCATTGGGGTCTTGGTTGGGCTGCTGCTGCCGGCCGTGCAGGCCGCCCGCGAATCGGCCCGCCGCACAGCCTGCGTTAACAACATCAAGCAGATGGCGCTGGCGCTGATGAACCATCACGACGTCGAGAAACAGTTTCCCAAGGGCCTGGTCTGTACGACGGGGTCGTGTGACTTAACCGGAAATTTCCATGGTCATTTCGCGGCCCGCCATGCCGACTGGGGTGAATCGTTCACCATTCGTGCGCTCCCTTTTATGGAATTCCAGAGTATTTACGACGCCTACGACTTTTCCGAGCCCAATAGTTCACTGGGCAACATGGAGGCGGTGATGCCGAAACTGCCAACCCTGCTGTGCCCCAGCCGGGAGCCGGTCAGCACGTATCTCTACATCCATCCCACCAATTCGCATCGCCGGTGGGTTTCGAGGAGCCACTACGGTGGCAACTATGGTGCTGGCCGAGCGATCTCCGAGACCTTGTCGGTTCAGCCAGGTCTACGCGGAGTCTTCAATGCCGCCGAGCAGTGGGGTGCTGAGATCAAGGACATCACCGACGGCACTTCAAAAACGCTCTTGCTCGGTGAAATCATTACGGACTCCCAGCAGGGGGGCGACTCGCGCGGCGCCTGGAATTATCAGGCCGGGACGGCGTTTAGTGGTGGTCTGACGACAGCAACTCCATCGGTTGCTGATATCCAGGCGGGCATCCGGACTCCGAACGTCGTCTTCACGTCTACGACCCGTGGAGAGCTTGGAGACCATACGCCGCAATGCCCGAACCGCCGGCCGGACAGCGACACGACCTACTACTGCAACGATGGCAGCAAGGGCGTCGCCGTTCGCAGCACCCATCCCGGCGGCGCAATCGTCGCGATGGCCGACGGGAGCAGCCGTTTTGTCAACGACTCAATCGACAAGTTGGTCTGGTATGGCCTGCACACGATTGGCGGAGGCGAAGCGGTGGGGCAGTGGTAAAGAGACTGCGCTGCCCGATCATCTGCAAACAGCTGTGATTAGGGCTGTGCGTCAGCGTTGACGTAGTTCCACTCACGCAGAGTCACCCGGCTCTTTTTTGAGGGCAGCTTTTCGAGCATCGTTTTGCGGTCGTAATCCAACCAAAGTTCCACGGCTGTCGACTTGCCAGGCCGACCCACTGGCCAAGTTTCGAGTTCGATTACTCCCGCGGCGGCGTCCTGCGATCGGGTTCGCCAGGTGCGATCTCCAGCCATTTCGCTCCAGCCTTTCGATTCTGTCTGCGCATCGATGTAGCGGTCGATCTCGGCGTGCCACTTTTCGGTGGCGTCGGTGATATCCCACGCTGCCGCATTGTTGGGCAGTTCGAGGTTACGGGTACTCGACCAGTGGCCGTGGAGGGCCTGCTCAAGGTCCAACGCCTGCCGGCCGGCGAGTGGGTCGTCGGCACAGCCAGCAATGCCCAGCAGCACTGACAGACCGATGACGGCGGGATGGCTCCAGGTTTTCAACATCGGTTGGTCTCCCCGGGGAATCACCTCTTCAAAGCGGCGATGCAAAGGCTGACGGTACCGCTGTGCCGCGGCGGCCGACACTATCGGATGGTAGGGTGACGCCAGCGGCCGTCAGCCACTACGGGTCCCGAGAAACCGCACGGCTGCCTGGGTGCGATTTTCGACCCCGAGCTTCTCATAGATCGTGTGCAAGTAGGCCCGGACCGTCCCTGGGGTAAGCCCGAGCCGGGCAGCGATCTGCTTGGAGGAGTTCCCCTCAGCAAGGAGGGCGAGAATGTCCCGCTCGCGTGGCGTCAGGCAGTTGAGCTGGTCGCTGGCCTCGGTGGCCAAGTGGTCCGGCTGCTGCCGCTGCTGAAACGATTCGACCACCAACCGGGCGACGGGAGTGGAAAGCGGTGCACCGCCAGCCCCGACGTCACGAATCGCCCGCACGATCTCGCTGGCTGGTGAACGCTTCAGCAGATAGCCGCTCGCCCCAGCCCGCAAGGCTTCGAACACCCGCGTCTGGTCGTTGTAGACCGTGAGCATCAGCACCTGCAGGGCGGGAACAGCGGCCTTCAGGGCAGCCACACAGGCCGGCCCGTTGAGCCGGCCGCTGCCCCGGGGGGCCAGCCCGATATCGACCACGAGTACGGCAGGGGGCCGCTTGGGCACATCGGCAAGGGCCGCTTCGGCGTCGGCGTAGGTGGCCAGCAGCCGGAGGTCGGCCTCTTGGTTGACGATGGCGGCCAACGCCTCCCGCGTGATGCGGTCATCTTCAACGATTGAAACCTCAAGTGGCATGGGAAGGCTCCGGATGCTGGCTGGGCCGGCTGGCCAGCCGGCCCGCGGCGGGCAGTGGAACGTCAAGCGTCATCTCGGTGCCGCCGCCGGGAAGGGCCGCTACCGAACAGGTCCCACCGAGTTCGGCGGCGCGATGGTGCATGTTTTCCAGGCCGGCCGCCGGCCGCGGGCGACTGTCGTGATCAGCTGCTGCCCCGCAGCCGTCATCGGCGATCGTCACGATGAGTCGGCCAGCCGTCACCCGACAGCAAATAGCCACCTGGGCCGCCCCGGCATGCTTGACAATGTTGTTGATTGCCTCCTTGACACACAGCAGCACCCCCCGTCGAAACTCTGCCGGCGTGGCTCGTAACGGCACCTGGCTGGGCAGGTCGCAGTTGCACCCGATGCCCAGCGATGCCAGTGTCTGGGAGGCCGACAGGGCGAGATAGCCAAGCAGGTGCTGCAGGGTGTCGTGCTCGGGGTTGACAGCCCAGACGATTTCGTCAAAGGCCGAGACCGTGGTGCAGGCGATCTGCGAGATCTGCCGGAGCGACTCGGCGGTTTCGGCCGTTGCCGAGCGGCCGGCAAGGTCGGCCAGCAGCGAGATCTGCGTCAGGCTCGTGCCGAGGTCATCATGCATGTCGCGGGCAATCCGCATGCGTTCCTGATCGAGCAGGGCCTGCTGCCGCAGTCCTGCCAGCCGGGCGGATGTCCTCCGGGAGTGCAGCCAGAAGGTTCCGCCAGCAGCGGTCAGGGCGACGGCAAAGATCGCGGCCCAGCGGACAGCCGGACGTTCCCACCAGGTCGGGGCGATCTCCAGGACCGCCGCCGGCATTGTGCTCGTCCAGGTGCCAGCCTCGTTTCTGCTACGCAGCTCCAGCGGGTGACGGCCGGACGGCAGCCGTTCGTAGACCAGCCGGCGGTCGGCCGGGGTTTCCAGCCAGTCGCGGTCGATGCCGACCAGCCGATGCTCGAGCCGGGCGTTGGTCGGTGTCGGCAGAATGGTTTCACCCAGGAAAATCTCGACAAGCCGCGGATCGGCTGGCACCTGCGGTGTGGTTCCACCGAACTGCAGAAGCTGGCCGTCGATCTGGAGCCCGCTGATTCGAACCGGCTGTGGGGGGCTGCCGGCTGGCAGCCGGTCGGTCAGGCTGGCCGCGATTCCTGTTGGGAGAGCAACCATGATGGTGCCGTCGCCGTCACTCGTGGCGATGCCGGGAAGGACGACGGTCGGGTCAAAGTAGGCGGTGCGGTCGTCGCGGGTCACAACCCAGCAATGACAGCGGTCGCTGCAGCCGGTGGCGACTGCGTTCAGTTCGTCGATCATCGCGGTGAAGAACAGCCGCGGAGTGGTACACCACAATCGGCCCCGACCATCGGGGACAACTGCCAGGAGTGTCTCGGCGGGCAGCCCCTGATTCAACGTCAGCTGCGTCCACACGGCATCGTGATACCGCCAGAGTCCCTCACCCCGCGTGGCGATCCAGACTGAGCTGTCTGGCTGCGGCACGATAGCGGTGATCGGGGCCAGCACTGCGGCGGGTTGTGGAATCGGCGTTACGGTTGCGGTCGATCGTGAGGCTTCCGGGGCGATCAGCAGGCGGAATAGCCCAGCCGACTCCGTGGCGACGTAAGCCGCCCGGCCTCCATCACCAACCATCAGTCTCACGGCCGCAGCCGGCTGGTCAGGAGGCCAGTCGATGGGATGCCACTGGTCATCCTGAAGCCAGACCAGGCTGGTACCGATTGCCACCAGCAGCCCGTCGCCGAGGGCAAGGATCGCCGTCACCGGCTGGCCACGGAGTTCAGGGGGCGTCGAGAGGTTTTCGCTGCCCGCCGCGTCGGTCTGGTCGATTCGGACGATGCCACCGTCCTGGGTCCCCAGCCAGACGATATCGCGGGGCGAAATCGTCAGTGCTGTCACCCTACCGTATCGCCAGCCATCGAGCCGCGAGTGAAAGACCGTGTCGGTCGTGCCACGGCCCCCTGACCGCAGCCACGGCCCAAGTGGGCCGGGCTGGCTGCCAACCTCACCGTCAAGGGTGAGAAACCACAGCCGGCCGGTGGTGTCACAGCAGATCGTTCGCAACGGCTTGAGTGTTGGCATTTCCACCCGTTGAACGATTCGGGGAACACCGCGTTCCAGCCCAGCCGTCGTGCCAGCCCAGATGCCACCGTGCCGGTCGACGCAGACTGAGTAGATGCTGCTGCTGGCTGTCTCTGCGGTCGCCAGTCGGCTGCCGTCCCACATGACCAGCCCATAGCGGGTGGTCGCGATCCACAGCCTGCCCTCGTGGTCTTCCACGAAGCCACGGATTGTCAGCACGTCGGCATCGAACGCCTGCGTCAAACGGCTGCCGTCGAAGTGATGAACCCGGTTGCCGACCCGAACCCAGAGCCCGCCACTCCGGGCTGCGGCGACGATGGTCTGCTGGTCGGGAAGGTCTTTTTCCACCCGCCAACCACCTCCTGTCCAGACGGCCAGACGCGTCCGCCGGGCCAGCCAGACCCGGCCGGCAATATCGGCGGCCACGTAGGCACTGTTATCGGGTGACGCACTTTCACCTGCCGGGATCGGGTGCCAGGTTCGCTGGAGGCCAACGGTGCGGCTGACTAGTCCCTGCCGATAGCCGACCCAGACACTGCCGTCGCCCGCTTCACAGATGGAAAGTGGTTCCGGGGCATCCTTCTCTGAAAAATCCGGCGGCGGCCCGGCATCGGTGATGAATCGCAGGCCTTGCTCGCTGCGAACCGCATGCGTTCCATCGGCCAGCACGATGTGCAGGCTGCCCATCCGATCGCTGAGCAGATGTTTCACCGGGGCGGAGCCGGCAGGAATATCCAGCGGGATCATGCGGTGCCCGTCGAAGCGACGTAGCCCCCCGGCATGCCCCACAACGATGCCACCATCCGTCAGTTCCACGACCGGGTGTTCGCCCGCCCCGGCAGCGAGCGGTGTGAACGACCAGTCGCGGAGCAGATCAGTGGTCAGAACTGGTTCGGCGGCCATGCCCAGCGGGGCAGCCGTCAGGAGCACGGCAGTATGCAGGTAGGCCACCCAAAAGTGTTGCTGGCTCATAGCCGTTTCAATGTACCCCAGTGCCGCGGGGCAGGAAGGCTGTTGATCTGACTCACATTTGATAGGTGCGGGCTGCTGGTCAAACCCCACACTCAAACCTGGGCGAATCGATAGCGATGCCGCCACCGGCCGTTCATGGTGGCGGTTGCCCGCTGCTTGCCTCGGCAGGCAGCGATTCCACGCACGAGGCAGAGAAACTTTCAGCCATGGGTTGTTTCCAGCACCGCCACTGGTCTCGGTATTCGCGTGGGCTCATCGTCGCTCTGGCCACATCCTTCCTGGCTGTGACCCGCCCGACACCGGCGGGTGAAACAGAGGGCTGGCTGGAACTGTTCAATGGCCGGGATTTTTCCGGCTGGGTGATTGAAGGGCCCGACGGCGGGATCGAGCGGCCCGACGGCAGCCCCGTCTGGCGGGTTGAGGATCATGAAATCGTCTGTGCGGGTAACCGCTGGAGTTTCTTGCGGTATGTGGGGCAGCGATTCGCTGACTTCGAGTTCCACGTCGAGTTCGTGATGGCGGCCGGCGGGAACTCGGGGGTCGGAATTCGCACCGGGGCGATCGACCTCAAAGACCCACAAAACTCCCGGCCTTCATGTTTTTGCTATGAGATCCAACTGCTCGATGACGCGGGAAAGCCCCCCAGTCCGTTCTCAAGCGGGTCGCTCTATCGCTACGTTGCCCCTCGGGAAAATGCGATGAAGCCGGCCGGCGATTGGAATACGCTCGAGATCAGTTGCCGAGGCCCGATTATTGATGTTGTCTTGAATGGTCAGGCGATCCACCACTTTGACCAGCGAACGATGGAGCAGACCAGGCACAAGCCACTCGAGGGCCATGTCTGCCTGCAGAATCATGGGCATCCGATCCGGTTTCGCAATGTTCGGGTGCGGCCGCTGTAGTAACCGTCGGCCCATTGAGCAGGGTTGACCGAAGACGTCTCTCTGCTTTTAGCAGGCTTCGGCGACTGCCACGGGAGTCGGCTGCGCCGGGCTGCTGTGCAACAGCCCGGCGGCGTCCCGTGAGGCGGCGGCGGCACCGGCGGCGGCACCGGCGGTGACCGGACCACCCCAGCCAGAAAGGCCGCGGCCGATGAGGGCAACCGGAAAGGTGGCGGCAAAGCCAATGATCGCACCACCCGCGTAGACCGTCTCGCCCACGGCCCGCGAGACTTCGCTGAAGCTGCTCCGCCGCTGCCGCACCGGGGCGGGCGGAATCTCCCGCAACTTGCCGTCGTCCCGCAGCCGTCGCTCCTGAAAGAACCGGATGGCTGCCTCGCCGGCGATCCGGATGAAGGTGCGGTCGCTGATAAAGCCGATCACGCTGCCCACGATCGGCACCCGGGTCACCAGTTCGTCCGCCAGTTCGTCGGCGAGGACGTCCCGGCCCGCCTGGGCGGTGATGGCATCGACGTTGAGACTGTCCTGATCGGGATGGTCAAGGGCTGCATGCATCCGGGCCAGCACCACCTCGCGGCGGCTGCAGTCTTCGATGAGGGCGAGCTCAAGCACATCGAGCAGCACCGCGCGGTCGAGGGGCCGGTCGAGCGGATAGCCGTAGCTATGACCGATTTTGGCGATCGTCGCCATCGCCGCGACCAGTTGAAAGGGTAGCCGACCAACCACGGCATTCCCAAGCTGCCGGATCACCAGGCCGCGGCCAGCACTGATGTGCTCAGCCTTTTGGATGATCTGCCGGGCCCGCTGGTCACAGGACTCCAGCGGCAGTTGCCGCTGAGCGATGATCTCGTCGCGGGTCGGCTGGCCCCCACCGCCGACCCCCGGCAGCTTTGTTTCAGCCATGGTATTGAGCAGCCGGATCGCCCGCCGGACCACCTCGGCCGGTACCACCCACTTCACTCCCCAGGCGATCGGCTGGGCCACCAGTTCCACGGTCTGGGTCAGCCGGCTCGGCTCCGTACTCTTCCAGCGGGCGATAAGGTCGATCTGTTCTTGCTCATAGGGTGAAAGGCAGTTGGCCGGCGGGGCGAGGGCGGTCACGGGGGCTCCTTGAAACGACAACGGTGGCTGACGGCACGCAGGCGGGAAACCGCCGTTTGACCAGTGTACAGCCGCCGCCCGCAAAACCCGTGAAATCGACATAATTCGGAGTTCTTTTTCAAGCTGGAAGACCAGCGAGACCGATCTTGATTCAGCAACGCATACCCCTCTAAGGTGGCACCTGCCCGCGAGGGGTCTGCCCGTGTTGTCAGCTACCCCGCAAGGATCGGATCAACCAATGTTTGCACTCGACTTCGTGATTCCAGGTTTCAGCAAATGCGGCACTACGACGCTGTGTGATTTGCTCCAACAGCATCCCCAGATCGCCATTCCGCAAAAAGAGCCGGGGTATTTTGCTCAACACCACGATAAGGGATCCAGCTGGTACAGCGACCTGTTCAGCACGGTCGCCCCAGGCGTCCTCCGCGGAGATGCCAGCACGACCTATTCCTCGGAGGAGTTTGCCGAGGTGGCGAGCATTCGGCTCGGCACCCGGTTTCCTCGGCTGCGGTGCATCTTCATCGCTCGCCACCCACTCACTCGGCTGGAGTCGAGTTTCCGGCAGATGCACCACAGCGGCCATCTGTACGGCGTCGCGGCCGACCGGGACATCGGCATGACGCTGGCAACGCTCCCAAACATGATCGCCGATACCCGCTACTGGCAGATCCTTAATCGCTATCGCCGCTTCTTTCCCGACGAGCAGATTCTGGTGCTGTTTCTGGAAGATCTGGCGCGGCAGCCGGAAGTTGAAGTGCGGCGGTGTTTTGAATTTCTGGGCGTCGATCCCAATGTGTCAATCACCGAGGCTGGACGTCGCAGCAATCCCGGCCAGTCCAAAGAATATGACACCCTTCCTATGCGGTTCATCCGTCGGCATCGGCTGCTTCGGCGGTTCTGGAACCGCATCGACCGTGATGGCCGACGGCAACTTGCCCGCCGGTTGGGGCTGAGGCGTTGCTTTGCTGAGCCGGTTACTTGGTCGGCAGCCACGATTGATCGGGTTCGGCAGGCAGTGGTCGATGACAGCGAACAACTGCTGGCATATGCCGGAAAGTCACCCGACTTCTGGGGCTGGCCTGAGGCGGCCTGATGTGGGCTAGTCACCGCTTGTTTCATCGCTTCACCACCATTCACGCTCCCCATCAGGAGGCACCCATGCAGACGATGCTGACGAAACTGCCGAAGCTGCGGCAACTGTTTGGTCGCAGCGAGCCACCGCCTAGCTGCTTCGATTGTGGCTATCGCGACTCACAGCGGCAGGGCTGGTATGATCGGCAGCGGGGCGAACTGGCCCCCGGCTTCCCCATCAGCAAAACCGACGTCTGCGTCGATGTTGGCTGCGGCAAGGGCGGGGCCAGCATGTTTGCCGCCCGGCAGCAGGCCGAGGTGATCGCCACCGATATCGACCCCCGGGTGATTGCCGGTGTCGAGGCAAAGTTCGCCCGCCTGCGTACCCCCTGGAGGGCCATCGTCAGTGACAGCGATCCTCTGCCGCTTGCTGACAGTACCGCCTCGCGGGTGATCACCATGGAGGTGCTCGAGCACGTTGCCGACCCCGATCGGTTCGTGGCCGAATTGGTGCGGATCGGCCAGCCCGGAGCGCTCTACCTTATCAGTGTGCCCGACGAACGGGCCGAGGCGGTGCAGCGGCAGGTGGCACCACCGGCCTATTGGCAGCCGCCAAACCATCTGCGGGTCTTCGCTGCCGGAGAACTTGAAGCCCTGCTGGGCCGCCATGGGCTATGCATCGAGCGGCAGCTCGCGAAAAGTTTTTTTTGGGCGATTTGGTGGATCTTGTTCTGGGCGGCTGACCAGGAACTCGGCGAGCCGGAGGGACCGCTGCTGCAAGCCTGGACCCACACCTGGGACGAGCTACTCAACACGCCCCGGGCCGACCACGTCCGCCAGGCCCTCGATGACTGCATGCCCAAGAGCCGCGTGTTTATCGCGCGAAAGCCGGCCAATACGCCGCCTGGCTACTCGGGCTCATAAGACGTTTCTCTCACCACCGGCCAACCAGCCGTCGCACTCTGGTCACTGTATTTGAAAAGGACACAGCTGATGCCTCCCACAATCCTATCGCACCCCAACCGCCGGCAGCCACCACCAGCGGCCCGCCAACTGGTGACCCTGTTGTCGTGCTACATGACAGGATCGACCGAAGGCCAGAACCTGGGCACCCCGGGCTATTCCCACGACTTCGTGGCCCGCGCCTACGCGCCGCTGCTGGCCAGGCACGGTGAGGTGCGGCTGGTGCCCGACGCCCAAGCCGACCTCGACCGCATGGTCGATGCGGTGCTGGCCGAGGGCAAAGTGCCGCTGCACTTCAGCATCCTGCCCCTGCAGGATGTCGTGCTGGCGCGGCGGGCGGTGAATGTCGCCGTGCCTGCCTGGGAGTATCCGGATGTGCCCAATCATGCCTTTGACGGCAACGCCCAGAACGATTGGCCGCAGACAGCCGACCGCTGCGACATGGTGCTGGTCAGTGGCCCGTTCACCCACGAGGCCCTCAGGCGGGGTGGAGCGTCAGGGGCAATCCGGATGGTGCAGGTTCCAGTGGAGGATGCCTATTTCGCTCTCCCTCTCTGGCAGGCGGGGCAGACCCGCACGCTCGAGTGTCGGGCCTTCGTCTTTCCGCAGGCTCGCCCGGCGGTTGTCACCAATCGGTCGCTCCGACGTCGCGAGTCGTTGCGGAAGCAGATCGCCAAGGGCCTGGAGGAGAGCATTCGAGAAACCGCCCGACGGTGCTTGGGGGGGCGGCTCACGGCCGCCATCTCAGCTGGACTGCGACGGCTGAAGTCGCGGCGGATCACGGCGCGGACCCAGGGCGGCCGGCCGACAATCAAGCTGCCCTACGAGAGCGTGTCGCAGGTTGAACTCTCAGGCGTGGTCTACACCAGTATCTTCAACCCCGATGACGGCCGGAAGAACTGGCCCGACCTGATTAATGGCTTTCTGCTGGCATTAGGTGACCGGGATGATGCCACCCTTGTCCTCAAGCTGATCACGTCCCGGGCCTCCAGCGTCGATCATGTGATCCGGCACATCTTCAACCGCGGCATCGAGTTCCGCTGCCGACTGGTCGTGATCTGTGACTTTCTCAACGAGGACCAGCTCCATCAGCTGACGGAGGCTACCACGTATTATTTGCAGGCCTCGCGGGCAGAAGGCAACTGCCTGCCGCTGATGAATCACCTCGCGGCCGGCCGGCCCGGTATTTCGCCCGACCACTCCTCGATGAGCGACTATTTCGGGCCTGAGTCAGGCTTTGTGGTCGAATCGCACCCCGAGCCTGCTGCCTGGCCGCATGAAATACGTCAGCGGTTGCTCACCACCTGGGGGCGGATTGTTTGGACTTCACTGCGGGATCAGATCAGGGCGAGCCATGCCATGGCCAGCAACGATCCTGCCGCTTACGGGGCATTGGGCCGCTCCAGCCGCCGCCACATGCAGGCCTGGGCAGGCCGACAGGCGGTGACGCAGCGGCTCGATGCGGCCCTCGATGCGGTGATTGGTCTGACGCGAGGCGTTGTTCGTCCGGCAACGGAACCGATGGAGGCGAGTCGTTCTGTCGATCGTCGAGCTGCCTGATCTCGGTGGTATCACGAGCTGCGCTTCACACAGAAATTGCCTTTCCAAGCCCGGGGGTCGAACCGGGACCGCAAATCGCGTAGGATCGTAATTCGCTGTTATCCGTTGAATCGTTCGTGTGTCTCTGACCCACCACCCCTTCCAGGATGATCACCTCCAAACGTCACCGCATCCAATTCCCTTCCATCGACACGACATCCCTCGAGCAAGACGAGGCCTATTTCTTTCTGGTCAACGGTGAAGACGGTCAGCAGGATGACCACCGCCAGCGGATTCGGTTTCACGACTACGCGACGATCTACAGCCAGCCCGGTCTCTACGAGCAACTTTTTTACGAACGGCTCAAGTGCGATTCGCCCCGCAAGGTGACCGAAGCACTGCGTTACACCGCCGAACATGAGCGAGACAATCTTGCCGAGATGCGAGTGCTCGACCTCGGGGCGGGTAACGGCATCATGGGGGAGGAGCTGAAGGGGCATGGTGTCGCGCGACTCGTGGGGGTTGATATCGTCGATGAGGCCCGAGACGCAGCCCTGCGTGATCGGCCGCATGTCTATGATGACTACCTGATCTGTGACTTCACCGATCTCACCCCGGACGAGCACGATGAACTCGTCAGCTGGAACTTCAATGCCCTCACCTGCGTGGCGGCCCTCGGCTTCGGTGACATTCCAGTGCCGGCTTTCATGCAGGGGGTAAATCTGCTGCAGACTGAGGGCTGGCTCGCCTTCAACATCAAAGAGACATTTCTTGAGCGGAGTGACACCAGTGGATTTTCCAGGCTGATCCGCGAGCTGATTTTCAGTGAATACATCAGCCTCCACCACGTCGAGCGGTATGTGCATCGCTTCTCGATCGAGGGCAGGCCGCTCTTCTATTTTGCGGTTGTCTGCCGCAAACGAAGGGACATTCCGGCTGATTTTTGCGAGCAGCTGGGCTGACCGTTGCGGCAGCCGATCCTCAGCGTGGTAAACTCGCTCGCGGGGCGATCGTTCGCGGTCGCTGTTCCGGATTTTATCAGCCACGCTTGGAGTGATGCAGCTATGGCGACCGCCAAAACGCCTTCCGGTCGGTCCTCTCAGATTGTGGATCGGCCGGTCAGTGATCAGGTTGCTGCTGACCGCCGACGCCTGCAGGAGGCCCAGCGGGCCGGATTTGGGCCGACGCTGAAGACCTTTGTACGGCTGTCGGGGCCGGGTTGGCTGCAGTCGGCCATCACCCTCGGCGGTGGGTCGCTGGCCGGTTCGCTCTATCTCGGCGTGATTGGCGGGTACGAGCTTCTTTGGCTGCAGCCGCTGATGATGATCCTGGGCATTGTCATGCTCTCGGCGATTGGGTACGTCACGCTTTCCACTGGTGAGCGGCCCTTCGCGGCGATCAATCGCTCGATCAGCCCCGTGCTTGGCTGGGCCTGGCTGCTGGCCGCCATGATGGCCAACCTGGTTTGGGCGATGCCGCAATTTTCGCTCGGTACCGCGGCTCTTCAGCAGAATCTGTTTCCTGATGTGGCCTGGCTGGCCGACCGTCAGGGCGAGTGGATCTGTGCGGGGATCCTGTTTGCGATCGCTGCGGTTGTGATTGCCTTTTATGAGTCGGGTGGCCGGGGCGTGAAGGTCTTTGAGGGCATCCTCAAGGCGATGGTTGGCCTGGTTGTGGTGAGCTTTTTCGGGGTGGTGGCGGCGATGTCGTGGAAGGGGCAACTTGACTGGGGCGCTATCACCAGCGGCTTTGTGCCCGACATCAGCCTGCTCTGGCGGCCGGTGGCCAGCCTGCAAGCCTTCGTCGATGCCTCAGGTGACTCCGCCTATTGGACCGACACGATTCTGAGCACGCAGCGGGAGCGGATGATCGCCGCGGCGGCCACCGCCGTCGGGATCAACATGACCTTCCTGCTGCCCTACTCGATGCTTCGTAAGGGCTGGGACAAGACCTTTCGGGGGCTGGCCTGTTTTGACCTCTCGACCGGCCTGTTCATCCCCTTCCTGCTGGCAACCAGCTGCGTGGTGATCGCCGCGGCCAGCCAGTTTCATGCCCGGTTCAATGAGTCGCAGTTGGCGTTACCTGCTGCCCAGATCGATGGCCAGTACCGCGGCAATCTCGAGGCCCGGCTAAAGGCCGAACTCGGTAGTGAAGCCTTTGCAGCTCTCGATACCGCTGCTGTCAATGAACGGATCGACGCCCTGCCAAAGGCTGACAAGCAACTGTCGCTGATGCTGGTCAAACGTGACGCCTTTGACCTGGCCCGGGCACTGGAAAATCTGTTTGGCAAGGGCGGCCTGACCCAGAAGATCTTTGGCGTCGGAGTGCTTGGGATGGCGATTTCGACCATCATCATTTTGATGGTGATCAATGGCTTCTGTATCAATGAGATGTTTGGCTGGTCGGGCGGGAGCAGGTCGCGGCTGGGCGGCCTGGTTGGCGCGTTGCTGCCGGGTGTCACGGGCAGCCTAGGCTTCCTTTGGCTCTGGAGTAATTCTGACGCCAAGTTCTGGCTGGCGGTACCGACCAGCAACTTTGGGATGGCACTGTTGCCAATCGCCTACATCACCTTCTTCCTGATGATGAACAGCCGCGCGCTGCTGGGTGACGCCCTGCCAACCGGCGGCTGGCGGCTGCTGGCCAACACGTTGATGCTGGCGGCGATTGTGGCGGCGAGTGTCGGCGCAGGCATGAGCATCTGGGCCAACATTGGCTGGATCGGCGTCGGACTGGTGGCCGGCCTGCTGGTGCTCGCAGCGGTTGTGCCGGCCCGCCGCAGACCGGCCTAATGTTTACGGCTGTCTTCACTGCGACGATCTCCGAAACACCATTCCCGATTCAAAGGTTTTCGCTGGTCGCTATGGCGGGAACGACAGGGCGAGTTGGTTGCGGCGTCGGGGATAGCTCGCGACTCAAAGCAGGCCCTGCTGCGATGCCCCAGGGTCAGTTCACTGACGAATCACAACTATGCAGACCCTCGTCAAAACGGCGTGAGGATAGAGAAATCTGCAAGGGTGATATAGATCATCAACACCAAGGCAATCAGTATTCCGCCAGCCAACCGCGAGTGCCGCCAAGGCTTCATGTCGATGGCTCTGACATCTTCTTGTTCAAACTCAGTCGGCCGAGGGCTGATTTCACCGACAACGAGCATAAGGATGACGAGCCAGCCAAAGACGATACCAAGAAAATGGAATTCATGCATCGATTCGACAACGGTGGTGAGCGGTGGCACGAAGTAACCCCCCGCGATCACGATGAAGCCGGTGATCAGTGCGAGTTTTGCAGCAAGCGCTGGCACCCGACGGGTCACCATGCCAACCAGCACAACCGCGAGAATGGGGATGAAGTACATCCCGTTCATCTTCTGCAGGTACACGAAAATGCTGGGTGTATTTGCGAGAAGCGGAGCGACACCCATTGCCACGACAGTGATCATCCAGCCAAAAACTTTTCCACTCCGCACGACCTCTCCCTGCGTTGCTTTGGGGTTGATGACTTTCTGGTAAAGACCGAGGCTGAAGAGTGTGCAGGAGCTATTCAGTGCAGAATTGAAGCTTGAGAGAATCGCACCAAACATCGCTGCCCCAAAAAAACCGGTGAGGGGTGCCGGCAGCACCCTGTTGACTAGCATTCCGTAGGCGAGGTCGGCGCGAATATCGTCCCCTGAGAACAGCGTGTAGGCGATTATGCCCGGGACTACCAGGTAGAGTGGTCCGAGAAGCTTCAGGCCGCCAGTGAGCAGTACACCCTTCTGGCCCTCGGCCAAGCTGCTTGCAGCGAATGTTCGCTGAATGATCTGCTGGTTGGTTGTCCAATAGAAAAGGTTCAGAAGGAATACTCCAGAAAAAATAGTGCTGAACGGCACGGAGGAATTCTTGCTGCCGATGGAGTTCAGCCGGTCTCGCTGCTGATCGATCAAAGTGCCGAGTCCGTGTGCGAGCCCACCCGCACCTCCGAGTTCGGCAACTGCGAATCCGGTGATGAGCAAGCCCCCGACCAACAACCCAATACCATTGAGGGTGTCAGAAATGGCCACCGTGCGCAGCCCGCCAAAAAGTGCATAGATCGCTCCGACTATGCCAACCGTCCAGACGATCAGCCAGAGTCCGCAGGTTTCCGGCGTCAACAGGAGGAGGTCCGGCAGATTGCCAAGCCATCCCTCAATGCCCATGATGCCGATCATGCCTCGTGCCCCTGTGTAAAGAATGATCGGGAGCAGAATTGCCACATAGGCGAACAAGAAGATGATATTCGTGATTGCTTGGGTCTGGCGGTCAAATCGAATTGCAAGGTACTCCGGAACCGTCGCCACACCACTTTTGAGAAATCGGGGAAGGAAGAACCACGCCATGAAGACCAACGCCACGACCGCGACGACTTCCCAGACCATGACGCAAAGCCCATCGTTAAAGGCAGCACCGTTAAGACCGATCATTTGTTCCGTCGAGAGGTTTGTCAGCAGGAGAGAGCCAGCGATCAGCGGAAAAGTCAGCGATCGGCCGGCAAGAAAGTAGCCCTCCGCGCTGGCATGGTCGTCGCGCCTGGTAAGCCACCATGTAAGGAAGGCGACAAGACCGGTGCATGCGAGAAAAGAAAGTACCGCTGTCGCATTCATTTCCGGGATGTCCTTGCGGATGGTGGCGGGCGGCTGACAAGCGATTCACTTCGGTCAGACCGATAGCCATGAGGGTGGGCATTCCGCCACGACCAGGCCGTTTCAATAATCGAACGAATATCGGTGTACCGCGGTTTCCAGCCCAAATCCCGCCCGATCTGCCTGCTGCAGGCGATGAGCGTCGGCACGTCGCCGGGCCGCCGGCCGACGACCCGCGCCGGGATCTCGCAACCGGTCACCTCCTGGGCGGCTCTGATGACCTCGCGGACACTAAAGCCAAGGCCGTTGCCAAGGTTCCAGGTATGAGAGGCCGAGCCGATGTGGTCTAGCGCCAACAGGTGTGCTTGGGCCAAATCGGAAACATGAATGTAGTCCCGCACGCACGTGCCGTCTGCGGTGCTGTAATCATCACCAAATATGTCGACGCCGTCGCGCTGACCGCTGGCAACGCGTAGCACCAGCGGGATCAGGTGCGTTTCGGGGTTGTGGTCTTCGCCACGCGACGTGGTTGCACCGGCTGCATTGAAGTAACGAAGCGTGGCAAACCGAATCTTTTCAGTACGATCGAGCCAGTAAAGAATTCGTTCAAGCAGAAACTTCGATTCGCCATAGGGGCTTCCCGGGCTGATAGGTTGCGATTCTGTGATCGGCTCAAAACTGGAACAAGTGAACAGGTTTGCTGTCGATGAGAGAATGAATCGTTCGACGCCATGGTCGACAGCGCTTTCAAGCAAATTGAGGCCGTTGCGAAGGTTTTCTCCGAGGTACAGGAATGGATGTTGCATCGACTCACCGACGAGTGACTTCGAGGCAAAATGCATGATGGCTGCGGGCCGCTCAATCCTCATCGTCTCGTCAAGCCAGCCCCGGTTGGCCAGATCACCCTGGTGGAAAATCGCCTCGGGGTGCACCGCTGCTCGGTGGCCCTGCGACAGGTTGTCAATGACAACAACCGCATGCCCGGCGTCGATGAGTTGGTCCACGACGACGCTGCCGATGTATCCCGCACCGCCGGTAACAAGAACTTTCATGCCGGCGCTCCTTACGCACATGGCCGCTGCCTTCCAGGCTGTGGAATCCGTCTGCCGCCGCGGTATTCTCAAGCTGCTTCCCAGACAATGTGAGCACCGCGGGCTGGACGGGCAGGAAAGCAAGTAGGTGAAATGCCAGTTGCAGCTCGATATTGCGAGCCGATGGCTTCCGCGATCTCAGCGATTTTCTCAGTCCTTACCAAAGACACTGTGCAGCCACCGAAGCCTCCGCCCGTCATCTTGGTCCCGAATACTCCCCCCTCACCGGTGAGCTCACGGCCAAAGTCAACCAACAGATCGAGCTCCGGGCAGCTCACTTGAAAATCATCACGAAGGGAGTCATGACTCGCAAACATGCAGTCGCCGACCGCCGGCCATGATGACTCCGAAATGGCTCGGGCTGTCTCCTGGGTACGGCTTATTTCGGTGACAATGTGTCGAGCTCGTTGGAATTCCACGCGACTCATGGCCGACTGAGCTTCTCCGAGATCTGTAGGGGATACGTCTCTCCACGATGGTTTCCCGGTTTTTTGAAGGGCATGCTCCGATTCAATTCGGCGAACCGCGTACTCACCCTGGTTAAGTGCGTGCGCAACATTACTGTTGATGATCAGCACCGATACCTCGGTGGTGTCGAGCGGCACGGGGAAAACCTCGTGGGTTTTGCAGTCAATCAGCATGAGCTGGTCAGGGATTGCAAAGGTGCTGCTGAACTGATCCATGATCCCGCAGGGTACGCCTGCAAACGCATGTTCAGCCTCCTGGCAAAGAAGTGCTTTCTCAGTGAGGCCAAGATGATGGCCCGTCAACCGCTCAAAGAGTGTTGCGAACGCCACTTCCAGCGCAGCACTACTTGACAGCCCAGCCCCGATGGGAACCGTAGACCCGATGACAGCATCAAAATCGGGGATCGGTCGATGGTTTTTTTGAAAGCCAGCGATGACGCCGGTCACATAGTCACTCCAGTGCCCGCCGGCAGGGCAAAGCTCACCGGTGAGAGCAATCGAGGTGGTCTCGGGCACGGCAATGCTATGGAGCCGCACCGCCCGTTCGGCATCACGATTGTTGCGGCAAGCGGCCGCAACGACGACGTAGCGGTCAATCGCCAGGGGGAGCACAAAGCCATCGTTATAGTCGACGTGCTCACCCATCAAATTAATCCGGCCGGGCGCCGCCACGACCAGCGACGCTTCGTGGCCGAACTCGGCACGAAAGGTCTGCCTGACCTCGGCTTGCATCGCTGGCAGCATCGTTCCCGTTCGAAAAAAACTGGTTGCGTTGGTCAAGAGAATCTCTTCAGTCCTATCTGGCAGGCGAAAAACTGGGTCGCTCTTGCCGCGAAGATGATGGCCGGTCGCTTCCGGTGGTAGGCCCAACAGCCGTACGCCGGCCGCGAATCCCGCCAGCAATTGCACCCCTTCACTCACCGGTCAACTAGGGACCCGTTTGCTGCATAGATAGAGTTTGGAGGATTTCAGTGCCCCGACAATGAGATAAGGAGTCGGATCCCTAATCTATATTGCCAGTGGTTTTCCCGGGCCTGTGAAGTGGTGTACGTGTGTGATGCAGCGGCTGCGGGACGGCGTTTCAATTCGTCGGCCCTTCACTCCATGCCGCTCGAGATTGCAAGAGGGGCGGGTAGTTATGCCGTGAATCCCCACACCATGCGCTGGTAAAATATCGTAGGAATACAACGCGTAGTCTCATGGTTCTCGGACGCTAAAGCGCTGATTGTGGGTGGGGATAAAGGGTCTGCCGCCTTTGTTCACGATGACATAAGGAAAAGACAGGCCGCATGGCTGGACCAATGTCGTGGACAGAAGGACCAATGAGATCATTCCACATCAGCGAGATCATCTCGTCATGAAGCTCAATCGCCCCAACTGTTCGTGGAGAGAACCATTCATGGGACCTGACGAGGAATGCCTGCAAATGACAGACCGATGGATACGCGCTCGAAAACGCCAAGGGTTTTCGGGGTTACCGACCACCGATTCGTGCGGCGGCAATATTTATTCACAGTCTGCTGCCCGACAGGCCACACGGCACTTCTCCCGTACGGCCCTTGAGCGGGGTGGCCTTATGATTCTTTTCCTCATTCTTGCTGCGGTTCCGGTCCGTGCCACAGGGCCCAGCCGGCCGAACATCGTGGTAATCGTCGCAGACGATCTCGGATTCTCAGATCTTGGATGTTATGGCGGTGAGATTGAGACTCCCAGGCTTGACTCCCTTGCGGCAGCGGGCATACGGTGCACGCAAATGTACAGTGCGGCTCGGTGCTGTCCTTCACGTGCGAGTCTGCTCACGGGGCTTTATCCGCACCAGGCCGGCGTCGGTTTCATGGTTTACCACGACTGGGGCCGGGGGTACGAAGGCACGCTCAACGAGCGTTGCGTTACGTTCGCAGAGGTCCTTCAACAGGCCGGTTACCAGACATTCGCCAGCGGGAAATGGCACGTTTCGGCCCATCGTAACCCGCCGGCATCCTCGCTTCCGGAAAATCGTGGATTTGATCGGTCGACTGTCGTCCGCACGCACGTCGATAGTTATTGGAAAGTGCTGGAAGGTTGTGACGTCTACCGGGATGGTCAGTTGCTGATAGCCGGTGACAATGATCAAGCGGAGATCAAGAATCCCTATCAGCCATCCAGGGATTTCTATACGACTGAGTACTTCACCGACGTGGCACTTGAGTATTTGGCCGAAGCTGCAGAAGAGCCAGATCGCCCGTTTCTGCTGTATCTCGCCTACAACGCACCGCATTTTCCTCTCGAAGCCCCTGACGACGTCATTGCGGAATATGAGGCGAGATTCAGTGATCCTGACTGGCGTGCGACGTGGGGGACGGGCTGGGATGACATGCGGGCCCGAAAACTTGACCGCCAGAAAATGATGGGCCTGGTTCCATCTGATCAGACGTTGCCTGCCGTACGGTCGTTTCGGAACGTGACGATTATGCCTGGCTTGCAGAAGGGCGTAAGCGGGGAAACCATCCCGGCGTGGGACGATCTGCCAGCTGCAGTAAGGCAAGAGTCCATTTTCCGGCGGAGTATCTATAACGCTCAGGTTGAGGTCATGGACACCAACATCGGGAGGGTGGTCGATACACTGACCGCTCAAGGAAATCTTGAAGACACAATCATTTTCTTCGTCTCTGACAATGGCTGCTCTGGTGAGATGGGAGTGTTCGGCACCCATTTCGAAGGCGGCCGCTACGATTGCTCCAAGGGTCGGTTTGAAGCGGGGGAATTTCTGCCCGGCGGGGTGCAAGAAACAGATGCCTGGTCACGGAAGGACAGGCTCGGCGGCGTCGGATACAGTCGCTCGAACTACTCCCAGTGGAAGAAGTTCAGTGGTTGGGCCACGTCGCAAGGGCAGGGCTGGGCAGCGTATTCGAACACGCCATTCCGCAAGTTCAAGAAATTCGTACATGAGGGTGGAATTGCCTCCCCGTTGATTGTGCACTGGCCCCAACGGCTTGCGGCTAGTGGTGGAAGTATCAATCGAACGGCGTTCCACTTTGTCGACGTCATGCCGACTCTGCTGGACCTCGCGAATGCTTCATATCCAGAGGAATATCGCGGCAAGCCAAGGCAGCCGCTCGAAGGGGTGAGCATGCTGCCATACCTTCTTCATCCGGAGCAGCCGCCTCCCGACCGTTGTCTATTCTGGCAGCATGAGACTCATGCTGCGGTGCGGCAGGGAACGTGGAAGGCTATTACGGACAACGACCGGGCCCAGCCGATTGAGTGGGAACTCTATGATCTTTCCGCTGACCGCAGCGAGACGAAAGACCTTGTCCGACGCCATCCAGAAATCATTGAGAAGCTCTTTGAAAAGTGGCGCACCCATGCGACCCGCGTCAATGTGACACCCGTTCCCGAACGCCGGAATCGGCCCGTCCTGCGGGCCTCGGTCTCTTCTGCGGATGCGAACGTCTTGCTGGCCGACCGCCAGCCAGCGACTTCTTCAGACATCCGGGTTCCGCGGCTAAGTTTTCATCCCAAACGCGGGACTGTCGAATGGGTAGAGCTTGACTTTCCGCAACCGGAGCAGATTGAGAGCCTGGCGGTTTATTGGTTTGATGAGGCTCAGGCGGCGGCGTCATTCCGGAACGAACACAAAGAGGTCCTCCCAAAGTCCTGGCGGCTGCTTCACCGGGAAGGCGACAACTGGCGGGGTGTCACCATTGTTGAGAAACAACCTGGTGTTGAGCGTGACAAATTTAATCGGGTAACGCTCGCTCAACCAATAATGACGTGCCGGTTACGGATCGAAGTTGAATTACACAAGGATCTTTCGGCAGGGATCCTCGCCTGCCGATTGAACCCGCCGCTGCCAGCCCCGCCATCTCAACCGAAAGAGGACGTGGAAGAGGAACTGCAGCGAGTGAAGAAAGAAGCCCAGCAGACACTCTGCGTTGATGTCGACGAATTCAACGGGTACCCCCACCTGAACGGTAATCGGCCTGAATTCGATGGGTGGCTCAATAAGACCAACAACAAAGAATTCCTTCAGCAGAACATCCCGAAGTTTCTCTGCTCAGACGAGGATTTTACGGAAGTTTTTAACTACCGATGGTGGATGATCACAAAGCATCTGAAGCAGTGGGAGGAAGACGGTAAACGCTTCTTCGTTTTCACAGAGTTCCCAGGATTTCCAGGCTGGGCCGCTGACAGCGGGGCGATTCCTGCACCCGCGGGACATCAATTCTACGATTTACGGTGGCTTCGCGATCCGAAGTTTCTCCGATCCTACGCTGGTTACTGGCTCACCGGGCCACCAGCCAGAACGATGCAGGCCCAGAACAACACCTGGCTTTCAACGTTGCCGCGGCCCCAAAGTCATCATTATACGAGTTGGATGGTCGATGCCGCTGAGGCATTTCTTGAGGTGCATCCTGATGGTGCATGGCTGGACCAGATGCTGCCGGCAATGGAGACGCATCAGGCGATCTGGGACCGCATTTTCCGTGTGGATGCACCGGACGCTGTCACCGATGGGCTTTACAAGTGTCTCGATATGTATGACGCCAACGAATTCACGCTCTCAACGACCCTTGGCCTGATTGCGTCGCAAGGCAGTTTCGCCGAGTACACGGCAGCGATCAACGATGATCCACCGTATCGTGGCCAGGAACGCTGGCGGCGGTACTTCACGGACGGAAAAGGGTGGCAGGCGGCATTTGAGGCCGGCCTGAGGAATAATCCCCTTGTCTATCCCCAAGCATTCGATCTTGAAAACTACCGCACTGTCCCGCAGGCGTTTGGTGGAAATCACGACTGGTACCTCGATCGTGATGGTCATCGCCGGGAAAAAAATCCAGTCAGTTACCCCAACTGCTTCACGGTGCGTCCCTCGCTCAATTGTTACATGTATGGTAACTATGCCGCTCTCGCCAGTCTCTACCTTCTTCGTGCGGCTGACACGGGCAGCCTGACGGCCCAGGCGAGCGCAGCAGAATATGCTAACCGAGCGAACGACTTGCAGGACCGAATCCTGCGGGTACTTTGGCATCAACCGGCTGCAGGCGACCAGTATCAATTCTACGAAAAACGCGGAAACTGTGCCGATCCCTTCTTCTTTTCCAGGCTCGCTGGTGACAACGTGCACACCGGAGGCGTGGTGGACACGCTCAGCGTTGTCCGAGAGACCGTCGGATACACGCCGTGGTACTTTCAACTCTTGCCCGTTGACGACGTCCGGTATGACATTGCGTGGAAACAGTTTGATGACCGAATGGGATTTCGGCAGCCGTTCGGGATGTCCACAGCAGAATACCGTCACGACTTTTTCAACGAAATGTCGTATGGCTGGAATGGTCGTGGCTGGCCGTTTCAGAACTCCGTGGTGTACAAGGCCTATGCCAACTACCTAAGGAACTACAAGACAGAACGAGGCGGCATCACGGAATCTGATCGGGCGTTGCTGTTTGACCATATCAGGCAGTATGTAGAACTCCATGGACGCCGGCGAAGTATTGGGGAATGGTATCTGCCGCGGACCGGAGGATACCGGATGCCCGGCGGGGGCGAAGTCGTGCAAAGCCTCCCAGCGATGGGGAAGGGGTTCGGCGACGTACAGGATTATTTTCATTCGACTTTTCCTGACATGCTGATTGCAGATCTGATTGGAGTTCAGGCAAGCCATTCGAATCGGCTTACGATTCATCCGCTCCTGCCGAAAGAGGCTTGGGAGTTCTTCTATCTCGGGGAACTTCGGTATCACGGTCACGAGATTGATCTCCTCTGGAAACGCGACTGGTTGTCCGATGAGCCCGGTGATCAAAGCCGGTTGCTCGTCTGGGTTGACGGGAAAATAGCTGCGGCAGGAGATGACCTCCGGAAGCCATTGGAAATTGTGTTACCGTGAAAGGCCTCGTTGGGGGCCGCTCAAACTGAGAAAGTGTTCATTGTGATGACGAACAGGCAGGACGGCCCACGAACCCGCCTCACGGCCGTCGGCGTCGCCGGTTTCTTGTTTCTTGCCACTGGGTATCTGTGGGCTGGGGAGAAGCCCGCAGCTGTGGACTATTGCGAGCGGCTTGAACAGGAAATACAGGGCCGTAAACATGGCTTTCTTGCCGGGAATTCGACCTACTATGTGGGCGGCTTCCACGCCTGTTGGGCGAAGCTGGAGGATGAGACGATCGGCCTGACCCACCCCTTTCACCATGACCTGAGGGCCCGCGGCGCGGCGTTGGTGAAGAGCGAGATAGTCGGTCCTGAGAACACTGGGGTGGGCAACGACTACATGGGTTGGGAGTTCTACAAGGATACCCGCGTGCTTTATGGAAGCGTCATTATCAACGGAACGGTTTTTGAGAAGCCAGTGCCGGCGAGCATGCGGTGGCGTCCAGATCGGATGATTTGCGTCTACCAAATCGGTGATGTGACGATCCGTGAAGAGAAATTTATCAGTAGCAGCGATGCGGCAGCCTCAGTCATCACTGCATCAACCCCCGTGACGCTGGAATTTTCCGGGCATAGTCTGTTTACCCGCCACAGCGTTTCATCCTCAGCGACAGCAAGACTCAGCAGGGACAAGAAGACCATCCTGATCAAGGAGGGAGGCACGATGAAGTCGCGTCCCGATCCTGATGGACCTGAGCGGGTTGGGCCGGCGGTGTACACCGGGATGACCACTGCTCTGAGTGCATCGGTGGAAATCGGGAAGACCCTGGTTTTGAGACGGGATGAGCAGGGCGTGCAGCATTACCGGTTTCGCGTGCCTTGTGGGCAGGCAGGGGTCGTTGTCTCCTGGGCGATGCACGATCAAGCCGAAGTTGCCGAGCGGTCGGCGGAGGAGATCACTCGCCTGCATCACCGGGCCTTGGTTGAGAAAACCGCTGAGATGAACAGGCTGCTGAACGACGAAGTCCCTTGGTTTCGCTGCCCCGACGAGCGGTTTGTCGACATCTATTATTATCTCTGGTCGCTCTATCTGATGTACTCAATCGACGTCGGCAGGGGCTGGGAGTGCGAGAATCATACGCAGACAGCGGTCAATAATTTTCTTGGCATTCACCGTTACGACGCAACTTTCCAGATCAAAGTCGGTGCCTGGACGCGTGATAAGGCACGGTTTGCCTATGGGAATGTATTGACCTGGAAACACCTCACGCAGAATGGCCATTTCCGCGAGCTGCCCAACGGCATTCGGCTGCTTTCAGACAATAAGGGTGTCAGCTGGCACAGCGGGGCATACGGCGGTGAGGCGTCCGAGCATGTGCGTGGCGCCTGGCAAATCTACCACCATACGGGCGACAAGGAATTCCTGCGGCAGGCCTATGAGGGGCACTTCGAAAAATTGTTTTGGAAGCGATTGGGAAGCTTTGCAATGAATGAGTTCGAGGTTGCCACGCTCCTTGAGCGGATGGCACTTGAACTGGAAAAGGATGAAGATGCGGTGCACTGGCGGGGCCTGGTGCGTCGGGATCCCGAACATGTCCGCAGGATGTTCGACCAGCGGTGGGAGGTGAACGGCGTGCCGAACTACTTCGCAGCACCGCGTGATGGGATGCTTATGACCAATTCTTTTTGGTGCATGCGGGTGCCTCAGTTCCCGAGGGAGTATGCAACCGCTATGGTGAGGCACTGGGCAATTGATCGCAACGAGGGTTTTTTTGGTGATTTCTTTCCGTTGGCGATGGCAAAGAGATCGATGCGGAAATTTGCATCGGGGGATGATCAAGCCTTTGGCTATACGCCCGACACTGCCTACTTCACGCTTGACGGCATGTTTCGGCAAAGACTGGAAGAAGCTCCGGGCCTCACGGTGAACCACATCGTCAACTACAATTGGCACGATGAGTGGGGTATGCCGGTCGCGCCTGAAGCCTACCGTCGGGATTGTAGCCTTTTCGGTGATCAATACTCGAATTTCAATGCGGGGAAGATTCTGCTGTTTTTGGAGGGGTTTGGAGGGTTGGAGTATTCGCTCGTGAAAAAACGGTTGACGGTGCGGCCTGCGAAGCCGGCAGTATGGAAGTGGATGGAAATCCGCCTGCCGATTGACGGGCGGTGGACCAAAATTCGGTACGAGGGTGAGACCGTGACCGTGAATGGTTGCCCGCTCGAATGGCGGGATGATCGTATCGGGGGGGTGCCTCAAGCGGAGCAAAATTCTTTCGTCCGAGGGCGTCCCCACAGGCGGGGCCAAGAGAAGCTCGTTACGATCGGGTCGGTGGAATAGCCCGCCTTGTTCGAGTGACTTCTCGCGGGCCTGAGGTCACTTCCTTGTCCGAAATCATCCCCAAGGCGTCGCTGGATACGTGGTTGTTGGTGGCTGGTCTATCTTGATGTGTTGGTGGGGAGTCCTGCGAAAGCTGTGCTAGCATGAAGCGACGGGTTGCCCTGCTTATTGAAACCTCGAGCGCCTACGGCCGCGATCTGCTTTCGGGAGTGCTCCGCTTTATGCGAACGCACGATGAGTGGTCGGTTTTTCTCGAACAGCGCGACCTCTGGAAAAAGCCGCCGGGTTGGCTCACTGATTGGCAGGGTGATGGGATCATTTCACGAGCCACAACGCCAGCACTGCTGGAAGCTGTGAGGCGAAATACCGTCCCGCTTGTTGACACAACTGACCGCCACGGTGAGACGACCGTGCCAGCGGTTCGCTCAGATGATGCTGCGATTGGGCGAATGGCGGCTGAGCATTTGCTTGATCGCGGCTACCAGCATTTTGGATTCTGTGGCTTCAAAGGCGAGGCCTGGTCCGTGCGGCGGGAGCAGGCCTTCGTCGAAGTAATCCGCAGCAGAAATGGAGCAGACTGTCGGATTTTTAATTCGCGCTGGCACGGCCCCCTCGCGCAGCCATGGGAGGTCGAGCAGGACGATCTGCTTCACTGGCTGCGGCAATTTGACGCCCCCTTTGCTGTCATGGGCTGCAACGATGTGCGTGGGCAGCAGATTATCGATGCCTGTTCGAAGCTTGAGCTGAGTGTTCCAGAGCAGGCTGCGGTTTTGGGTGTCGACAATGACGACTTGCTCTGTCGCATCTGTTCTCCTCCGCTATCCAGCGTCATTCCCAACGCCACACTGGTCGGCTACCGCGCCGCCGAAACCCTCTCAAACCTGATGCAGGGCATCGATGTCGGCTGCCAGCCCCAGTTGATCAAACCATTGGAAGTGGCGATCCGGCAGTCAACGGACGTCGTGGCCATCGGCGACCGCCGAATCGCGGCGGCTGTCGGTTTTATCCGTCAACATGCGTGTCGCGGTCTCAGTGTAGAAGAAGTTGTCAGCCATGCGGCAATCTCACGAAGCACATTGGAGCGGCAATTTCGAAGCTACTTTCAGCGGACGCCCCAGCAAGAAATACGGCGGGTCCAGGTAAAGCGGGCCAAAGAATTGCTCATCTCAAGTGAACTGCCAGCCGAACGAATCGCCATACGCTGTGGATTTGAGCATCCAGAATATTTTTATGTTGTGTTCAAGCGACTGGTGGGCTGCACGCCGTGCAAATTTCGCCAACAACGGAAACCCAAACCGTCGTCAGAGGGTGATAAAATATAGTAGCCGGGAAACGCTGATTCTCATGGTCGAGAGTTTTTCTTCGGCCGATGCTATTTCTAAGGGGCTGCCTCATTGTTTTCGTTGTCATCGAGTAGGAGGGCTGATCATGAGTGAGCAACTCATTGTGTCGCGTCAGAACCGCCAGCTCCAGCGGTTGTCGAGCAAAGCTGGTTTTACGTTGATTGAACTGCTGGTCGTCATTGCGATCATCGGTGTTTTGGTTGGCCTGCTCCTGCCAGCGGTTCAGCAGGCCCGCGAAGCCGCTCGGCGTTCCGCCTGTATCAATCAGACAAAGCAGCTTGCGCTCGCGGTCTTGAACTATGAGGACACCTCAAAATATTTGCCGTCCGCGAACGCCTCGCCACGATGGAAGAGTATTCGCAATAGTACTGGTAACTGGCATCGCTATAGTTGGATAACACTGATCTTACCGTTTATGGAAGAAGCCCAGCTCTATGATCAGGTCGTGGCAGTTGGAAATAATCCCTGGGATGGGGGCGGGAGCCCTTTCATGGTGCAGCCCGGAACTCTGCTCTGCCCATCAGAGCTGATTCGTACGCAGCCACTAGTAAATAATCGCGGCATGACAAATTACCGGATTTGCCGTGGTGATATCCCGATGTTCACAGGTTACTGGGAAAGGCGTGGTGTCGGTGTCACCGGTGATCAGAACGGAAATGACCGGCGGTTTAAGCTCAAGGACATAACAGATGGGCTGTCGAAAACGATCATGGTCGGGGAAGCCCGCGTTGGGCAACATGGCGGAGGTGTTTACGATGGTGGACTCGGCGTGGACAGCACGGTGAACGATTCGACCATCCCGCCGTCGGCATGTGCGGCTCTTGTGGAGGCAGATGGGCTCTTTAGGTCAGCGGTTGATTCTGGAGATCAACTTGTTGGTACGCGATGGGGAGACTCGTACAATGGGTACACTGCCTTTTTCGTTCACGCTCCGCCGAATTATCCGCGGTGTGGTGTGCGGACCGAGAACTGGGCTTGCCTGCCCGCAAGTAGTTATCACCCTGGTGGGGCCGTCTTTGCTAAGTGTGATGGTTCGACAACCTTTGTCACAGACGGTGTCGATTGCGGTGACCCCACGGTGGGCCAGACAAACGGTCAATGGTACACCGGGGAATCGGAGCGCGGGGTGCTTGGAGCGATGGGGTCGGTCCGCGGCGGGGAGCCGTCGGCCCTGTAGCGGCCTCCATTGTGTCGGCCGTCCGGACGGACGGGTGGGGGTGCCTTCTGGCAAGACTGAAGCAGGAACTTATGAGCTTTCTGACGCGTCATCGACAATCTGGAAACTGGTGCGGTGGGTCGCAGCTGAACCTCGACCTGCTTTTGCTCGGAGGTCCGGTGCTGGCAGCCGCGGTGGCACTGCTGGGATGCGGATCCTCAGGGCCGTCGGTTCAATTTGTCGAGGGTTCGGTCTTGGTTGACGGTCGGCCGCTGGATGGTGCGGAAGTCAGTTTTTCCCCGCTCGAGCCGGGACTTGGCCTAGCTGCGGTCGGCCGCACCGATGCGGGGGGGCGGTTCACCCTCAACCCGCAGGTGGGAAAGCCTGGTGCGGGGACATTGGTGGGTAGCTACCGAGTGACTATCCGCAAGCGAAAACCCGACGAGGCTGCCGAAGAGGCGTTGAGCACCGATGACCCGAACTACGGGAAACGGCGGCCGATCCCGCAGGGGAGTGGGCCTCCAAAATGGCTTGTGCCCGTTGAATATACGGCGAACGAAACAACACCACTGCGGGCAGACGTCCAGAAGGGGAGAAACACCTTCCGTTTCGAAATTCAGTAGCGAAATGTCGGCCATGCGAGAGACTGTAGAATTCGGTTTATCGCATCTTCGGGATGCTCTTTCGTTCCCTGACCGGGCCAGCAGACTATTTTCACGGTCTGCTAAAATTCTCTTTGCTTCAGCCGAAAGGGTTGGCGTGGTCGCTTCGCGGGTACCGGGGCAACTGACGGCCAAACCGCGGTTGTTTTCGTGAGCTTTCGGTGGCCGACAGGGCGAGGCTATGCCCGAGCAAGACTCTCTTCCGGTGTTGGTCGGCTGCCTGGTGGCAGCGGGATTTTTCGCCTGGCTCTGGCGGATGGCTGGTCAGGCGATCTGGCTGGGGTTGGCTTTGGCGGTGGGGGCTGTCGGCATTGCGGCGGCCACCGTTGACCACCTCACCATCACCGACCGCGAGGAACTGGAACTGCTGCTCCCGCGGCTGGCGAAAGCGGTCCAGGAGAAGAATCTCCCGACGGTCCTGGCGAGCATCGCCCCCGAGGTGCGGCCAGTGCAGCGGCAGGCCGAAGACGCCGTCAAGCGATTCCAGCCCAGCCAGGTGGTGATCACCAAGCTGGAGGTGGAGGTAGACCAGACGAAAGCTCCGCTGAGGGCGGAGGCTGAACTGCTGGTGCGGGTGAGCGGCCGGTTTGCCGAGCAGAATGAAGCGACAGGCATTGTCGCGGCGACAGTGACCCTGGAAAAACGCGATCGCTGGCTCGTCACCGACTGCGTTGTCAGGCCGGCTGAGCCGTTTGGCGAACGGCGGTAGGCAGGCGAGGGCCGGTCGGACTGTTGCCAGCCGCCGGCCCCCGCTGCCACCGTTCGGGTCGAGTGCTCAGATGTTATTTCCGAGCAGGCTCCGCAGTGAGAAACTCTCGTCGAAGACGCTGCCGAGTTCAGCCAGCACCTGTCGATAGGCAATAATCTGCTCGTCAACGATCCTGACGATCTGCTCGTCTCTCGTGAACTCAGGGTGGGCTATGAAGGCCGCCTGCCAAGCCGTCAGGCTCTTCTCGTAGGCAGACTGAGCGGCCTCAAGATCCCCTGCTTCCAGCGTGCGGCTGGCACGAGCAGTTGCTTCTCTGGCCCGCAGTCCTTCTGGAGTTGAGGCAACCGTTGCCGTTGACATCCAGGTGTCAAAGTTCAACACATCCCGCAGCCGCTTGATTGTTTCAGCGTTTGCACGAGCATCGTCGAGAAGCTGACAGAGGCTCTTCGCCTCTGCCTGCTGAGATTCAGGCAGGACTGCTGCTACCGTTGACCAGGGAATGTCAAGCTGCCCCTCGATGGCTTCAGCCAGCTTCGCCTGTTCAACACTGCGATCGACGACCGGCAGGTCAAGAATCGTAACCTCCTTTGGCGTCAGCATTTCCCGCCGCAGTTGCAGCATGGCCTGCTTTGCCTTCCCAAGCATGTCCTGCAGCCGGCTTTCCAGAATCGCTGCCCGCTCCTGCTCAGCCCGGAGGATCCAAAGCGGCATCGGCCTGTCGCTGGTGGCGATCTGCTGATGGGTCAGATCCTGGATTTTTGCCAGCACATCGTTCCAGGCAGCAACCGTTGCTGGACCGAAGTCACCGCTGGACTCCAGTGCATGAGCCCGCCTGAGGGCGGTGAACATTGGCTGAGCGGCTTCAATGAGTGGCATTCCCTGCTGTTCCTGCTCCGTACGAGCAGCGGGTGAGAAACTAGCGACCGAGTGCTTCACGAACGAACGACTTGCCGCAGCTGTGTTGACAACGGCACCCGGCACCTGCGCAAAGGCATAGAGCAGACCGGTAATCACCATGCAGATGCCCAATATCACCTCTTCGGTGAAGAGCACGCGACTGGGGTGGGTCAGTTCGTCGGTGACCTCGGCGATCGGATTGTGATACGACTCGGTCGGATGCTTGCGGCTGCCCAGCCGCGAGGTGGCGAAGAACATGTCAGGGGTCCTTTCTGACGAGGAAAAACTCGTTTGCCAATTTCAAAATGAAATCAACACGTCACTTTCGCTAGTGGCCGCAACGTGCGGTCGCGAAATGGTTTCCGTTGAGAAGCCCGACCGGCACGCCCCTGATTGATGCCGATCGGTCGGTGAAGAACTGTACGCGCGCGAACCGGCGTGGGTTCACATGTTTTTTCCGATCGCAGATTTGGCTGCGATGACGCCTGCTTGATTGTGTCCGGCTACCTGATGGACAGTTGGCCGCGCGGCGGAGGCCTGCCCATCGTCTGGCGACGCCACCTTGGAGAGCAAGGGGCAGCAGCCGGTGTTTGAGTTGATCATGCCCGGGCGAATCAATTGCAGGCCAGCAGCCCCCAAGGGGGTGAGATCAACTTGTGTACGCCGATTCGGTGGAAGTACGGACAAGATCCTCAGCCAGTGGGCGGTGAGGTGGGATGCCGGCCGTCTCGAGGTAGCCGTGGTAGGCCCGCACTCCCTCTTCTGCTGAAAGGTCCTCATTGGCCACCGCCCGCAGGAACCGGACAAAGGCCCGCTGGTCTTCGGCCGCGTTGATCTTGCGGCCGAAGAGGGCGACCCGGGCCCCGTGTCGCTTGGCATCTGCTACCAGGGCAAAGGCATCGTGGGTGGTGCCGGCACTGCCGCCGAGGATGCCGACGACCAAGCTGCGGTCATAGCCGGCCAGCTGCTCCATCACCGTCGGACCGAGGTAGGGGATCTTCAAAAAGATTGGCCGGCCTGACGCCGGCACGCCGGCCAGGCAGCGGACAACGTGGTCGGCAAGAAAGCGATCGAGCGTGGCCGGTGGGCTGTTTCCGCGGCCGTCGGGGTCGCGGATGCAGTTGGGATAGAAGACCTCAAGAAAGTGCTCAAAGCCCTGCTGCTCGGCGGCGATCCGAAACTCGCGATAGGCCGTGAGCATCGCCCGGTCGGCCTCGGCATCGTCGTTGAGCGTGAGGGAAAACAGACCGAGGTTCGCCCCGGGCACCCGGTCGGGGTCGGTCTGTCGGCTGCGGGCGGTGGAACTGCGACTGCCTTCGACGCAGCCGTACTGGGCCTGATGAATGGTGCAGGTTGAAAAGGGCAGGGCCGGCTGATTGCCGTAGCGGCCAGTCCCGGTCGCGAGCCAGATGTCGGTGGTGTCGTTGAGCCGGACGGCGGGGGTGACGGGTGAGTTGTCGAACAGCCCCTCATCGATCGTCAGCACGCCGCTGGTGCTGCCGCTCATCAGCATGATGTCGACATGGCCGTCGGCGACGATGCCGCGAATCTGCTCGCGGTAGGCCTCGATCGACCGGAACGGCCCGGCCAGCGGGTCAGCCTCCGGTGCCAGTCCAGGGGCGGCGAGGCCAAAGGCCATGTCGGCATCCTTGGCATCGGCGATGATGAAGTCGCGACAGCCAGAGTCAGACAGAATGCGGGCCAGCTTGGTATCGAGCGATTTTTGAACGGTTGTCATGGCATCGAGGGTGGGGGGCGATCCGCAGCGAACGGCTGACAGCGATCGTAGCAGCCGGCCGGCACTGCTCCCGCTGGAGTGAATGGAAAGTGTAAAACTTTTACGGAAAAATAGTCTGCCATGTCGCTAGTCTCAAAGCTGGTCGGGCGGGCTGCCCGACACCACCCATCCCCTTAGCACAGGACGTTTGGCATGGCTGCGGCGGCGTATCGCTTTTCTGTTGGCCCCTGGAACCTCGGTCAGGGTGCCGATCCCTTCGGTCCTCCGGTTCGGCCCCAGGTCTCGTTTGATGACGTGCTCGACATTGCCGTTGGCCTCGGGTTCGAGGGAATCCAACTGCATGACGATGACGCGGTGCCCGACCTCGAAAACCTGTCGGCGGATCAGATCATCAAGCAGGCCGAAGCCCTGCGGACGAAGCTGGCTGACCGGGGACTGGTGGCCGAGTTCATCGCGCCGCGGCTCTGGGAGCATCCCAGTGGCATCGACGGAGGCTACACCGCCAACGACCCGGCCGCCCGCCACTGGGCAATCGAGCGGTCGAAGCGGGCGGTCGACATCGCCGCCGCGCTCGGCATCGATCTGCTGGTGCTCTGGCCGGCCCGTGAAGGCACGGCAGTGCGGGAGAGCAAGGACCCGATCCGGGCCTCTGCCCAACTGCTCGAGGCGATC
>Ga0180434_10001503_pt1 | contig 33204 bp, 29 predicted proteins | sample SS_ome_7_FD_132453 | JGI IMG/M metagenome (GOLD analysis project Ga0180434, IMG submission 132453) | Hypersaline lake sediment archaeal communities from the Salton Sea, California, USA - SS_1_D_2 metaG | ecosystem: Environmental > Aquatic > Non-marine Saline and Alkaline > Hypersaline >... | reverse complement strand
TCTGTCTAATGCTCATGCTCGTAGGTCTGATCGTCGGCTGCAACCCGGACCCGAAGCCTCCGTCTCCGGTGCCGCCGCCAGTGCCGTGGCCAGAGCCGAATCCTCCGCCGCCGAAACCTACGCCGACACCGGTCCCACCGGTGCCTCCGAAACCAGATCCACCGAAGCCGCCGGATCCGACACCTCCGCAACCGTTGCCGACGCCAGCGCCGGAGATCCCGGAGAACCTGAAGTCGTTGGCCAAGCTGCACTACGCAGCCAGGGATGAACGAGGGCTACAGCAAATAACGATTCACAACAAGTTGATGGAAGCCGCCCAGAAGCATGCCGAGTGGATGGCAGATAACAGGCGGATGAGTCATACGGGTGCGAACCGATCGAGCTTCTGGGATCGCATCCGTTCTGCCGGTTATCGAGGCAGTGGTGGCGGGGAGAACATCGCAGCGGGCTATCGCACGCCCGAGGCGGTGTTCAATGGTTGGATGGGGTCGCGAGGCCATCGCAACAACATCCTGGGCTCAAGCTGGGAACACTTCGGACTAGGAGAGTCCAATAACTACTGGTGCGCCGTGTTTGCATACGGCGACGGTAAGCATGGTGCTGCGGCGGAGGATCCAGTCATCCTGGAACTGCCACCGCCTTTGGAGAAGTAATGGAGTGGCCAAGCGAGCCCGTAAAAAGAAACACGAGCACGCTCCTGTGCTCGTGCTTGTCGGTGACGGTATCGGCAACGTCATCGAACAGACCTCTCTGATCCAGGCCGCCGTTGAGCGTTACGACTCGACGGACGTCTGGATGCCTCGGAGCGTCAAGGCCGCCGCACAGATCATCACCGGCCTCCCGGGCGTGCGTAATATCTGGCGGGAGGAGGAGTGGCCGTTCCCGAAGTGCGTGCCGTACAAGCACACCTTCAACACGTTCCTCGTCGGTACCTACATCCGCGAGGTACCGAGGAAGAAGACCCACTGGAGTCCGAACCCGTGGAAGGTGAAGATGCCAGAGGGTGCAGCAGTGCTCTACGGCATCCGTGATGCCGGTTGGACCGGCACGTCACCGAAGCCGTATGTCGGTTACGACGAATGGGATCCGCCAGGGTTGGACAAGCGGATGCCAATGATCGGCATCGTTGCCGGAGCCAACGCGAGACCGATCTGGCGGTTCAAGCGGTATCCACACTACCGCGACGTGGTCGCACACATCCTGGAGTCGCATCCCTACGTCCAGTTCTTCCAGGTCGGTGTTAAGACAGACAACCGCGTCGATCATCCGCGTGTGTTGGATCTCCGAGACAAGGGCACGATCCGCAAGGCTGCCGGGCTGCTGCGGGAGTGTGTTGCCGTCATTGGTAATGACTGCGGGCTCGTACACGTCTCGGCTGCCTTGCACGTCCCGACGTTTATCGTGTTCGGGCCAACAGCCACGATCAAGAACATGCCGAGGTTCAACTCCACTGGAATCAGGCTTGACGTCAGATGCCACCCGTGTCACTATCGTGCCATGGGTCGTTACGGCGGCAAGAAGTCGCAGAAGTGTCACAACGAGTGCATGGACAGCCTGCCCGGCAGCGTCGTCGGGCAGCACGTTGTCAATTACTTGAACGCCCACCTTACGCCAGACTGGTCCCGCTCAGACCAGGACGTCTTGTCGCACAGTATCATCGAACCGATACCTGGCAGCGGTGGCGAGTCCCGTATCGAGGAGAGAGACTATGATGAACTTCGCTTTATCGGGCTTGGGGAGAAGCGGAACCAAGTTTTTGGCCAGGACGCTGAACCAGTCTCCGACGTGGACGGTGAAGCACGAGCCAAAAGAGGACGAAGCCCTCGTGTGCGTCGACACAAGACGCGTCCAAAAGCGCTTCGCGACCGACCACTACGGCGAGGTAAATAGCCTGCTCCGTGTCGTGCTGCCTGAGCTGGACGTGCGATACAGTGGGCTGCTTCTGCGATACCCGCAGGCGATCTGGCTCTCGGCGCACAGGTGGAACAACGGTAAGCTGCCCAAGCCGCTACTGGACTCGATGGCGCAAGGACTGAAGTGGCTCGATCGGCACATCCAGGACGGCATGCGATTCTGGTACTTCGAGAAGTTCACGACTGATGCCAAGTACCTCGGCAAGCTGGCAGCCAGCGTTGGGGTGATTGACATCCCGCCTACTGGCAGCATGGCCAAAGTCAACGCGTCGAAGGGTTGGGCGGGCAGCTTCGAGGACTTGCCACGCGCGGTTCAAAAGCACTATGATCGTGAGTGCCGGTGGTTCGAGGAACGATACTACCCAACGGGTGTACTGAGAGATATAGGAGACCTCAATGCCGAAGTTATCAGGAGCTGACTACATCAGATACTGGCACGACCGTCATGCAAGGGACGGCACCGCCTACGTGGGCAACATTCACAAGCCCGAGGACGTGTGGGAGCAGGGCAACAGGTTCTGGGCTGCGATCGTCAATGCGATCGAGTCCGTGCCAGTGCCTGACCCGAAACGAATCGTTGAGCTGGGCTGCGGCGTTGGACGCATCACAAGGCTGATGGTGAACCGGTGGCCCAAGGCGAGAGTGACCGGCATCGACATCACGCCCGGGGCGTTGGCGACGGCGAGAATCCAAGTACCCGAAGCGCGGTTCATCACCGACCAACGAATCCCGTTCTCAGTCGCGCCGCCCGACCTTGTTGTGACGTGTACGTGTCTGCAACACATCACCGATCCCGAGGTCTACGAGGAGGCTGTCCGCTCGTTCAAGCAGCGGACTACGTCGACCGCCTGGTTGATCATGCTGGAAAACAACAAGCCAGGCCGCAGATCGAAGCACCTGACCGAGCGGATGGTCGAGGACTACCAGGAGGATTTCGGCCCCGAGTTCGAGGTCCGATCCGTCATCGAGTACGGCCCGCAGGAGCTAGATAAGGAGCCCCATGCGGTGATTGTAGCCCAAAAGGGCGGTAATTGAGAAACAGAACTCCTATGGCACGGCCTGCATAATTCCGCTAACATAGGGAAAACCACCACTAACCCAATGGAGGGTGGCACGATGCCGTCTTTCTCATTGCTCAGTCCGATGGCAGACAAGCCTTACGCCATCGGCGAACGCCCCGGCGGCTCTGAGATCCCGACGCAGCCGCTGCTCAGTGGCAAAGAAGCGTGGGCCAGCCTCTCTGGCTACTACGATCACAAGCACGGTGACAGCAAGCTCATGTCCTACGGCGACGGCAGCGACATCATACGTCCCACCGATCGCCCGGAGGAGAAGAAGGCGGCCACCGAGTTGCTCAAGATGGCCAAAGGCAAGGCCAATCCGCTGAAGCTCATCGGCGGCGGCACGAAGACCCAGGCTGGAACGCTCACGCTCGGACGGCAGAACCTCGCGTCCGGCAAAGGGAAGGGCAAGGGCAAGAAGCCGAAGAAACCAACGGCAACACCAACGGCAGCACCGCAGGCGCAGGCACCGAAGCCGGGCGGCACCGCCCACGCCAAAGAGACACGGGTCAACATCGACATGAAGTCGCAGGGCGGCCCCGAGATGGGCACCGTCGAAGGCATCGTCAAGGGACGTAATGCTGACGGGTCGTATCAAATCTTCTTCCCAGGCACTGGCAAGACGGCGTTGAAGGTGCCTGCTACAGAGGTTGGCGCAGTCGTGCCGCCACGAGTTCCGCGACAACCACGAACACCCGGTGGTGGCAGGCAAGTACCGCAGGCGGCTCCAGCAGCGGCGGCAGCAGCGGCGCCAACAGCTCCGAACCCCATCACGGCTGCACCAGCTCAACCGAACCCACTTACATTGGCGTCAGGAAGCGCACGGCAGTTACGCGGTGCAACTCAGGGTCTGCCACAAGCGACGGTATTACCGTCGTCAGCTCCGCAGGCACTGCCGCAAGCAACAGCACTGCCATCGGCAGCTCCCAAGACACAAGCTGGCGGTGGAGGCGGTGGACAACCGCCGACGCCAACACCTCCGACCGGCGGCGGTGGCGGGCAGCCGCCGAGACCATTGAAGCGAGGCGTCCCAACTCCCGAGGCCATCGGCACCGGCGAGATCCCGCAGTCGGCGCGGAGCATCATCAAGCAGATTTTCAAAGGCACACCTTCGAGCGTGCCGACGCGAGGCCCCGAGTCGCAGACGGCAAAGCTGCGACGGTTGCAGATGGAAGCCAAGCAACGGGCGGGCGGTGGTAAGGTCGAGCGATTCGACCAGCCGAAGCGTAACGTGGAGCAGACACGACAGGCCGAGGTCAATCGCATCCTGCAACAGGAACTCAACCGTGGTCGTGATCCCACACGAGAGCTGCAACGGTACGCCGAGCGTATTGGTATCGACCCGGGTCGTCCGGCTGGCGGTTACGTGCCCAAGGGCTTCGAGCCGAAGATCCCGAGCCCAGTACCGAGCAAGCTCGAAGCGGCGGGTCGTTACGCCAAGGAGCATCCGTGGCAGACAGCGCTTGCCGCTACCCCGCTCGGTGCGATGCTGTTCCCCGAGGGGCGACAGATGGCCGCCGACACGGCATCGAGCGTCGTGAATGCGATTCCCGACGCGTTGGACCAGACCGTCACAGAGCCGTTGACCGCTGCGGGGCCGACAGGCGAACCCGGGGCTACCGGCGAAACTCCGGTTGACCCTGCTGACCTCGATGTAGGACCGTCGCCGGTGGTGCCCGATCCCGAAGTTCCTCCCAACCCGTTCGAGCAGTACGGCACGCCGATCAAAAAGGATCCAGGTGCAACAGCGCCCGCAACCGGCGGCACGGCTGCGGCTGGCCCATCCAAGCCACCGGCCAAGCCACCGATGGAGACGCCGGTAGGTGACTTCATCGAGAAATACTGGCCGCACATGGCTGGTGCAGGCGCTGGTGCTGGTGCGTTGTATCTGCTCTACCGCCACATGGCGGCGAAGAAGGAGGAAGAACGGCGCAAAGAGCGACAGCGACGCCGGTGGGAAGCGCTGCCGAAGATGGCAGCAGCAGATCCTGCGAAGTTCGCCAGCGATCATCCAATCGTCGCTGGCTTCCTGGTGAAATGTGCCGAGGCAGAGCTGGGCGAGACGCAGATCGAGATGAAGATCGCGGAGGCGTGTAGGCTGCATCCGGCAATCAAGGAGGCGTTCGAGAAGCTGGCGGCGAGCACAAAGACGCCAGCACCGCCCGGAGGTTCGGTAAACCCTACGTCGGCTCCTGCACCGGTTAGTGCAGGAGCCAAACCGGCGGCCCCGAAGCTCAACCCGCGACTGGGCTACTACCAGATGCCGAAGGCACCTGAAGGTCTCTTCGTGCAACAGCCTGGACGCTACTCCGCTGTGACCGAGCGGATGCCACGCTTCGCGGCAGAGCCGCAATACCAAGGTGCGCAGCTCACCGGTCTTGGTCGCACCGTCGACGGCGAGTTCCAAGTCGACCCCAAGATGACGCAGCAGTTTCTCGACTACTCCAAGCAGTGGCAGGACTGGCAGCAGAACCGTCGTCTCTGGGAGGAGCAGTGGAAGTCGCAAGGCGACGTGGGCGCCCAGGAATACTGGCGACAGATGCGTGAGTATCAAGCAAGCCAGGATCCACAACAGCAAGGCGGTCGGCAGCTCAGCGATGTCGTTGACATGGATCAGTTCCGTGCGTCCCGTGAACGAGGACGACAGCAGTGGCAAGAGGCTGGAGCGAAACCTTACGAGATGCAGTGGGGTGATGTCTTCGGTGCCGACGAGGAGCTTGTCCGTGCGGCCGCGCAGGGCGACATCTTCCGCGAGCACGGCGAAGGCACCGCGTTCGGTACACTGATCCAGCAGGATCCCGAGTTCGCCAATTACGTCGAGGCCAAGATCAAGTCCGTGCCCGACGACATGTACGAACAACGACGCGCCGTCGCCATGGCCGCTCGCGACTTCTACGGCCCGCGTGTTGATGTCTACGACTACGGACAACGAGCATACAACACGTTTGGTGCCGGGCAGGAACCCAGCTCACACCTTGCAGACGTACCGGGTGCCCAAACGTACCAGGACGTGTTCGGTCAAGGCTCGTTCCGAACGTGGGAGCCTGGAGCCCGTGCTGGTTTCTCCGAGGCCGGACCTGTCGGAGCTGGCACGACCAACCCGTGGGAACGCATCCGTGGCACGCACGCCGGTCACAAGGCCGATGTCGCACGAGAACACATGAAGCGGATGGCCGAGTTCGACGAGAGCACCTACAACTGGATGCTCGGTACGACACAGAAGCATTTCGATCCGAAGTACATGGCTCAGGAGTACGAGAGCCGAGGTATGGCTCCGTTGGAAGCCGCGAGGAAGGCAGCCCAGGATCGTTACTTGCTGATGCACGCCGATCCGAAGAACCGAGGCGTCGAAGGCTACTGGGCCAACCTCGGCAGGAACATCAAAGAAGATCCGTGGCAAGTCCCGAAGCTCATGGGACACACCGCATTGGGTACTGCGGAGACGATCGGCGGCGTGTTGATGTCTCCTGCTGCGATCGCCAGAAGCATCCAGCAGGGCGACACGAGGCCGCTACGTGGAGCACTGAATGACATCAGTGCGATGGGTCGCCGTGGCTGGGAGGCCGCGTCAGGCTTCGAGACGACCGGTGGTGAGAGCTACATGCAGGACGTGTGGTCTGGCCCCGGGAAGTCATTGCGGGATGCCTATGCAGATCCCGAGGCGTTCGCGTCCGAGACGGACATGTACCGGACCATGCTCGGCGAGGCCGACGCACTCCGCAGTGATCACCCGGAGTTGTGGCAGAAGGTCGTCGAGGAGTCCGTGGACAACCCCGAGATCCGATCGTGGCTCGGCACCGTGGCCGAGCTGGAGAAGAAGCGAGACAGTGGGGAGCTTGAGTGGCGCGACGAGGCGGCACAGAACGCCGCTAGTGCCGGTACAGGCGAGCGGATGGCCAAGCGGACTCTCGGGCGTGCTGTCCAGGTAACACCGACAGCGATGCAGTTCGCTGGCACCGGCATGGCCATGGGACCGTCCGGCGGAATCACGTACGGACCCAAATGGTTGCAGCAGTTATCGACGGCGGTACCGCGAGCGACAGCGGGGGCACGGACTCAGGCGTTGGCGAAGCTGGCCCCGCTGGGACAGAAGGCCGCTCCAGGGGTTCAGCAGATACAGCAGATGGCGCAGCCCACGTTGCAGCAGCTCGCCAAGATCCCAGGTGCCCCGACCGTAGGTAGATTCCTCAACCCGAAGGCGATCGCCCAGGCAATGGCCAACCCCGAGAAGCTCATCTCGGGCATGTCGAAAGGCATGGGTGCGTTCGAGGGCGTGCGAGCTGGGTTCGAGCCGTCACAGGTTGCGTTGGACGAGATGGGTATTGGACCGCACCAACGCTACTGGGCCGAGAAGGTACGCAAGAGCGGCCTGATGGGTGAAGGGCGTCTCGGCACCGCAGCCCGTGAAGCAATCGCCTCGGGTATCCAAGACCTTCCGACTGCGATCGCGTACGCTGGCGGCCTCAAGGCGTTGCGAGGCATGGGCGTGCCCGAGAAGGCGCTGGGTCCGTTGGCGACCGTGCAGCAGTACGCAGCGCAGAGCCCCAAGTGGGGCGGCATCTTCGGTCTCGCCGGTATGGGTGGCGGAGAGGGCTTCACTGCGGAAGAGATGGATCTGGCCGAGTCGCACGGCGTCTCGCCCGAACGTATCCGTCTCGGACTTGAGACAGGGCAGATCGAGCGGCCACAATACACTCCGAAGCCGTCACCCGAGGTCGGCGTGGAGTGGGCAGGAGCCCTCGGCGAAGAGTCGCCCGTCTACTACGACGAGGAGGCTGGCGAGTACAAACCGATGCCGAAGCTCCAGCCTGGCGACTACGGACGCTACGTGGCCGGTACACAGTGGTCGGATGAAGCGCTCGACGAGTACATTACTGAGCAGGAGGCGGCCAAGGAAACACCGCAGGAGCCCGCCTCGGCAAACGCGAGGGCAGCTCAGCCATTCACTGACGCCGAGATTGAAAGAGCACAAGCAGCGGTGAAGGCAGAGGACGCAGCCATCATCGACGAAGGGTACCAGCAGGCCATGGCACCGCCCACTGCTCCGCCGCCCGAACCCAACAACCCGAACATCCCTGGCCGACCCATGGATCAACCAGACGCAGGGATGACAAACGTCAAGCCCGAGGCTGGCACGAACCAACCGTCCGGCGGTGGTGCGTTGGGCATGCTGATGAACTCGCCCGCCGGTGCGATCCTCGGTGCGGTCTTCGGTGCCTCGCCTAATGCGATCGACGGCGAGAAGGTCGAGAAGCTCGACCCGAAGACGCAGCAGCAGATCCCTGCGGCGACCACGCAGATCAATGAAGCGGTGCAGAACGCAGGCGCGGAGGGCATTGCGAACCGGGCTCAGGACGTCAAGTCAGAAGGCATGACGGAGACGGACAAGGAAGGCATCGAGAACGTCCAGAACCAGACCGGCCTGGACTTCGAGTCCGCCATGCAGATGTACGATAACATGGATGACGGAGCCAAGGTGCTCATGGGACTCGGCCTCGGCCTTGGCCTTGTGGGGCTCCTCGGCGGCATCGCGTCCGACGACGGTGGTTTGATGCCGATTCTCTTCGGCATGCTCGGACTCGGTGTCGCCGGTGGCACCGCAGCTCATCAAGGGCTGTTCGGTCAGCAGGCGCAGGGCCTCATGCAAGGACTGTTCGGTGGCGGGCAGCAGGACGCTGTAACTGCCGCCGACATGCCCGCGTTGAGCACGGAACAGAAGACCGAGATGGCGAAGCGGCTCGGGTCGTTCCGCGAGGGCGGGCTGGAGCTGGCAGAGACGAAAGAGATGTTCGACGATCCGACGATGCGAGGCCACCTACTTAGTATGGAGGATGCGGACGTAATGCCGATCCTCACAGAGGCCGTCAAGGGTGACCAGACGGGACAGATTGCAGATCAGCTCAAGAACCTCGCGAACCCGGCGTCTGTGTCCGTGATGACAACACCGAAGGGCGAGAAGATACGACCGGGCTTCTTCATTGGTCCAACATTCGAGGGTTACGGCTTTGGCCAGTCAGAGGCAAGTCGCATGCACGCACTCGCGAAGCAATACTATAACGATCCAAAAAACAAACGGAGCATCAACGCACTGGCGGCACAGTACAAGGCCGCACGTAAATGAACACGGGGTTAGTGGGAGCTGGTTGCGGCGATCGCCGGTGAGCGGACCTGACGGTCGTACAGTGCAGTCTCCTTTAGGTCTCACTTGAGAAAAACCTCTTGGGGGTTAGTCGCTCACTTGAGATCAGGGTCGCGCCGCCTGAGCTGTCTCCAGTTAGGCGGAACATCTGGGAAGCTGGCGACCCCGGGATGCCCGTCGATGGGTTTTGTCGTCACCAGAGGCGATTCCTACTCGCACCGCGATCACAATCGAGCTACGATCGAGCTTGATGCGGGCACCCAGCCCCGCTTTACATATCCGAGCCAGGGATGGACGCACAAAGGTTCAGAGATTATATTGCGATGGCACAACGAGAGGTTCTTCAGAACGGGTACTTCGCCGAGGGGCACGTACACTTCTGGAGAGCACATGGACAATTTTGGATCAGCTCGGGTGATCCGCAGGGCACGCCTTACCGCGAGCTCTACCCGGCAACGGTCCACTTCATTCGTTTGCTTAGGAAACAATGATCAGGGCAGCGATGCTAACCCCCAACCTGTCGATCGGCGGTGCCGAACGATGGGTTGCGACGTTGATACGCCACTCGAATCCGAGAGAACTTCAATGGACAGGTGTAGCGCTGAGCGGGTGGGGCGGTATAGAGCCAGCGCTATGTCACGAGATAGTCGATGTGGCAGGCGTGCCAATCTTCGCGGAGAAGCTGATCGACAAGACGTCGAAGAAGCAGAAGCCGACACCAGCGGCTGTGTCGCCGGACTGCGAGCGATGGTTGACCCGTACTGCAAATATCGTGGAGGCCGTGGAGCGGGCGTCTGTCGGCGCTGATGTCCTGGTAGCCTGGGGCGACTACAAGTACCGCCGCTTCATCAAGGGACCGGACACGCCGAACAAGTTTGTGCTCGTCTCTCACAGTAGCCACCACAAGACACACGAGATCCCGCCTGTCGATTACTGCGAGACCTTCCTGACGGCGGTCTCCGATCGAGCAAAGAAACCATACCTTTACAACGGCAACGCACCTGTCGAGGTTATCTACAACGGAGTCGACCTCGACCGGCTCGTACCTCGTAAATCTCGGCAGGCCATGCGAGTAGAGTGGAATGCGGGAAGCAGATACGTTATCGGCTACGTCGGCAGGCACACGCTGGAGAAGAACCCAGGTGCTGCTATTAGCGCCATGGAGTACCTCGACGATAAACACTGGATGGCGGTCTACTACGGCAACTATCCGACAGGGCACCGTCCGGCGAAGGATTCGCTGTTGACGCACTACAAGGAGAACCCTGTGCCCCACATCCAGTTCTACGAGCCGATCATGGAGGTCGGAGACATCTACGCGGGTATTGACGTTCTAATGCTCGCGAGCCACTCTGAGGCATTCGCGTTGACCTTGCTGGAGGGCTGGTTGACGGAGACGCCGGTCATTGCGACACCGGTAGGTTCTGTGCCAGAGCTGCAAGAGAGGTTCGGGGAGTTGGTTATTGAGGTGCCGATGAAACCCACGGCGACGCAGTTGGCCGATGCCTGCACGAAGGCAGTGAGTCCGGCTGGTGCCGCTATCGTGGCAAGGGCGCATGAGGTCGCCATGGAACATTTCACAGCAGAGAAGATGGCGAGCAACTGGGCTCGCTATCTGAGTAAGATCACGCGACCCGACAAGCGGGTCCGCCTGACGGAGGTCTTGGACTTATGATCGTCAACGAGAAGGAACGCTGGGTCTATCTTGGCCCGCCGAAGACAGCGAGCACCGCCATGCACGACGCCTTGCAGAAGGAGCCGTGGAATGGTGTGCAGCTCGACCCAGGCAACCAACACGACATGCTGCCGCCGGACGAGTACATCGACTTCTTCGTCTTCGGCACGATCCGCAGCCCGTACGAGCGTGCGGTCTCGTTGTTCTGGCACTACCTCCGAGACGTGCGGCGGATACGTGGCATCATGGAGGGCCTGTCGACGCGAGCAGAGTGGACGACCAAGCCACTTCCAGAGAGCGAGTTCTCGTTCGAGGACTACATGCGAGGCGTCATCGACCTCCGACTGCGAGTCATCGAAGACCCGTCAGCTCCGTTCTTCACCTATACGATCTCGGACTGGCTGCACGACGCCATGCCGCTGAACGCCTACATCCGCCAGGAGCATTTGGTCGAGGACTTCTCAGCGCTACCCTTCGTCGACGGTCGCGAGGTGGTGTTCCCGAAGAAGAACGCTCCAGGCCGTAGGCCGTGGAAGGATTACCAGAACGAGAAGACCATTGCGTTGGTAGACGAATGGGCAACAGAAGATTTCAAGAGGTTTCCCTATGAGAGTCAGGCCGATACACGTTGACCCGCGCACCCACGAGATCAGCGTCGTCACCGCAGACAGTCCAGGCAGGCAGAAGCATTGCGTGATTGGGGGCATCGTCTTCGATGAGCTGCTGGAGCTCCTCGACAATCGCGGTATTCGATTCGTGGGTCCGGGTGAACCCTACGATATATCGCTGGTGGCCATGAGCGAGTTCAACGGTGCGATCATCGACTACGACGAGCCGTTCATCATCAGCGACCACCGCGACTCCGGGAGTCTGATGTGGAGCCTGCGGAAGCACATCCAGCAGGACAACGTCATCGGCGTGCTGACGGCCAGCACCCTTCGAGACGCCGACAACCAGAACGCCCACTGGTTCGATGACACGTACCAGGGTGAGCTGATCAGGGCCGCGTTCGAGGAGCGGTTGATCGGGCACGTCGAGACGTCGCCGCCCGAGCCCTACGTCCCGCCCGAGGTCATCGAGAAGAAGGTACGCATATCGTTCAGCTATGGGCACGGCGGCATGCAGAGGCCGCTCTACAACACCAAGCCCGACTTCAAGGCACCACGAGGGACCGACGTTTACTTCGCCGGGACGACGTGCTATGGACGACTCACGCCGACGCTGCATCGCTGGGCGTGCGTCAAGGAGTTGAAGGAGTTCTCGAAGCACGCGAACACGGAAGTGCTCGTGTCGCCTTACCGCAACGTCGAGCTGGCTGACTATCGGCGGCGACTCATGGACACCAAGATCGTCGTGGCCCCGTGGGGCTACGGTGAGCGGACGTTCCGTGAGTGGGAAGGACTGCTCAGCGGTTGCATCGTTGTCCGTGCCGACACGTCGTGGGCAAAGACGTGGCCCGACATCAATGAGACCTACCAAGGGCTCGCATGTCGACCTGACTTCGCTGACCTCGGCACGGTGCTGCAAAGCGCGTTAGCGGAGTGGGATACCTACGAGGAATATCGCGAACATGTTTGGGACTTGCTGCGTAATCTTCGTGAGCCCGGAGAGACAGCAGCGCACTTGGCCGACGCGTTTCACTACTTCGGAGAGATGCTATGAAAATATCCATCCTGCTCACTCACTGGCCTCGGTACGTGTCGCGGTTCCAATACTTCACACAGGTCATCGGATCACTCAAGGCGTTCTTGCCTCGATCAACGACGCAGCACACGTTCCAATACTTCGTCGGCCTGGAGACTCACGAATGCCATTCAGAAGCCTTGCTCAACGCAGCGTTGAATTTCTGCGACGCTACGGATGTCTTGCCGCTATGGCACGAAGCCCCGCCCTCGTTGGCCGGGAACTTCAACAACGCCGTCGCGTACCTCAACACCGACTACTTCATCTACGTGCAAGACGACTTCACGCTCCGTCGCGAGCTGGTACTGGACACGGACATTGCCTACATGGAGTCGCACAAGGACGTCGGCGTGATTCGCTACAACGCGGGCGGTAGCTCGCTCGCGTCGTCGAAGGTCTTGGAAGGCGAGGATTTGTATACCCTGCGGGAGTTGGTGCCGGACTGCCCATATTACTGGAGTGATCAACCGTACCTCATGCGCAAGTCCGTCATGGAGTTCTACGGGCCTTACCCGGAGAGCACGCGGGACGTGATCCAAGAAGTTGCCATGAACAAACAGGTCAAAAAGGCCGTGCGTGAAGGCAATCAGGGCCGTATTCTCGTCCGAGGTTACGCGGAGCCACGGCAAGCGCGGCACCCGTTCTTCTTCCACGTCGGGAATGAATCGTCCATGACGGAGAAAATAGAGGCGGCAGAGGCACGAAAAGCCAGGCAAGCTGCGCAAGCCGACAATAAGGGTAACAAATCCGTGTAGCAAAGGCAGTGAATCCCTGCTACGATATGGGTAACCAAATGCTTTCGAGTCGGTCACGACACTGACCGGTTAGAGGGCTGATGTTTGCAACGAGTGGAGATGTCGGCCTTGGAAACCGCATACTGGTAAAGGCCAAACTTGCGGGAGGAGGAGTGGCGAATGTGTCCATAGATGTCGCCACAGTGGAGCCCGTGCTTCAACGGGTGCCAGGTCTCGGGGGTGGGGAATCCGAGGGCTCGAAAGTTTGGGTTACGCGGTCCCGAGGCAGGGAGGCCGGTTTATGGCACAACTAGATCCTTTGCACACCTTCATCGCCGCCTTCGTTATTGCGTCTCTGGGCGGTCTTGCCGGGCTACTCCATGGGAATCAGGAGCTACGCCTACGCAATGTCACGGCGGCGATGCTCTCAAGTGGCCTCGCCGGGCTCATTCTTGCCCTTTTGTGGTATAACTGGTTCCATGGGGCGGGAAACATCTATTTCCTGCTGGGCCTGGCGGGTCTGGCTGGTATTGGAGGCATGACTGCGGTAGACTTCATTATTAAAATCTTCAAGGGCGAGAGGGTTCTGGGTATCGACATCTCGTTCAAGAAAAAGAAGAAAAAGAAGAAGTCTGACGCGGAACAGGCAAAAGATATAATCGACGACGAACTCGACGACGAGGACGCCGATTAAAAGGAGGGCAAGATGTCTACACCTCAACGGCGGTTTGCGGCATGGAGCGTGGCGATTGTCGCCGTCTGTGCCGTAGCGTGGCAGGGCACAGTGTTGCAGCGTGCCCAGGACGCTCGCAAAGAGGCCGTGCAGCGATGGGAACTCGCAATCGACGGTTCGTGCAACGGCATGTTCGATTGCATTGTCGAGGAGACCGGGACGAACGCCTGGTACAGCCCACACTTCCTGGAGCTGCTCGGAGTCGAGACACTCGATACGGATCTCCACGAAGGTTTCTTACCGAGGATCCACCCAGACGACCGCGAGCGTATCGAGGGACTGCTGGAAGAAGCAGTCAAAGAGAAGAAGCAAATACGCACCGAGATGCAAGCGAAGCGATCCGATGGTGCGTATCGGTGGTTTATGCTCACCGTCAATGGGACACACAACCACGTCCAAAGAATTAGCGGTTCGATCTACGACATTACAGACCACAAGCTAGCCAATGAGCGTGCCGAGCTGATGATGCTGTCAGCGCCTGAAGCGACGATCGTCTGCGACGCAGACGGGAAGGTCGTTGTGTTCAATCCCGCTGCCGAGGAGATGTTTGGTTTCACCGCCGACGAGATTCTCGGGAAGGGTATCGACGGCATCGTGACGCCGAAGTACCTCAAGGAGCATGACGAGGTTTTCGCAGAAGCATTAGAGCGACTCCGCGAGGCCCCCGACAACTGGGAGATTCGCAAGGCGGACATCCGTGGCGGTGGCGTGAATAAGATGGGCAAGGTGTTCCCGATACGACTCTGCGTCCGTGGCATCAAGTACAGCGGCACGATCGAATTCATCGCCAGGATCACCTACGAGGGTTATCCTCCAAGTGAGGAGCCCGAGTCGCCGCTCATAGCGTTCCCGATGCCGGAGTTCCCGCCCAAACCGGACATTGGGCGTCCACTACCCACACATCGACCGTGGCAACAGGTCAGTCCCAGATGAGCCAAGAGATTGGTCAAGCGATAGCGTTGCTTTCCGAGTCAGCCGAGAAGGCGGCTGCCGCTCCTACGACATCCTACGGGATGAAGGGCAAGCTGTATCTCTCGAAGTCCGGTTGGCTGCTGCTGCACGTACCCAACTCGTTGGTGCGAGGCGCATTCGACGCACTCAACGAGCCTGGCGTGACCTTGCCGGACCACGAACACGGCTTCAATGCACATATCACCGTCATGCGACCCGAGGAGATCGAGGAGCTCGGCGGGGCTGACAAGGTCACGGAGCGTGGCCAGGAGTTCTCCTATACGCTCGGCGCTGTAAAGTCGGTCAACCCAGCAACGTGGCAAGAGATGAGCCGCGTCTGGTACATCGAGGTGAAGTCGCCCGAGCTGAAGAAGCTGCGGAAGACCTACGGCCTGACCGCCTTGCCCAACGAGAACAAGCACGAGTTCCACATCACGATTGCTACGCGGAAGAAGGGGGTGCTCGGGGCAAACGTCCAGAGCAAGGCAGCGGCGGTCTGGTCGCTCGATAACCCCCGACTCGGTGGAACGCAGTATGCAAACATCTCCGACGACACACCGTCCGGCACGCTGCCGATCGAGGGCGACATCTACTCGACGGCTGCCGTGCTTCGCAAGGGCGACACGGGTGCCGTGTTCAACTTGGAGACAGCGCCGGAGCACCGGCGAAAGGGACATGCCCGCGAGCTACTGCGATCGATCTTGAAAGACGATCCAGCCAAGACGATGCTCATAGCTCCCGGGCCTTATCAGGATGAGCCGATGTCGGCGAGGAAGCTGCACCGGTTCTATCGCAGGGAAGGCTTTAAGCCGACCAAGGATCCCGACATGGTCGCGACGTTCCGCGAGCTGGGTGACCTGAACCCTGACGAGGATGTCGACGTGATGATGCGAGAGGCACCACCCGACGTGCTGCAACAGCTCAAGGACGCCAAGTCCGCCAGCGACGCCGGGAACTACACGATGAAGCACCGTATCATGTCGCAGCTACTTCGACAGAATCCCGACGACTTCGTGATCGACAGCACCGTTGGCAATGTCCACGGTATCACGCATACGCCTACTGGCTTCAAGATGCACTTGCCGACCAAGCTGACCGGCCAGTTGAAGGCAGCGAGCTTCTACCTCGACGCGCTGAAGCAGACACCAGTCTCAATCAATACACAGCAGGGGCCATTACAGAACGTGATGAGCCATCTGCAAAAGGCATACGGTCGTGGCACCCAGAAGATCCGGGAGGCCACGACCTGGGATCGCATGCAGAACACCATGGATCCCAACCGCTCGATGCGGCAGTTATCCGGTTACCTCGCTGGCACGCGGAAGCCGATCGTACACCACTGGCTCGACCGCGCGTTGCAGGGGGATGTCCAAGTATAGGAGTAAACATGCGGCGACCACGTCGACAGCGGCAGTTGAAACGTGCTTACAAGACTCTCACCCCCGCAGACCGTCGACGTGTGGATCGACACTGGCTCAGAAATCACTGCCGCTGGGTCAGATCGAGGTTGCGTGCGGCCCTCAATACCCTGTATGATGAGCGGTGCCGCGTGCCGGACGAGTCGGGTCCGCCGCCGCAACAGTATCCCAACTGGGTAACTTGCTGGATGATCCAATGAACGTACACGACCTACTTGACCGTGCGTGCGAGCTCCAGGAGTGGAAGGCGGTGCCAATCCGCGTCGCCGGACTCATCAAGGAAGCGGAGCCCACGGTCAGGACGCTCAAGAAGGTCACCAAGCTCCTGCCTTGCACGCCGGGGCACGGGTACGTCTTCTGGCATCCCGAGGACCGCGTCCTCTGGGCAGTCCTCGGTGACGGCGACGATGACCATCACCAGAAATGGCACAACGCGCTGAAGGCCGTCAAGGGCGTCAGCTCGGTCAAGGTCGTTGCAGAGACGCACCCGAAGAATCAAGAAGACTGGATCATGGTCAAGCGGGGAAGTGCCCCGCTGGGTCTCATCGGGAAACCGCTCGAATGGGGCGGCAAGCTGACCGGCGGCGCGTCGCCGTTGACCAACGCTCTCGTCGGTAGTTTGCTTACCGGCGGTCTCGGCTACGGAGCCGGTTGGCTGTTGGAGCATTTGCTGCCCTCGCGGCACATCGAGAAGGGTAAGCTCCGCCGCACGCTCGGCCTTGCCGGGGCCGGGCTGGGTGCTGTCCCCGGTGCATGGCAGTGGGCTGCCAACTCTGCGAATGCTCGTAAGGCTGGAAAGCCGATGGGCATCAGCTCGCTGTGGACGCCGCACGAGAAGGTGCCGTTCTCCATGGACACGTATGAGCCGTTGAGAGCCAGAGCTTACACCAGCGGACCCGAGGGCGGTATCTGGGACGAGCGCGAGGGTCGCGTCGTCAAGGCATCGCACCTGGCTGCGATGCGAGAGGAGCTCGACCTACCCGAACTTTCGGAGCACGACCTCGGCATCATCAAGCTCGCGATGGGACCGTACTACGGCACGCCATACGATCACAGCCGCCAAGCAGGCGGGGTCGGCTTGAAGTCGGTGCCGATGGACGCATTCAACCAAGCCGTCTGGAACGACGTTGAGCGTGGCATGCGTGGCGGCTCGAACCCGTTCGGGACCAAGAGCCCGTGGGGAGACAATACACAGGGGATGCACACGACGCCCGCTGTTGGTGCCCTCGCCACCGGGATGGTTGGCGGCATCCAGCAAATGCTGGGTAACCCACCTTCTGTTCCGGTTACGCATCTCGCGAAGGGTTTCATGCAGTCCGGTATTGATGCAACTGCCGCCAAGTTCGGCGCTGGTATGCTCGGTGCATTGGTCGGCGTCAAGAAACCTATATTGGATAAACTCCAGGACATCGGTCTCTGGGGAGGTCTACTTCGAGGCACGATGGCCTCTATGCTCGCATGAGAGGATAATGAAATGAGTCAGCGACCTATCGAGAACGAGGAACAAGGCAAGGCGTGGTTGGAGCACTACGGCTATGAGAGTATACCGGAATTCAAGGTGAGCGTCGGGCTGGGAGAAGGCCCGCACCTCGGCAACAAGGCATTAGCTGCAATGAACGCATTTCGCTGCGGAACCAAAGATCGAGGCCCCGAGATCGCATCAATATGTGTGTGGCCCGACGACAAACGACAACTAACGTACTACCATGGACGCGGATTCAATCTGTTCAAGCCGCTGCTTGGACACGCAGACGGCAAGAAAGCATCTGCCAAGGTGCTCGCTGACGCCTTCATGGTGTGGTCGGCAAACTGCCCGTTCCTGTTTACCCGGTCGCACGACGTCATCAACGCCGACATCGTGATCGGCGGCGGCTCCACCGAGGCGGATGGCTTCGACGGGCCAGGCAACGTGCTGGCGTGGGCTGACCGTCCCTGCGGTGCTGTTCGACAGTGTCGCTTCCTGTTCGACACGTCGGAGAACTGGACCAATGCAATCGGTGATCCCGGCCCTCCGTTCCCGGCGCTCGCTGTGGCCTTGCACGAAATTGGGCATCTGCTAGGCTTGACCCATAGCGAGGATCAGAATGACGTCATGTACCCGTTCTACAATCTCGCTGCGGACGCGCTGGGACCGGGCGACATTACGAGGATCCAGGCTCTGTACCCGACGTAGGGACAGGCCATAAACACTAGTGTTACTCTTTTTAGGAGACCCCCAATGTCGGAAAACGTAAACCCCGACGACGCTGCCATGGTGATGGCAGGCTTTGGCGACCGGATCAAAGGGATTCGGGACATCATCGACTTCATCCGCAAGTTCGACTTGTCCGAGATCGGCGACCTGATCACCGCCGTGAAGGCCATGATGGCGGCTGAAGGATTACCCGCCCAGATCAAGGCCGCGATCAACGTCCTGGATGTCGGAGCCGGTATCACCGAGACCGACGTTGACGATCGGATCGTCGACATCATCCAGAAGGTCGCCACCGATGACATGATCGAGGTCATCGTCAAGATCATCGACATGATCAAGCCGCACGCCGCCGAGGGCGTCAGCGCGATGCAGGCGTCTGTCACGCCCATGGCCGTCGAACAGGCTGCCGTCGAGGCGAAGGGCATTCCCTGGAATCTGCTCGTACAGATCGCCATCGCTATCTACGAACTGTTGAAGGACATGGACATCCTTCCGGGATAGACATGGCGTAATTCACACCGGGCAGCCCGAGTGCTGCCCGGTGCTGTTTCTTTTCTTTAGCTATCGGAGGCTCCAAGATGGGACGACGATACCGCCTACCCAAATTCAAGGTTGGTCCGCAAGTCTACATGTATAACCAAGTCAAGGATAAGAAGCCTTGGAGCTTGGTTGAGCGCAGCGTACCCGAACACTGGGCCAAGACGCAGGGCGAAGGTGTCCGCGTGGCCGTCCTCGACACCGGACTGTGGAAACACCGCGACCTTCCCGAGCCCGCGTTCGCCAAGAACTTCACGGACTCGCCAGACGTCTACGACGTGCAAGGCCACGGCTCCCACGTCGCCGGTACTGTTGGAGCTCGGCAGGACGGAGCGGGCGTGGTCGGCTGGGCACCCAAGTGCGAGATCGGATGCTGCAAGGTGCTCGACGACGAGGGCACTGGTGACTCGGACTGGATCGCAGACGGCATCCGGTACGCAGTCGAGCAGGGCTCTCACATCATCAACATGTCGCTGGGCGGTGGCCCGGACGACATCATTGCCGATGCCTGCCGAGACGCAATACAAGAGGGCGTCTTTGTAATCTGTGCGGCTGGCAACGAAGGCGACATGGGCGGCATCAACACCATTGGTTGGCCCGCCCGGCTGCGCGAGACGATCGCGGTCGCAAGCTACCGACGTGACGGCAAGATTTCGGACTACAGCTCTCGCGGTCCCGAGGTCGACGTCGCATTCCCCGGCGAGGACATCCTATCTACATGGCTCGACAATCAGTTCCGCAAGATTTCCGGCACCTCCATGGCGACCCCGGCGTGCAGCGGCTTGACTGCCTTGATGCTGGCCCGTCACTGGGAGGTTGAGAAGAAGGGCGAGCTGAAGACGCCGATCCGTAACAATACGCAGCTCCGTGAGCACTTCAAGCGGTTCGCCCTGGACAGGGGCGAGGAGGGCCACGACCGCGACTTCGGCTGGGGTATCCCAGACGTCGGCGGGCTGATTACGGACGAGAACGGCGTGAAGGCAGCCGCGCTGCTGCCAGCTATCGCCGCTGGCCGGTTCGGAGTCAAACCTCTACATCACGACGGTCGTGATGGCTTGTTTATTTGGAACCTGATGGAGGAGTGAAGCGTCCGTTGATCACACGCTTATCGTTAGATGAGAAGCAGCATGGGCGGCCAGGCAGAGGCCGCCCGTGTTGTTTCTACCCTTTTTGGGGGAGCGGCGCGCAAATGCCTACGGGTGATTGGTGTGGTATTTCCTCCAGAACTGCTGTATCATAGGCGCAACTCCGCCAAGTGGGTGGTTTCTTTGCAGGAGGTTCGCCAAGATGGCCGACACACAACGATCTATCGCCGACCTGTTGGCGTTGCTCGCCGACAACTGCAACGGGGAGATTACGCCCCAAGTCATGCGTGACCTCGTGCTCAGCTTGAACCTCGCCGCAGGGTTCATGTGGGTCGACACGCCTGCGGAAACGCCAACCGCGCAGGCTGGTACTTACTACAAGGCAGCGGGCAGTACGACGCTCGCGTACGGGCAAGTTTTCACGCACACCGATAACCGTCTGACCTACACCGGCGCTGAGCCGATCCAGGCATTTGTGATCGCAACCACCGGCCTGTCGATCGCTTCGGGTTCCAACGACTTGGTTGGGATCCAGATTGCGAAGAACGACGGCCTGATTGCACACAGCGAGGTCAGGCGACTCATCAACTCGTCTCCAGACGTCGGAGGTGTCGGTTGCATGGCCACCGTTGAGCTGGACACCAACGATTACATCGAGCTGTGGATTGCAAACCACACGCAAGCTGTCAATACTATTGTCCAGTTCATGCAGATGCTGATCATCGGAAGGACGAAGTGACATGGCACACCAATGCTATGGATTCGACTGCGGCTTCTCCTGCGGGTTCCAGGTTGAGGTGGACGAGGACGCAGGAGGGCAACCGGGCTCGGGCACACTTCCCGGTGCGCGTGTCTGGGTGAGAGACGAGACGTCTATCTATTGGGATCAGCTTGGTGAGATACGTTCTACAATGGACGCGGAGGGACGCTTCCGCGTGCATCTGGACGGTATGGGTCGCTACCGTCGCCTCAGAACACTGCCGCTTCTGTATGCCTGGCAGTTGAAGCTCGATCCGCGACCAAACCCGTTGGTTGAAGAAGAACCCTTAGATGTTTAGGAGGTGCCAAGATGGCCAGTCCTTTCAGTGCGGGCGATCGTGTGATCGTCACGTCCCAGAAATCCGAATACCGTAACCATACCGGGCGACTGATGACGAACGCAGATGCACAAGATATGCACTGCATCCGAATCGACGGCTTCGCTTACGGACGGACCTGTGCTCACTACCCGAAGATTCACTACGGGGAGTTGGATCAGCAGACCGATCCGCGCACGCCGCCGCTGGAGTACCCGGACAACCCGTAGGATGACTCATGGCTGGAAAGCCTGCCTGGGCTGTAGGTGCCCGACAAGGTCCGCTTCGGCGGCACAAACGAATGGTGTTCTTCGCATGCGAGGGACTTATCGCCATGTACGACGAGAGGAACCCCGAAGAGGAGGTCTATCTCGTCGTCACGCCTGGTGAGTTCGAGGAGCGTGCGCACGGCCTCGGCACCTGGGCCAACGAAATGGGCAAAGGTGACGAGAAGTGGATGAAGCAGGAAGCTCGGATGGGCAAGCAGGCCGCCAACGACATGTTGGAGACCGTCAAGGAGGCCCGCTACATGGGCGACCCGAGTGACCCGGCTGTCCGGGCATTCTGGGCTCGGCATCGTCGCAACAGTAGCATTCAGATCAGCCTCAGCGCTGGTAGTAATCCCGAAGGCTACCCCAAGCTGCCTGACGTCGATCGTGGTCCGAACACGGGCCGCACCGCAGATCCCGGCGAGCCGCTTGGCACTGTCCTCGACGACCCCAACCGGGTCCACAAACCTCCTCGCCGCAAGCCGCGAGGCGGTGTACTCATTATGGATGACCTTTTGTAAGGAGCGGCACGATGTTGTCTCCCCGCGAAGCCTTCAAGTTTGGATTCCTGCTCCGTTGTGCCGACGAGGGCCTCGACGAAGCCGAAACGCAGCAACGTATCAAGCTGGCGTCGCTGTTCATCGACAACGTCCAGGATCCCGGGATCCACAAGCAGGCCATGGCAACGCTTGGCAAGCTGCTTGGCGGAAGTGCCAAGTTGGGCCTGCTCGGCATGGCGGCTGGCGGTGGCCTCGGCCTCGCCGGTGGTTACATGGCAGGCAAGCTCACGGACAAAGAGGTCGACCCGGATGACATCAAGCAACAAGAACTAATCGCAGCGTATCAGCAAGAGGCTGACAAGATCCGCCGCAATGCGAAGCTGCGCATGTATCGTAACCAGCAGAAGAGTACGCGATCACCACGTAAACCGTCGCTAGGATTAGGATGAAGAAGAACGATCGAGTCCGCATAACCAATCAGAATAGCCAGTACCGCAACCACCTCGGCACTGTGAAGCGCGTCGGTAGGGACTTTATCTGGGTCCGTATCGATGGTCACGAGCGGGCCGGGGAGCTGCCGTTCAAGAAGAGCGATCTAGGTACGACGACTTTTGAGGAGGCATGCACCGACTTCGAGCCGCAGTTACTGGAGGAATGATATGCCGCGAGGCAGTATGCTGAAATTCTTCCAGGACTCGGGCGGCCCCGACAGCGAGCACGGAGCCAACCTCCACTGGCCCGGGACGCCGGACGGCTTCCCGTACCGTGGAGACGTAGCACCACACCTTCGCCAGGAAGAGGCGGAGGTGATGCCGTTGGCACTCGACTTCAAGTCAAAGCTATTCGAGATTTGGAAAGAAGAAGACAAGAAAGCCTTTGACGACGTCATGGATCGGATCGTCAACGGCTGGTACATGCAACACAAGCGGGAGAATATCAAGGTCGACGGACAGGTACTCCCCGCGATATGGCTTGAGTGGGTCCAAGTCTACGGTGAGACGCCAACCGGAAAGAATCCAGGAGCACAAAATGGGAACGGAACTACAGCCACGATCCGCCCGGGAGATCCGCCGAGGAATATCCACGCCGCAGACCAGATGCGTCAAGTCGTCCGGGGCAGGCCCTAGCCCGCAGGCTGCTCTGGATCGTGCCGCACTGCAACGCGTCCTGGCTATCGGCCTCGGCAGTCTCGGTGTTGGTGCGAGCGCTCGTGCATTGCTCGGCATCCGCAACATGCTGACCCGTAAAGGCCCTGGCGTGGCCGAGTCGTCGAAGGTGCCCATGTCGGTGCCGATCCCCGTACCGCCCACGGAGAAGCAGAGCGTGGCACCATTGGAGGAAGCTGCGGGGCTGTTGAAGGAGGCCGACATACGCTGGTGGCAAGTCCCAGCGGGTGCTGCGATCGGAGCTGGCGGCGCTTACGGTGGCTGGAAACTGATCGACTCGTTGATGGACTGGCGGCGTAAGAAGGAGCTGAAGGGCGAGCTCGACGACGCCCGTAACGAGTATGAGGACGCCATGCAGCAGCAGTTCGCCGCTGCCATGTCCAAGCAAGGCGAGGGTGCGTTTGGCGGGTTGGACGAGGTGTTCGACAAGCTCCACGCGCCAATGGAGAAGCTCGCGAACAACCCGTGGTGGAAGCCCGACTGGGCACCGAGCTGGAACAGCATGAAACGCACCGCCGGGGATGCGACCAATCTGGGGCTGGGTGCTTTGCTTACCGCACTCGGCGTGACGACCGGTGCAGGCGGGCTCGCTGGCTGGCACCTGGCCCGACGCGGCAGCAAGGGCAAGGCAACGGAAGAGGCCATGAAACTGCGACGTATGATGCGTCGGGCACCACAACCCATCTATGCTTATCCAACCGAAGTCGAGGAAGAGGAAGAGATTGCATAGTGTTCTTCCCAACACGACTGCTCCCGCGCAACCGAGTTATCGCGACTTCGGCGATGCTGCCGGTACGCGAACGCGGTTGTTCGACAGGGTGCATAAAGCGGCCAGCGAGTTCGAGCCGATCTCGAACCAGCGGTACTCGATCGCACTGAGCAACGTCGGCTACAGCGGCCCCGACAAGTACACGACCGGCGACCAGAAGAAGGCCATTATGCAGGGCCGCACGCTGGGTCGCGAGCTGCGAGGCACCTGGACGCTCACCGACAACGAGACCGGCGAGACCCTGGCAACGAAGAAGGCCAAGCTCGGCATGGTCCCGTACATGACCAACCGTGGCACGTTCATCAACAAGGGCAACGAGTACACGATGGCCCACCAGATGCGGCTGCGTCCGGGCGTGTTCACTCGCGTCAAGGATAATGGCGAACTGGAGAGCCATGTCAATGTGATGCCCGGCAAGGGACTGTCGCACCGACTCTACCTCGACCCAAAGACTGGTGTCTTCCGTATCCAGGTCGGCCAAGCGAGAATCCCGTTGCTCCCGCTTCTCAGGTCCATGGGAGTTCGCGATAAGCAACTCCGTGAAGCGTGGGGCAACGACTTGGCCGCCGTCAACATGGAGAAGGAAGACCCGCAGGCGATCAACAAGCTCTACAAGCGTATCGTCAACAGGGGGGAGCTGAAGGATGAAGACTCCAAGCGGCTCGCGCTCGCCAACGCCTTCGAGGCAATGGAGCTCGACCCCGAGGTTACAGCTCGCACGTTGGGAAAGGGACATACCAATCTCACTTCTGAGGCGATACTTGACATCACGAAGAAACTGCTCGCCGTCAGCCGAGACGAGGACGAGCCCGATGACCGCGACCACCTTGCCTACCAGCACATGATGGGGCCAGAGGACGTGTTCGCGGAGCGTATCAAGAAAGCACGAAGCACACTGCGGCGTGTGCTGTGGAAGGCAGCGGCGAAAAAGAACTTGGATAACCTCCCCGCCGGTGTCTTCGATGAAGCGTTCAACGCCGGTCTTATGTCAAGCGGCCTGGGGATGCCGCTCGAAGAGATCAATCCAGCGGATCTGTTCGACCAGCAGAGTCGCGTGACTCGTATGGGTGAAGGGGGAATCCCATCCAACGATGCAGTACCCGAAGAAGCGCGTGCCGTTCAGCCCTCGCACTTCGGCTTCATCGATTTCCTCCGCACACCCGAGTCGGCTAAGGTCGGCGTTGACCTTCGCATGGCCAGGGGAGCAAAGAAGGGCGACGACGGGCGAATCTATACGCCGGTTGTCGACGTCAAGACCGGCAAGCAAGTCTACAAGACGCCGCAGGATCTGGCAGACGAGGCCGTTGCGTTCCCGGGCGAGCTCAAGCGTGGCGAGAAGATGGTCGCGGCAATGGTGGGCGGCAAGGTGAAGATGGTGCCGCGCGACAAGGTGAGCTTTGCCGTCCAGCACATGGAAGACACGTTCAGCCCGCTCGGCAACATGATACCGATGAAGTCCCTCGTCAAGGGCCAGCGTGCCGTCATGGCAGCTCGCATGTTGACGCAGGCATTACCGTTGACGAACCCCGAAGCACCGCTGGTCCAGAGTGGAGTTCCTGGTCAGGACGACAAGAGCTTCGAGGAACACTATGGTAACCAATTCGCTGCCGCTCGTGCTGATATTGCTGGTCGCGTGGTCGATGTTAGTCCTACTGGTATCGTGGTGGAGGGACCGGGCGGTAAAAAGCAAGAGGTCGAGCTCTACGAGAATTTCCCGTTCAATCGCAAGACGTTCATTCATCAGACGCCGCGAGTCAAGGTCGGAGACGCGGTCAAGCCAGGACAGTTACTCGCGTCGTCGAACTTCACGACGGACCAGGGAGCAGCAGCGCTAGGCAAGAACGCTCGCGTTGCTTACATCCCATTTGGCGGCCACAACTTCGAGGATGCGATCGTCATCAGCAAGTCGTATGCAGACCGGATGACGTCCGAACACATGTATCAGCACTCCCAGGAGTGGACCAAGGAACACAAGACAGGGAAGAATGCGTTCATGTCACTCTTCCCGACCGAGTACACACGGGCCGAACTGGAGAAGTTCGGCGACGACGGTATTATCAAGCCCGGCACCGAGGTGAAGAAGGGTGACCCCCTGATCCTCGCGGCCCGCCAACGCGAGCCGACCCGAAAGCAGATGCTGCGGCGACGAAAGCCGACGTTCGTGAATGAGACCATTGTCTGGAACCACGAGGCCCCTGGCATCGTGACCGACGTTGACATTACCGACAAGGGCGCTAACGTCATAGTGAAAGGTACGCAGCCGATGGAGGTCGGTGACAAACTCTCTGGTCGTTACGGCGACAAGGGCGTGATCTCCCGGATCGTACCTGATGACGAGATGCCCACCGGGCGCGACGGGCGTCCGTTCGAGGTACTTCTCAACCCTCTTGGTATCATATCTCGGACTAACCCGTCGCAAATTATAGAGACGGCCCTCGGCAAGATCGCAGCGGTCACCGGGAAGCCGTACAAGATCAAGGACTTCGAGGACATCGACGACGCCGTCGAGTACGCCATGACCGAACTGCGTAAGCACGGCATGGACGACATGGAGGAGATCATCGACCAGGAGACAGGTCGCAAGATCAAGGACGTCCTCGCCGGTAACCGCTGGTTTATGAAGCTGCACCACACCAGCGAGTCGAAGGCACAAGGTCGCGGTCTTGGGTCGTACACCGCAGAGGGTGCTCCTGCCAAGGGCGGCGAGACCGGGGCCAAGCGGCTTGGCATGCTCGAAGTCAACGCGTTGATCTCCCACGGTGCCACCGACGTCCTGCGTGACGCAGCACTGGTGCGTGGTCAGGCGTCGCCCGAATACTGGGCACAGTTCATGTCTGGCTACAAGCCACCGACTCCCAAGGTTCCATTCGTCTACCAGAAGTTCGTCAACCATCTCAAGGCTGCTGGCATCAACGTGGTCCGTCAAGGCACGGCACAGCACATCATGGCGATGACCGACAAGGACATCGGCGAGCTGGCTGCTGACCGCGAGATCCAGAACACGGATACGGTCGACTGGCGATCCGGCCTGAAACCCAAGAAAGGCGGCCTGTTCGACGAGGCACTCACCGGCGGTCACAACGGCACCCGCTGGTCCTACATCAAACTCGCCGAACCGATGCCGAACCCCGTCATGGAGGAGCCCATCAGGCGGTTGCTGGGACTGACGCAGAAACAGCTTCATAACGTGATCCTCGGTAAGAAGGAGCTAAACAAGAAGACGGGGCCGAAGGCGATTCAAAGCGCCTTGGCCAACATCAATCTCAAGAAGGAGATCGAGCGAGCCCGCATGGAGATCAAGGGCGAGAAGAAGACAGCCCGCGACGCCGCCATCCGTCGCCTCGGCTACCTCCGCAGCGCGGAGCGACTTGGCATCCATCCGAAGGACTGGATGCTGACGAAAGCACCTGTGCTGCCCCCGGCGTTCAGGCCAGTGTCTACGATGGGTCCGAAGAAGCTGCCCATGGTCGACGACGCCAACTACCTTTACAAGGAGCTGTTCGACGCTAACTCCGGTTTGAAGAGTATGGGCGAGCAGCTAGGTGATGACGTCGGCGAGGAGCGGTTAGCCACTTACCAGGCGCTGCGTGCCGTGACCGGGCTGGGTGACCCCATCCACCCCAAGAATAGAGAACGTAACGTAAAGGGGATCTTGAAACATGTCTTCGGTTCTTCACCAAAGGTGGGCACCATGCAGCGGCGGCTGCTCGGTAGCTCCGTGGACCTGGTGGGACGCTCTGTCATTACGCCGAACCCTGAACTCGATATGGACGAGGTTGCTATCCCAGAGGACCGTGCTTGGGAAATCTACAAGCCGTTCGTCGTCAGGAACCTCGTCAGACGCGGCCAGTCGCGACTCGCGGCTTCAAGGGCCGTTAAAGAGAGATCGTCGGATGCTCGGGAAGCGCTCATCGATCAAATGGAAAGTAGGCCAGTCCTCATCAACCGAGCCCCAACACTCCACCGCTACGGAGTAATGGCGGCCTGGCCTCGGCTCACGAAAAATCATACACTTGAAGTCAGCCCCCTGGTCGTCGGCGGCTTCAACGCAGACTTCGACGGCGACCAGATGAATTACCACGTTCCGTCAACGGACGATGCCGCGATCGAAGCGGCGGAGAAGATGCTTCCGAGCAGGAACCTGTTCTCCGCCTCCAACTTCAAGGTCCACTACAAGCCGTCACAGGAATATGTCGGCGGCTTGTACGAGGCGTCCGCCCGGATCGACAAACAGAACGCACCGCGCGTGTTCGCCAGCGTGGAGGACGCGATACGAGCCTATCGTCGCGGTGACATCAACATTGACCGCAAGGTCGAGATCGTCGGCCAGTAGCCACGGAGGAATTCGATGTCCGAGCAAGTAAGACTCAACCCGGTGTTGCAGAGCCTAGCTACCCGGAAGGTCTGGCAACAGGCCAGTGAAAAGCGAGCGTTTCAACCGCCCGCAGGCGGAGCTCCTCCGATGGACCCCGCAGCCGGTGGCGCACCACCGATGGACCCAGCGATGGCGGGCGGCGCACCACCCATGGATCCCGCAATGGCAGGCGGCGCGATGCCTCCAATGGATCCCGCAATGGCAGGCGGCGCGATGCCTCCAATGGATCCCGCAATGGCAGGCGGCGCGATGCCCGGCATGCCACCCGGCGGAGCAGCAGCTCCCGGTACCGATCCGATGACGGGCCAGAAGATGAAGCCCGAGCAGTACATGCAGATGCTCGACTTCCGGCTCTACAACCTCCAGCAGCAAGTCACGACGCTGCTGAACGCCATGGACATCAAGATGGATCCGGGCGTGCTCGTCACACCGCCTGGATCTCCGATGGGACCACCGCCCGAGGCGGCGCTGCCGGGTGGTCCCCAGGATACTGGGCAGGGTGCGGGTCAGGGCGGCGGCCCTGGCAGTGCCATCTCTCCGATCGAGCCCATGCAGGGTGCCTCGCCAGAGCTTGCGGCTGCTGGTGGTGGCGGAGAGCCTGCTCCGAAGATGGCCCAGGCGTTGCCGCCCGAGGTCGAGGAGTTCAAGAAGGAAGCCGCAGCCAACGCCCCTGACGGCTGGAACGTCGTCATGGTCAAGGCGGGCGAAGGAATCGCACAGGGCACCGTCGACGAGGAAGGCCCGGTCCACTCCTCGCCGCCGAACAAGGCCCTCAACAGCGGCGGCCACCCCGGCAAGCGTCCGAGTACGCAGTCGCTCTCGGCTGGTGGCAGCAAGGATCCCAAGTCCCGCACCGAGGCCGGTGACTCGATGGGTCCAGCCAACAAGTCGGCTTCCGACTTCGCGGCCAGCCTGGCAGATCCTGAGCGAGCCGAATCGTTCATCGGCGACCCGATTGACCCGGACGTCGTGGAGCAAGAGGCACCCATTACGACCAAGGCAGCCGCCACGGCGGCTATCTACAGGAGTCGCACGCAACACACATGAGACTGATCGTCCATAACGAACTACGGGAACCCCGGGTCATCGACGCTACTCGCGTCATCATCGAAGATGACCTGGGGAATCCCGTGTGTGCGGCGGTCCAGTTCGGCCCGCCGCCCGGCGGTATCATCGTTGAGACTGCTGACGCGAAGAACTGGAATCAGGTTCTGAGGAACCTCGGCATCGACAAGACGGTCGTTGTCACGGACATCGAACAGAAACCACTCGACCAGATCGTATTTGAATGAGCGTGTTACGGATCATCCTTGCTGGCGGCGATAACGTCCGCGTGTTCGACACACGCGATGACGCGATCTGCAACGTCATCGAGCCAGTGGACTACATCCACATCGACATGCAGCTTAACTACAGGGACATGCTCCGCGTCTTGACGGCGCACGCAGATAGGGCGAAGGACGCCATCCTTCTCTCCGGGCAATACAACGATGCCGTGACCGAGTTCTTGTCATTCGCCACGGACTGGACGATCGTGATGCCGGAAGCGGAGCTGACGCTGTTGCAGAGACGCCCGGACAGGAGCGTCACGGTCATCATACCGACCATGAACTGCTGCCGTTACGACATCTTCCACTATACGATCTCGGAGCTGATGGCCAGTGGCGACGTGCGGCAGATCGTCGTGATCGACAACAGCGAGCACTTCGACCTCGTTCCGCAGCTACGGCACTACGAATGCCCGAAGCTCGTCGTCCACGTCCCGACCAAGAACATGGGCGTGAACCGCTCGTGGAACTGGGGCGTGGAGAACACGCACACAAAATACTATCTGCTGATGAACGATGACATCCTGTGCCACCGCGACGTGATCGCCGGGACTATCGACTGGATGGAGAAGCATCCCAACTGGGGTGTGGCAACTGTCACGCACGTCGACTGCACCCGCGACCAGTTGACGCAGGACGTGATCGAGGAGTACGAGTCGAACATCCTGACGCGGACCAAGCCCGAGGACTGTATTGGTCATTGCGGTGCGTACATCTTCGGTCGCAAGGAACGGTGGAAGCCCATCCCGCAGATGTTCCAAATCACCAACGGCGATGATTACATCGTGTCGTCGCAATGGGGCAGTGCTCACGGTGCCAAGTTCGAGAAGTGGGTTGCACCACTCGACGGACTGTACCTGGCGCATGACCGCTCGATGACACTTCGACAACACCGAAACTGGATTGGCGAGCACGCCGGGCTAGATCGGTTACTGTTTAGCGAAATGGGATCATGCTGAAGACTACTGTCGGCCAACTGATTATCAACAACGCCTTGCCCGAGGACGTGCGCGATTATGAGCGTGTCCTGGACAAGAAGGGCGTAGGAAGCCTGTTGCAGGAGGTGGCCGAGAAGTACCCCGACCGGTATCGAGTGATTGCGAAAGAACTCGCCGACATCGGAAGAGATTCCGCGTTCACTACCGGTGGCCATTCGTTCGGGCTGCGGCACCTCCGCAAGTCCCTGGCGAGCGAAAAGATGCGGACGGAGCTGGGCAGGAAGCTCCAGCAAATCTACGCGAGCAATCTTCCCGACGACAAGAAGGAGGCGAAGATTGTCGAGCTGGTGGGCAGCCATCAAGCACAGCTCGCAGATGACGTCCTTGAGGAAGCGAAGGCCGTCGACAATCCACTGGCGAGGCAACTCACTGGTGCCGGTCGGGGAAACAAATACAACCTGAATAGTCTGCTGGGTGCGGACATGTTATACACGGACCACCGTGGCAACATCGTTCCAATCCCCGTCCTCCGTAGTTATGCACAGGGACTGCGACCTCACGAATACTTCGCAGGGTCGTTCGGTGCGCGGAAGGGCGTGATGGACTTGAAGGGTGCAACGCAAGATGCTGGCTTCTTCGCCAAGCAGCTTGTGCAGGCAGCGCACCGACTGCTTGTTGAAGACGAGGACGACCCCGATGCTTACGACGAAGAGTCACCTCGGGGTCTACTCGTCGATACGAATGACGCTGACAACGAAGGTGCTTACCTTGCCAGACCGATCGGTGGCTATGCACGGAACACAGAGCTGACACCCCGGATACTGAAAGAGCTGCGGGAGGATGGACACGAGCAGATTCTTATACGAAGCCCCATGGTCGGTGGACCGGCTAGTGGTGGCGTATATTCCCGTGACGTTGGTCGTCGTGAGCGTGGTGGTCTTCCTCCTCGGGGCGACTTTGTTGGAATTGCTGCTGCACAAGCACTTGCAGAGCCTGTTACGCAAGCCCAAATCTCGTCGAAACACACTGGCGGCATCGCTGGTGCGGCTGGGGCGGGCGCGATCAGCGGATTCAAGCATATTAACCAACTGGTCCAAGTCCCTAAGACCTTCCGAGGTGGAGCAGCGCACGCCCAGGCAGATGGTCGAGTCGAGGCCATCCGAGAAGCACCCCAAGGCGGACAGTACCTCACCATAGGGGGTGAGGATCATTACGTCGGCAAGGGGTTCGAGCTGAAGGTCAAGAAGGGTGACACGGTCGAGGCCGGAGATGTGCTCAGCGAAGGGATCCCCAACCCTGCCGAGATCGTACGGCACAAAGGAATCGGGGAAGGCCGATCGTACTTCATGCGGGCCTTCCGTGACGTCCTGGAAGCCTCGGGCACCTACGGCAACCGGCGAAACATCGAGCTGATCTCCCGGGGTTTGATCAACCATGTCCGCCTTACCGAGGAGATGGGTGATTGGGTACCCGATGACGTGGTCCCGTACCAAGTGCTGGAGTCGTCTTGGAAACCGAGGCCAGGAAACGCCGTCATGCCGATTAAGTCGGCTGTTGGCAAGTATTTAGAGCGGCCAGTGCTGCATTACACGGTCGGGACACGGATCCAGCCGTCAATGCTGGCAAATATGCAGGCCGCAGGCATCAAAAACGTGACCGCACACGCCGAGCCGCCGCCGTTCAGGCCCGAAATGATACGGGGTATGGCGAATTCCGCCCATGACCCGGACTGGATGACGCGGATGCTCGGATCGTACCAGTCTAAGAGCATTTTGGAGGGTGCCCGCAGGGGTGCCATGAGCGAAGAAGCGGGCACCAGCTACGTTCCGGCGTTGGCGTCCGGCTCAAGTTTCGGTAGATTAGGGCTAAGCCAGGGCTGGGACAAGGACCAGCAGCGGCCTGCCCAGCAGGGTCGTGCCGGACAACCGATACACTAAATCTGGGTGGTGTTATGTCGAGCTAAGTGCTACGATAGCACTGAGATACACGACGTACCTTCATCCACGGATGGAGTTTTTGCCATGAGTGCAACTCTAAAGCGTACCCAGCCGTCGATCCCCGAGTGCCTCCGCATCATGGAGGGCTTTGTCATCAAGCAAGCCGAGCTTGGTGGAGACGGTCAAGACCAACCGTTCGAGCAGGCGTTCTCCAACCTGGCGCACGCCTACCTCCGCGACAAAGCTCCGTCGCTGCTCGACCACGAGATGGGCTTTCAGCTCCTCGACCGGAACCAGGACAATACCAAGGCCATCGGCGTCTTCGGGTTCAAGGTCGGGTCGCACATGCTCTTCGCCCCAGTGTTCTTCCTCCAGGGCGATCTCAAGGGGCATGAGCTGCTCTACATCAAGAACCAGGACATGTTCGTGCCGATGAAGGAGAACTGGCTGAACTACATCCTCAACCGCAAGCCGAACATCCTCGGCGACGCAGTCTCTCGCAACAGCGCAGAGATGGGTGTGATGCAGCCCGACCTCAACCGCCTCAGTAAATCGCCGTGGAAGTATGCGTCGGCTGCCCCGCAATGGGTCAACGACGTCATGCCGAAGCTGGCGCACACGGCACTGACGGACGTGTCCACGGAGCTCGACGAGTATGCCAAGACAATCAATCTACCGCGCTTCGCAAAGATGGCGTCGCTGGGACAGTTATCCTGGCTCGTC
>Ga0180434_10001500_pt1 | contig 33239 bp, 20 predicted proteins | sample SS_ome_7_FD_132453 | JGI IMG/M metagenome (GOLD analysis project Ga0180434, IMG submission 132453) | Hypersaline lake sediment archaeal communities from the Salton Sea, California, USA - SS_1_D_2 metaG | ecosystem: Environmental > Aquatic > Non-marine Saline and Alkaline > Hypersaline >... | reverse complement strand
TGGTCGGGAGCGAGTCTCAATCCCCTCTTCGTCGGGGAACCCTTTCCGCCTAAGCACGTGGCTGATAGCTGGCGTGACCTGGAGAGGTCTCAATCCCCTCTTCGTCGGGGAACCCTTTCCGCCTAAGCACGTGGCTGATAGCTGGCGTGACCTGGAGAGGTCTCAATCCCCTCTTCGTCGGGGAACCCTTTCCGCCAACAGATCTCTTCCGGCGGAGACGTCGGAACAAGTAGTCTCAATCCCCTCTTCGTCGGGGAACCCTTTCCGCCCCCAAAAAATCATAAGAAATCCCGCCAATTTTACAGCGTCTCAATCCCCTCTTCGTCGGGGAACCCTTTCCGCCCATCAGCTCCCACCTAAGGGCAGAGTTCGGCCACCTTGTCTCAATCCCCTCTTCGTCGGGGAACCCTTTCCGCCGTCCCGATACCGAGGACAGGAGGCGCCGTAGTCTCGAGTCTCAATCCCCTCTTCGTCGGGGAACCCTTTCCGCCACCATAACCGGAAACCCCCGTGAAATTTACGTTACGAAGTCTCAATCCCCTCTTCGTCGGGGAACCCTTTCCGCCACCGTAGAGGGCGAAAAGCCCGACGGTTCCCGCGTGGTGTCTCAATCCCCTCTTCGTCGGGGAACCCTTTCCGCCGATACCACGCGAAGGGGCCGCGGGGCGGCTCCTTCACGTCTCAATCCCCTCTTCGTCGGGGAACCCTTTCCGCCACGGACGGCTGGCCTGCCCGGTCGAGCTGCGCATTCTGTCTCAATCCCCTCTTCGTCGGGGAACCCTTTCCGCCTCGGGAAGGGCAAAGGAGGCTTGGCTGCGATCTCACCGTCTCAATCCCCTCTTCGTCGGGGAACCCTTTCCGCCAACAAGGTTGAAGACCCGCGGGAAATGAGGGTCGCGATGTCTCAATCCCCTCTTCGTCGGGGAACCCTTTCCGCCTCACCCCCCATCAATATCATACCCCATAAACACTTGCAAGGCCGTTTCCGCGAACCCCCTCGAGGGGTGGGGGGGGTGCATGGCCGAGTTTTCCACAGGATCTCGCAACCCTTTTCAAGACAAGAAGTTATTTTTCCGCGAACCTCGAAGCCCATCTTGTGGTTAACATTTGCTAGGCACAGCATGTTGTGGGTCTATTCTTCTCCTTAAACGACGACATCCTTCTCCTCCTCGTCCACCGTGATTCCGAGACCGATCACCTCCGTCACCGGAGAGCAGCGCCTGCAGAGACTGTAGACTCGCACGGCGTCCTTCTCCATGTCGATCTTCCCCGGGATCCCCCTCCTCATCCTCTCGAAACGACCGCCGTCCAACGGGCCCTCGAACACGCTCTTCTGCACGTGTTCCAGGAACGCCTTCAAGTGCTTCATCAGCCTCGAACGCCGCCTGTCATCGCTCACGTCGTAGCAGACGACCACCTGCATCTTCCTCGTTCTTTCAACCGGATTCCCTCGATTGCCTTGCGCGTCAAAGAGGCGGCCACATGGAGCCGACCCTACAAAGGATACCCTTCTTCCGCATCACACCCTACGGGGGCGCCCGCACGGGGCCACACCCGCCCTACCCCGGAACGAAGGCGCGGTACCCGGCCCCTTCACCCTTGAACGCCCTCGCGAGGCCCCTCGCCTGCGCCTCCATCGCCTGCTCGTAGCTCAGGCGCTTGCCCTCGCCCGGATGAAACACCCTCTCGGAAAGACGCTTCGAGAACTCGCGAAAAAAGACCTTCCGCCCCGTCGGCCCGAGCAGGACGGCCCCCTCCCCCCTTTCCTTCTTCTGCCTTGCAGGCCCCTCTTCGAATCCGACGCCCTCCAGGATTTCAGAGGCTTCCCTGTCGCGCGGCGTCTCGAAATCCTCCCCCGACACCTGTTTCCGGTTCACCATGCGGATCACCACGGCATCCACCAGGGGCGCGCGGAACTCCTCCAGGAGATCCAGGGCGAGGGAGGGCCTCCCGTACGCGGGCTCGTGAAGCACCCCCAGAGCCGGGTCGAGCCCCGCCCTGGAGACGAAACCCTCGGCGAGAAGGCCCGCCCGCACATACCCGAAGCTCAGCATCGCGTTCACCGGATCCCTCGGAGGCCGCCGGTTCCTGCCGCGGAACTCGAAATCACCATTCCGGATGGTCTCCCCGAAGACCGCAAAGTAGGCCGCCGACGCCGTCCCTTCGACCCCGCGGAGACCGGTCGCATCCTCCGCCCTCTCCGCGTCCTCCATGCAGGTCCTCATGGCGAGAAGCGCCTTCGCCACGGATTCCGACTTCAATTTCCTCTGGGCGCGCAAGAGGAAGGCCCGCTGGTTCGCGATCTTGCCCCGGACGATCTCACGCGCTGCTGGCATTCTCCTTTCCGGATCCTCGAACGCCCTGAACTGCCTGAGCCGGAGATGGACGTTCTTCGAGTGGGGAGACGCGAGCCGCCCCCGGTACCAACCGTGCTTCGTCAGGAACACCGTGTCCGTCCCGTCCCGCAACAACTTGAAAGTCGCGGCCGGCGTCATGGACACGCTTCCGTAGAGCATCACGCGCTCGACGTCGGCGACCCGGAGCTTCTCCACGACGACGCTTCCCTTGGAGATCACGAACTCTTCACCTTCCACGCCGAGCCGGGTTCCCTGCTCCATCAGCGCAAGCGTTCCCATGGACGTGATCTCCCTGATGCCGCTTTTTCTGCCCGTCTTCGTTTTTGGCTCGCCGGGAGGCTCGCCCTCCAAGGGAGCCGAGAAAAACGTATGTGACAGTGTACTAGCCCGCCCTTGAAGTTGCGTTCGTTCCGGCCTTCGAAGAGGCCCCTTCCGCTTCCGTCTTCTCCCCCACGGCGGGAAGAGCGGCTTCCGGTTCTGCCTCATTCGTCCCGCCCCCTTCTCTCGCCGGAACCCATTCCAGCGATGGGACCTCCCCCTTCTCCTCATGCAGGACGAATTCCCCCTCCCCGTAGGCGATCCGGTCGGCGCCGGAGGCCTTCATGGACTCGAGCATCGCGACGCGAAGGTCGGCCGCTTCGCGGTCCAGGTCGCGGTCCATGGCCATGAGGCTTCCCAGCTGCCGCCCCATGTCCTCGACGGTCCGATCCTCCCTTCTGTCCTTTTCGTCCGGACCCTGCATCGCAGGCGCGTCTTCCATGTGCCTTAGGGGATGGGGATACGTGTCCGTCTCCTTCTTGAACTTGCAGCGCCGGCAGACACGGGCCGCCGTCTTCTTCACCCGCCGGCGCAGCTTGGCGCAGGAGACCGGGTTTCCCGAGAGGGGCGATTTCAGGAAGTTCTGGGCCGGCACGTCCCCGCACCTCTCGAAGATCCAGTTCACGGCCAGCACCCCTCTGGGCAGGTGCCCCAGCGTATGCCGCAGGGCGAGCTGTTCCTTGTAGGAGAGTCTTCTCGTCTCGAGCGCCTGGTCCTTCAGGGAGGCCAGGACCGGGCAGCGTGAGAGGACGTGGAAGATTTGGGGATCGAGATCGAAGTCCGCGGCGGTCCACGCGGGGCCTGGTTCCGGAAGAGGAAGGGGCGGGTCGTCGTTCGTTTCCTCCTCCCCGCGATCGTCGTCGAGATGTTCCGAGGCCTTCGGGGCCTGCAAGGCGCTTGAAGACCGCTTCAGGTTCATGACGGCGGAGCAGAGATGTTCCGGAGAGAGTCTGCCGGCCGCGCGGAGCAACCCGTGTGGATCGCCGGCTGGACGGCCGTCCGCCCCCAGAAGACGGCTCCATCTTCCCGTCCGCCGGTGAACGCCGAGGGGGAGCTTGATGAGGTTTCCGATCCCCTTTCCCGTCCGGCTCTGCTTGGGGAAGAATTCGATATCCACGCCCGGGTCCAGCCTGCCCATCGAGGCCAGGGCGAGCATGCCGAACTGGCGGGCCAGGGCGGCCTCGACGGGTTTCTCGAGCAGGATCCACAGATGTCGCCCCTTGTAGCCGCTCTCCTCGCCGAGGGCGGGGATTTCGAGGCGGTCCAGCAGGTCGCGAAGCCGGGCGTAGACGCGTACGACGGCCTCCCGGAGGCCGCGGGCCTTTTCCGGATCGCCCTTCACGTTCTCGATGGCCCGCTTGGTCATGTCGATGTCGAAGGCGAAGAAGTTCACCGTGTCGTCGAGCCGAACGACGTAGGAGCCCACGGTGGTCGCGCCCAGGAGATGGTTCCTCGCGACCTTGAAGGACAGGGGTTCCCGGACCGGCGAGTAGCCTCCCGCGCCTTTCACGGGATCCCACCACTGGCGCGCATGGATCCCCTCCCGTCCCGAAAAAGCGTGGAGGAAGCGGAAAACGTCGTCGTCTCCGGGAGGTTCCGGGGCTTTGGAAGGCGCTGAGTCCTCCTCCTCTTCCCAGGGGATTTCCTCCTGCTCCCCGGGAGCCCGAAGCGATCGTTCGAGAGGCGCGAGGACTTCTTTCGGCATGCCGAGCTCGCCCGAGAGCATGACGGCTTTTCTCGCACGATCGAAGAGGCCTTCGCGGCGCAGCATGTCCACGAGCACGCGCAAGGTTTTCGGGTCCGGGTCGCCCAGGCCCACCGCCTTCTCGAGGAGCGCGACGGCCTCCTGCCACTCTCCGTCTTCTTCGAGCAGGAGGGCGAGACGCTTGAGAGGGAGGGTATCTGAAGGCGCTTCTTCCGCTTCCCGTCTCCAGGCATCGGCGGCGAGGGCCGGAAGGCCCGCCTTTTCCGCAAGTTCCGCGACAGCGCGGCGCGGCGTTCCCCTCGAGGATTTCCGCGCGATTGTCTGCAGGCGCTCCCTCGCCTCGTCCGTCCGTCCCGATCCCAGGAGATCCTCGACGAGGGAAACTTCTTTGCGGAGTTCCACTTCATTCCTCTTCATGTCTGCTCTCCTCTTCGTCCCTCTTCTCCTCCCCGGCTTCCGGGAACATCTTCCTCCTGCAGTCCTCGCACACGCCGTCCCATACACCGTCGCAAAACTCGCACCGGCGGGCCTGCCGGGTGTGGACGTAGCGGATCAGCCCCGCGACGGCGCCGACCATCGCTCCCAGGGACAGCCAGATCAGGACGTTTCCCATTTTCGTTTCCCTCCTCCATATAGAAACGGCTTCCCTCCCGTCTTCTGACACGCTTTTTCATAAATGCCGTGGAAAGGAAAAATGCGTACGCCGCCGGATCCCGTCCCAGAAGCCCCTCTCTCTTCTCCCCCGCAACGGCCGCGGCCGAGGAAAACGTAAAACGGAGCAGGTCGGCGGACCTCGAAAATGGCTACAGCGCGAATGGCTCGGATCCCACCGCAGAGATCGTCATGAGAATCGAAAACCCGATTGCATCGGGAACGATCACGATATGTCTTGACTTGGACTCTTGCGGGTGCCTTCGTGTTGAAGGCGCTTGGGTTGCGGCTCTGCTGCTTTATTCCTTCGACTTTGAACTTCGGACCTTGGACCTTCCGAATCCTTCAATCCACTTTGTGGCTTCCTCCGGAAAACAGCCGTGGCGCGATTCATTCCCTTCGCGCTATACTCTTGTCCCCCATGACGCCGAAAAACCAGATCCTGGGTGCAGGCATGACCTTTCGCCTTCCTCCCGGAACGCGCGGCGCGGCCCTTCTCGCCTTCGCCCTTCTCGTCCTGGCGCCTCTTCCAGCGGCCCGGGCCGGGGAAGCGGAGGAGGCGTCCTCCCGGGCTTCCTTCGGCCCCGTGGAGATCACGGGCCCCGGTCTCGAGATCTCGAAAGAAGGAAGCGAGTACGTCGTCACGGCTTCCGACGTCGTGGTCCGATGGGAAGGCGCGACCCTTCGCGCCGGGCGGGCGGTGGCGTGGGTGGAAGGGGCGGACGAGGAGGCACGGGACGACGACGCGAAGGAGGCGCCCAGGCTCCCCGGGGGATCCCCAAAAGCGCCGAAGGCGCTGGATCTCGCCGGGGAGATCGGCGTCACCCTCTATGCGGAAGGCGACGTCCGCCTCTCCTGGGGCGAAGACCGCGTCCGCTGCGAGCGCTTCCTCTACGATTTCCGCGCCCGCAAGGGCCTCGTGATCGACGCGCGCGCGGACCTGCACGGTGCCTTCGGGAAGACCCCGGTTCCCGAGGGATCGAGGCTGGTGGCGCGGGCCGAGTCGATCCGCCTCGCCTTCGAGGAGGACGGGTCCGGCGTGGTCCGCCTGGATGGCGCGTCCGTCACCGACTGCGGCTTCTACACGCCCCACTACGATTTCCGGGCGTCCGAGGTCCGAATCGACGTCGGGCCGGGGGAGGATCCCGAGGTCTGGGCGGCCTTTTCCCACCTCACGGTGAACGCGTTCGGCGTGCCCGTGTTCTACTGGCCCTGGCTGATGTGGAACGCGCGCTGGCGACCCATGATCCGTTTCCGGCCGGGACGGACAGCGTCGCTCGGCGCGTTCTTGAAGGCGGGCGTCGGCATGGAGGTGAAGGCGCCCAGGCCGGGGCCGGGGAAGGGCGAGAAGCGGCTCGGCACGTTCTGGCTGCTCGGCGACTGGTACGAGAAACGGGGCGGCGGGGTGGGGGCGGAGGGCCGGTGGGGCTGGCCGTGGACCGCGCCCTTCCGCGGAAACGCCCTGCTCGCCTACCTGCACGACCGGGGGGACCATCGGGAAGCGGCCCGGCAGCTCGGCTTCTACCCGCTCGAGACCGAGGACCGCTGGCGGGCGTGGGCGCACCATCGGCAACGGATCCCTCCCTTCGGCACGCAGGCGGACCTGGAGATCAACGCGTACGGCGATCGGAACTTCCTCCTCGAATTCTACGAGGAGGAATGGAAGACGGAGAAACCGCCGGAAAGCTATATCCAGATCCTGCAGCGATGGGAGAACCACGGCGCCGTGCTGCTCGCGCGCCCGCGGATCAACGACTTCCTCACGCGCGTGGAGTACCTGCCCCGTTTCCGGTATCGCGGCGTCTCCCAGGCCCTCCCGGGGTGCGACGCCGTGGTGACCCCTTTTCTCGAGGCGAGCCACGTCCGGACACGCCCGGACGACGCCGACCCCACCCTGCATTCCGACCGGTTCTTCCGCTTCGACGCGGGCGCCGAGGCCGCCTGGCCGTTCCGGATCCTGCTCGCCGAGGTGGAGCCCTTCGTCCGCGCCCGCTACAGCGTGTTCGGCGCGTCCGTGCCGGTGGAGGGCACGGTGGACCGGGCCGCGGTCGAGGCGGGCGTGCGCACGACGATCCGGGCCTGGCGGGATTTCCGACTCCCCTCCGACCTCCTCGGGTTCTCGACCCTCCGCCACGTGGCCACGCTGCAGGCCGATTACCTCAACCGCTTCCTCGTCACCCGTCCCTCGACGGATCTCATTCCCGTCGACGAGATGGAGCGCGTGGACGAGATCCAGCGCGTCGACCTCCGCCTGACCAACCGACTGGAGCGCTGGCGGGGGACGGAGACGCCCGTCCGGGGAAGGGACCTTCTCCATCTGGACGTCGAGCTCGCGATCTACCCCGACCCGGCGCGGGACAACGCGGGAGACCGGTTCGGCCCCGCCCTGTTCGATCTCCGCCTCGCGCCGTTTCCCTGGCTCCGCTTCGAGAGCGTCTCGGCGATCGACGTCGACGCGTGGGCCTTCGACCGCTGGGACGCCGGGATCACGGCCCTCCCCCTCGAGGGGATCGAGATCGCCGTCACGTCCAGCAACGTCCCGGGACGCCTTCACAGCGTCACGACGCGGGCCATCGTGCGGTTCAACGAGAAGTGGAGCGTGCGCTTCGAGGAAATGTACGACTTCGAGCGCGGGCGGGAGGCCTACCTGGAGCTCAAAGTGCGCCGCGTCCTCCACCGCTGGGTCCTCGAGATCGGCATCCACGTCGACCGGAGCCGCGAGGACGTGGGCTTCTCGGTCTCCTTCCTGCCGCTGCTCGCGGCGGAGCCGTGGCGGTAGGCGGGGGGGGGGTGGTCAGTGGTCAGGAATGGGGTCAGTCCTTCGTTTTTCGTCCTTCGTTGCGAGAGGAAACCCGTCCTCGCGAAGAGAACAAGGACTAAAAACGAAGGACTGACCCCTTCCCTGGCGGCGACGTTACGGGATTATGGACGATGCACGGCGGGGCTGTGTACACTGGGTCCATCGATTTGAGGTTGCCTTGCCATGACGCGCGCGCTGTTCACCGGAACCTTCGACCCGCCGACGCTGGGGCACGTCGACGTGATCCGCCGCGCCGCAGGCCTCTTCGACGAGGTGCTGGTCGGCGTGGCCGTGAACATGGAGAAATCGCCCGTGCTCTCCTCGGACGAGCGGGTCTCCCTGCTCGAGACCGTGACCGCGGAACTGCAGGCGGTTTCCGTGCGTTCCTTCGACGGTCTCGTGGTGGACTTCGCGCGGGAAAGCGGATGTCATGTCCTGATCCGGGGGCTGAGGACCGTGACCGACTTCGAGTACGAGTACGCGATGGCCATGGCGAACCGGCGCCTGGGGGGCCTGGAGACCTTCTTCCTCATCCCCTCCGAGGAGTACGCCTTCATCTCCTCCCGCCTGATCCGGGAGGCCGCCTCGTTCGGCGGCGACGTCTCCTCCTTCCTCCCGGCCGAGGTGAACGCGGCCTTCGTGCCGAAACTGAGGAGCAAGGACAAGACGACATAGGTCCTCATGACTGGCGTTGGGTTGGGATTTCAGATTGGAGATTTCAGGAGGTTTTCATGAGCAAGCAGATCGTATCCACTCTCAACGCCCCCGCCGCCGTCGGGCCCTACTCCCAGGCGGTGAAGGCCGGCGATTGGCTCTTCGTCTCGGGCCAGATCCCGCTGGACGCGGACACCGGGGAGCTTCTCAAGGGGTCCGTGGCCGAGCAGACGCGCAAGGTCCTCGAAAACCTCAAGGCGGTCCTCACCGCCGGCGGGGCGAACCTCGACCAGGTCGTCAAGTGCACCTGCTTCCTTCTGGACATGTCCGCCTTCGGCGAGATGAACGAGGTCTACGCCGAGTTCTTCCAGGGCGGCCCGCCGGCCCGCGCGGCCGTGCAGGTCGGCGCCCTGCCCAAGGGCGCGGACGTGGAGATCGAGGCGATCGCGTACCTGGGCGGCTAGAGAGGCCTGGCGGGGATTTGAGATTGTAGATTGGAGATAGCGGCAGAGCGGGGCGCGGGCTGACGTTCGTAGTGAGCCACGTAGCGTACGTGGTTCGACCTGGCTCACCACCACCCTGAGCTGCGTCGAAGGGCGTCGTGGCGGACCAGCGTTGCCGAATAGCAGAAATATTTGCAGCACTTCGCCTTCCGCCTTCGCCTGGACGGCACTGGCATGGGCTACGGCGGGCAGGCTGCTCGCGGCTGTGTTGTCAGTTTCACAGTCGTACGGTCCCATTCCCGAATTCGAAATTCCTCAGTCCCCTTCGATGGAAATGTATTGGAAGGGGTGGAGGTCGCGGATGTTGTGGTGGAAGCCCTTCACCTTGGGCGCGAGAAGGCCCTGGTTGACGTAGAAGTAGATGGGCAGGATCGGGAGCTTCTCCACCACGAGGATCTCCTCGATGCGCCGGAGGATCTTCATGCGCTTCTTCGCATCCCCCTCCTGCGCCGCCTCGGCCACCAGCCGGTCGTACTCGGGATCGGAGAAGCCGGTGTTGTTGTTGCCGCCGTCGGTGACGAACATGTCCAGGAACGTGTTCGGGTCGACGTAGTCGCCGATCCAGCCCGCCCGGCAGAGCTGGTAGCGCAGGCTTCGTTGCTCGTCCAGGTAGACCTTCCACTCCGTGTTCCTGAGCCCCACCGTCACGCCGAGGTTCTCCTTGAGCATCTGGGCCACGGCTTCCGCCACGGTCTTGTGCGATTCGGAGGTGTTGAAGAGAAGGTCCACCTCGGGGAAGCCCTCGCCGCCGGGATAGCCGGCTTCCGCCAGGAGCTCCCGCGCCTTGTTCCGGTCGTATCCCGCCCCCGACACGGGCTCGTAGCCGTGGATGCCGGGCGGCACGAACCCCGTGGCGGGGATCTGCCCGCCCTTCACGACGTCGCGGCAGATGCTCACCCGGTCGACGGCCATGGAGAAGGCCTTGCGGACCTTCACGTCGTCGAAGGGGGGCTTGGTCACGTTGAAGCGGTAGAAGTAGCTCCCCAGATAGGGCGTGGCGTAGTAGTCCGGGTTCTGCTTGACTTCGTCGATCTTCGGAAGCGGGATCGTGCGGATCCAGGCCACCTCCTTCTCGAGGAACATGTTGTAGGCCGTGTCGACGTTGTCGTGGGGAAGCGCGACGAGCTTCGTGAGCTTGACGATCTCGTGGTTCCAGTACTTCGGGTTCGGCTTGAAGACGATCCTTTCGCGGGGGGACCATTCCTCGAGCACGAAGGGCCCGTTGCAGACGATGTTCCCGGGTTTCACCCACTTGTCGCCGTGCTTCTCCACGGTGGCGGGGTGGACCGGCATGAGGGTCTCGAACGACGTCAGGTCGAGGAAGAAGGGCGTGGGGCCCGCCAGCGTGACCACGAGGGTGTGATCGTCCTTCGCCTCGACGCCGACCTCGGAGAAGTCGTCGATCTTCCCCTCGTTGAAGGCCCGGGCGTTCTTGATGTAGTAGAGCTGGTAGGCGTACTCGCAGCCCGTGGCGGGGAGGAGTGCGCGCTTCCAGGCGTAGAGGAAGTCCGCGGTGGTGACGGGGTCGCCGTTGGACCAGACCGCGTCCTTCCTCAAGTGGAAGGTGTACTGCAAACCGTCTTCGGAAGATTCCCACGATTCCGCCATGCCCGGACGCGGCGCCAGGGTCTTCGGATCGTGGGTGGTCAGCCCCTCGAACAGCGCCAGCGCGAGCGTGTGCTCGGGCACGCCCGTCATCTTGTGCGGATCGAGGGTCTCCGGCTCCGATCCGTTGTTGAACGTGAAGACCTGGGGGGCGGTTCCCTCTTCCCCGTCGCCCGAGGTGCCGTCCTTCTTCGAGCAGGCCGGCATCGCCAGCGACAGCGCGGACAGAAGAACCGTCGCGATTCCGAAGCTTCGCATGCTTCTCCCCCTTCTCGTGTCAAGAAAGTCGACAACCGCGTCCCTGACCCGCGGGGCCGGGGCGTCTATTTCGATTCCTCCCCCTTCTTCTCGCTTCCGGACGTCTCCGGCACGAGTTTGAGGATCATCGGGTTCTTCAGGTAGGTCCGCGCCACGCGCTGGACGTCCTCCGCCGTGACGCGCTCGATCTTCTCCAGGTACGTCTTCGGGAAGTCGTAGCCCATCCCGTAGAGCTCGCTCAGCGCAGACCACTGGGCCTGGCCGGACAGCGTCTGCTTGTAGAGCAGCTCGCCCACCACGCAGGCCCGCTTGGCGTTCTGCAGCGCCTCCTCGCCGACGCCCTCCTCGCGGACCTTCTCGAGGTTCTCCTGGATGATCGAAAGGACCCTGTCGGCCTTTTCGGGGGCGCACTGCGCTTTCACGTACCAGGTGCCCGCCCCGAGCCCCGGCCAGAAGGAGCCGTAGGCGCTGTAGACCAGGCCTTCTTCCCTGCCCCGGAGGGCGTCGTGGATCCAGTTCCCCTGTCCGCCCGCCACGATCACGTTCATCAGCGTCATGGGGAAGCGGTCCTGAACGGTCATCTCGGGGGCCTGGAAGCCGACGAGCAGGTGCACGTTGCCGAACGAGGAGGTCTCCACCACGGTCTCGGGCTCCTTGCGGGTCTTTTGCTTCACCACCTCGACAGGCTCGAAGTCCGCCGATCCCTGCCACGCGCCGAAGCGAGCCTCCACCATCTTCTTGGCCTCCCCCACGCGGATGTCGCCGAAGACCGCCATCACCACGTTGGAGGGATGGAACCAGCGCTCGTGGTAGGCCGCGACGTCGTCGCGCTCGATCCGTTTGATGGACGCGAGCGTGCCCTCCCGAAGGCGCGCGTAGGGATGATGCTCGAAGAAGCGGGCGCGGTAGACGCGCATGGGCGCCTCATCCGGGTCCGCGCGCTTCTGGAGGATGTCCCGCATCTTCATCATCTTCGCCTTCTCCACCTCCCCCTTCGGGAAGGAAGGATGGAGCAAAAGATCGGCGAAAATCTCGAAGGCCTCCTCGCTTCCCTCGCGGAGCACGTCCATCTCGAGGCCGAAGGTGTTGTTGCCGCCCGAGCTCTCCACCTTGGCTCCCAGCCTCTCCAGCGTGTCGAGGATCTCCATCCGCCCCCGCGTGGCCGTGCCGTGGGTGAGCAGCGTCGCCGTGAGGTCGTTGACGCCGTTGAGATCCTCGGGCTCCGCGCCGAGGCCCGCCCGGCACCACGCCTGGAAGGAGACGACGGGGCTCGCGGTGTTGCGCTGGATCAGGACGCGAAGCCCGTTCTTCAGCGTCATCTTGACGGTCTCCCCCTCCCCCTCCGCCGCGGGCGCCTTTCCGGTCTTCGCGCCGGCCTTCGCTTCCGGCGAGGGCGGCCTCATCACCGCCACGGTCAGGCGGTCGCGCGAGAGGTAGCGGCGCGCGACGTCCCTCACCTGCTCCGCCGTGACCTTGCGGATCCCCTCCAGGTAGGTCTCGCTGAAGCCGGGGTCGTTGACGCCCATCACGTTGTAGCCCAGGTCTTCCGCCTGGTCCTCGGCGGTCTGGCGGTTGAAGACATGCGCTGCGACGCACTGGACGCGGGCGCGCTCCAGGTCCTCCTCCGTCACGAGCGCGGTCTTGCAGCGCTCGATCTCCTCGAGGATCGCGTCCACGGCCGGCTTCACGTTCTTGTAGGGCAGGCCGATCAGGTAGCCCGTGAACACCCCGCAGCCGTAGCTCGGTGTCAGGGAATACGCCGCCGCCTGCATGGCGAGCCGCTCCTGCTCCACGACCCGGGACGCGATTCTCGACGACCGGCCGTGCCCCAGCACGAGCGCCAGGACGTCCAGCGCGAAGAGGTCCGGGTGCGTGAGCCTCACGGTGGGGAAGCCCAGGTAGACCATGCAGGTGCGCGCGGCGGGGTGGGTGTCCTCCACCCAGTTGAGCCCCGGGGGACGGTGGACTTCCGGAAGGACGTAGGTCCGCTCCCGGCCCCGCGGCCAGCCGGAGAAGGCCTCGGCGACCTTACGGGCCGCTTCCTCGCCCTCCACGTCGCCGACGACCACGAAGACCACGTTCTGGGGGATGTAGCGCTCCTTGTAGTAGGCCATGAGGTCCTCGCGCGTGATCTTGCGGAACAGCTCGAGATGGCCCAGCGTCGGCACCGAGATGGGGTGGTCCGGGAACAGCGCGCGGTAGAAGAGTTCGTGGGCCGAGCGCGTCCAGCGGTCGTCGGCGCGGCGGATCTCCTCGGTGATGGTCTCCCGCTCGCGGGCGATCTCGCCGGGCTTCAGCGCGCAGTTCTGCAGCCAGTCCGAGATCAGGTCCACGGCCGTGTCGAAGGCGTCGGCCGCCGTGTTGATGAAGTAGCAGGTGTGGTTGAAGTGGGTGTAGGCGTTGGAGTGGCCGCCGATCCTCTGCATGGTCTCGTCGGTCTGGTCCTCGGTGCGGTTCCAGGTGGTGCCGCCGGCGACGAGGTGCTCCAGGTTGTGGGCGATGCCGCACCCCTGGAACCGGCCCTCCCAGATGCGGCCGGTGTACTTGACGTAGGCGCGAACCGCCACGACCGGGGCGGTGTGGTTCTCCTTGACGACGACGGTGAGGCCGTTGTCCAGCGTGCGCAGCAGCACGTCGGCGTCCTGCGTTTTCCCGCCGTCCTTCTCGCCGGCGAGGGCGGGCGCCACGAGAGCGGCGCAGAGCATCAGCGCCGCGGGGATGACGATCTTGGATCGAAGCATGCTGTCCTCCTCGGGTGGAAAGTCCTTCGAGCCTACCGGGCGCGGCAGGGGGAGTCAACGCCGCGGTGAGGAGGGGCTTTGGGAATCCTGGATGATTGGAATGTTGGAATCGCGGATTGGAGATTGGAGGATCCCCTGATTTCCCTGGACTGTCGTGTCCCGGCCAAACCGATCCATGTAGGTGTGGTGCGCCACGAGCACGGAGGCGCGGGGATTGCCTCGCGGAAATCGTCCGGGGCCGGAGCCGGGCGGGCGCATTCGCCCTGCCATCGCGGATGGTGCCGGGCGCGCCCTCGCCTCATGCAGGGGCCCTCAGGTAGATCAGGGATCTCAGAGCCTTTGAAAGAATTCGCCGGTTTCATTCCAAATTCCTTATCGCTAGACGGGTATCAACGATCCAGTGCCGTCTTTTTTCCGAAACACTTCAGGGGGGGGCTGGGGGGGACGGCGTCCCCCCCAGATGTAGAGGATGTGGAAAAATCCGCTCGCGCAGGGAACCAGGGATTTTTTCACAGCCTCTCAGGTGGATCCCTTCCTCCTCCTACACCCCCCTTCCCCTCCGTGTTAGAATCCCGCCATGCTGACGTTCATCCTGCGCCGACTCCTGTTCATGCCGCTGGTGCTGCTCATCCTCATCACCCTCTCCTTCTTCATCATGCGACTCGCCCCGGGCTCCCCCTTCACCACCGAGAAGAACGTCTCCGACGAGGTCCTCCAGAAACTCAACGAAAAGTACAACCTCGACGGCTCCATCCCCGAGCAGTTCGGGGAGTATCTGCTCGACCTGGTCCAGTTCGACCTCGGCCCCTCCACCAAGCACAAGGACAAGGATGTCTCCGAGATCCTCGGCCACCACTTCCCCACCTCCGCCCTCCTCGGCGCCTCGGCCATCACGCTCGCCCTGATCGTGGGGCTCTCCGCCGGCATCATCGCGGGCATCCGGCAGAACTCGCTCTTCGACTACACCTCCATGGCCGGCGCCATGACCGGGCTCTCCGTCCCCCTCTTCGTCGTCGGGCCCATGCTCGTCCTCGTCTTCGCCCTCTACCTCGGCTGGTTCGACGTCGCCGGCTGGGACGACTGGAAGGACCTCGTCCTGCCCGCCGTCACCCTCTCCCTGCCCTTCGCGGCGCGCATCGCCCGCCTCACCCGCGCCGGCATGCTCGAGGTCATCCACCAGGACTACATCCGCGTCGCCCGCGCCAAGGGGCTGCGGGAGCAGGTCGTCGTCGTCCGCCACGCGCTCAAGGGGGCGCTACTGCCCGTGGTCTCCTTTCTCGGGCCCGGCGTGGCCCAGGTCCTCACCGGATCCCTCGTGGTCGAGAAGATCTTCGGCGTCCCCGGCATCGGACGGGAGTTCGTCGAGTCCGGACTCAACCGTGATTACTTCCTGGCGATGGGCATCGTGATCCTCTACGGCACCCTGCTCATCCTCTTCAACCTGGTCGTCGACGTCCTCTACGGCTTCCTCGACCCCAGGATACGGTTCGAATAAGCGATGGATGACACCGCCGAGAACGAAGAAACGCAACAACCCCTGAAGGGACGTTCCCTGTGGGCCGACGCCTGGCGCCGGCTCATCAAGAACCGCATGGCCGTCTTCGGCATGGTCGTGGTGGTCCTGATGAGCCTCTCCGCCCTCTTCGCCGGGGTCGTCGCCCCCTTCCCCGCCACCTACCAGCAGCTCTGGATCGGCCCCCGGCCCCCGGGATACGAGCACCCCGCCGTCAAGAACGAGATGGCCCTCGAGACCGGCACCCCCCCCGAGATCCTCGATCGCACCCGCGAGGACGGGACGCTTCGCTTCCACGTCTTCCCCCGCAAGACCGAGTACTTCCGGCTCGTCCTCGAGGGCATGACGGTCGAGAAGATCGTCCGGCAGATCGGCGCCGTCGAGGTGGACGAGGTCGCCGCCAAGGGCACGCGCGAAGTCCTCGCCGTGATCGAGAGCGGAGGGGGGCTCGGCGCCGAGGCCTCCGATACGACCGTCCGGGTCGGGGAGACGATCCCCGACGTGTTCGGCCTGACGCTCCGCGGCGCCGACGAGCGGTGGGTGCTCAGGCTGGCCCACGTCATCGCGGAGCGGGACGAACCCCTCGAGGTCGCGGCCGAGGTCCGCGACGGAAACGTGACGTCCCTGACCGTGGACGGGAAACCGCAGGATTCGATCACGCTGAGCGGGCGGGAGGTCACCCGCTTCGAGGTCAACGGCGAGGAGCAGACCGTCACCCACTGGCTCGGCACCGACCTGGTGGGCCGCGACGTCCTCTCCCGCGTCATCTTCGGCGGCCGCATCTCGCTGCTCGTCGGGCTGGTCGCCACGCTCGTGAGCCTGGTCATCGGCGTGGTCTACGGCGCCGCTTCCGGCTACTTCGGCGACGCCCCCGTCCACCTGGTCGACGTCCTCCTGTTCGCCGCGGCCGTGGTGCTCGTCCTGCTCGGCGATTCGTGGACCGGAAGCGCGACCGGCTTCTGGGCCGCCGTGGCGTTCGGCCTGGCCCTTCTCGTCGTCGGGGGGACGGTCGCGGCCCGGCGAAACGTCCGCCCCTACCACCGCCTGAAGGTCTGGCTGGGCGCCGGCCCGCTGCGCTTCCTCACCGTCCGCGTCCTCGGCGCCGACAACCTCATGATGCGCACGGTCGACATCCTCTACGGACTGCCCTACATGTTCCTGGTGATCCTGCTGCTGGTGAACTTCGGCCGCGACATCGTCGTCCTCTTCATCGCGCTCGGCGCGGTCCAGTGGCTCACCATGGCGCGGATCGTGCGGGGCCAGGTCCTCTCGCTCAGGGAGAAGGAGTTCATCGAGGCCGCGCGCATGGCCGGCGCAGGCCACGGCGCGCTCCTCTTCCGCCACCTCATCCCCAACACGCTGGGCATCGTCGCCGTCTACACCACCCTGACCATCCCCGCCGTCATCCTCCAGGAGTCCTTTCTCGCCTTCATCGGCCTGGCCGTCCAGTACCGCGGCGAGAACCTCGCCTCCTGGGGCGCGCTGGTGGACCAGGGGCGCCAGGCGCTGGGCACCGGTGGCGCGCGGTGGTGGATGCTCGTCTTCCCCTCGCTGGCCATGGCCCTGACACTCTTCTCCCTGAACTTCCTCGGCGACGGCCTGCGCGACGCGCTGGACCCGCAGCAGAAGGGGAAGACGTAGGCGTTCGCTCCCGTAACGATTTCAGATTTCAGCAACCAGATTTCAGCCGCGGCGACGGGCCCCCGAACCCAAACATAGCCGGCTCGCCAGCCCGTACTTCGCCGATCGGATCTTCGAGGCTACGTAGGGTCCTCCGTAGCTCTCGCAGTTGCCGACAAGCGAAGGAGGAGAGGCTCGCCCTCCAAATTTACATGGTTTCCGGGAGAGCCGAAGACTCATGGCTGACCACAATCCCAAATCCGCCCTCCCTGAATCCCTCCGTGCCTCGGCGTCTCTGTGGTTTCCTCTTCGATAACAAGGCTCCAGCCGATTGAATACGCTCCGGCCCGGAGGTAGGATTTCCTCCGCGATGAACGCCCTCGAAGAACCCCTGCTCGACGTCCGGAACCTCGCCACCACCTTCGCCTCCGACGAGGGGCTGGTGAAGGCCGTGGACGGCGTCTCCTTCACCGTCGGCCGCGGCGAGGCTCTCGGCATCGTGGGCGAGTCCGGGTGCGGCAAGACCGTGGCCAACCTCTCCCTCATGAAGCTCATCCCCTGCCCCCCCGGCCGCATCGCCTCCGGCGAGGCCGTCTTCGAGGGCCGCGACCTGCTCGGGCTCTCCGGCGCCGAGATCCGCAAGATCCGCGGCAATCGCATCTCCATGATCTTCCAGGATCCCATGACCTCCCTGAACCCCTTCCTGCGCATCTCCCGCCAGATGACCGAGGTGCTCGAGCTCCACCGCGGCATGACCCGCGCCGAGGCCCGGAAACACGCGATCGAGATGCTCGAGCTCGTGGGCATCCCCGACGCCCCCTCGCGCCTCGACGACTACCCCCACCAGTTCTCCGGCGGCATGAGGCAACGCGTGATGATCGCCATGGCGCTGTCGTGCCGGCCGACCCTGCTCATCGCCGACGAGCCCACCACCGCGCTCGATGTCACCATCCAGGCCCAGATCCTCGACCTCATCGCCAAGATGCGCGAGGAGTTCGGCATGTCCCTCATCCTCATCACCCACGACCTCGGCGTCGTGGCGGGCATGTGCGAGAAGATCGTCGTCATGTACGCCGGCCGCATCGTCGAGGAGGGAAGCGTCCGGTCCATCTTCCACGAGCCGAAACATCCCTACACGACGGGCCTGCTCCGCTCCGTGCCGCGCCTCGACGAGGCGGAACGCGAGAAGCTCCTCCCCGTCACCGGCCAGCCCCCCGACCTCGCCGCCCTCCCCACCGGCTGCGCCTTCCACCCCCGTTGCCCCCGCGCCGAGAACCGTTGCCGGCAGGAGGTCCCCGCGTTGAGGGAACGCCCGGGCGGCGGCAGGGTCGCGTGCCACCGGCTGGAAGACGGGGAGTGAGCGGGGGGCGAGGGGGCATGGGTCCCTGGCTTCTCCGAGCCCAAGTTGAACAGTTTCGAAAGCCGAGATGTTGTCTGCCAAGGCGTTACGTCGATCCAGGGTCGAAAATGGGCACGACATTCGACGCGTCTCACTTCCCTCGGTCAAAGGCAGAACGACATCGACGCTCTGGATCTGGTGAAGTTCCTCAAGAACCGGCCGGGGGCTTGATCCGGGAATGCTGAAACCGTTTGCGCGCCGAGAATATTTCCGGACCGCCCTTGCATGAGGCCTCTTTGCACGGCGATAATATGCCCCGTTTATGGTGTTCGGCGCGCCGGGGTCGGTCGGAATCGCCCTCCAGCTCCGCATGCCTCCCGAGCCTTTTGGGACCGATCGCATGAAGATTCTCCTCATCGCCCCCTGCCAGGACCCCGAGCGAAAGACCCCCGCCGCCCTCCAGATTCCGGAAATCGCACTTCGCACGCTCGCCGGCCTCACCGACGAGAAGCACGACGTCCGCATCGTGGAGGAGGAGTTCACGGACATCGACTTCTCCCTCGAGCCCGACCTCGTGGGATTGAGCATCATGACGTCCAACGCCCCGCGAGGGTACCTCGTCGCGGAACACTTCCGAAAGAAAGGGGCGAAGATCGTGATCGGCGGGATGCACGCCTCGGTGCTTCCGGAGGAAGCCCTGGAGCACGCGGACGCGGTGGTCGCGGGCGAGGGGGAGGAGATGTGGCCCCGGGTGGTGGCCGACGCGGAGGCGGGGCGCCTGGAGGGGATCTACCGGCAGGAGACGCCGGTGGACCTGTCCCGGGTTCCGTTTCCGAGGCGGGACCTCGGCAAGGTCAAGCGGTTCTTCGACGTGGTGCCCGTCATGACGACGCGCGGGTGCCCGTACGCCTGCGAGTTCTGCTCCGTCTCGAAGGTGTACGGCCGCAAGATCCGGAACTTCCCCATCGACTGGATCGTGGAGGACATCAAGCAGGCCGGGGGAAAGTACCATCTCATCCTCGACGACAACGTGGTGGGGCGACCCGCCTTCGCCGAGGAGCTCTTCCGCGCGCTGAAACCCCTGAACATCCTCTGGGTCGGGCAGGCCTCCATGTCCTTCGCGCACCGGGAGGACCTGATGCGGCTGGCCTACGAGAGCGGTTGCCGGGGCCTCTTCTTCGGCATGGAGACCGTCTCCGAGGAATCCATGAAGCGGATGAAGAAGTCCTTCAAGGACCTCGGCGAGGTCGCGGACGCCGTCAAGCGGATCCAGAAGTCCGGCATCCGCTTCCACGCCTCCGTGGTGTTCGGTTTCGACACCGATGGCCCCGAGATCTTCGGCGACACTTACGATTTCCTCATGAAGTGCCGGGTCCACTCGGTCACCTTCAACATCCTCACCCCCTACCCGGGAACGGCGGTCTACGACCGCTTCAAGGCCCAGGGCCGCCTCTTCACGGAAGACTGGCAGCACTACGACCACACAACGGTGGTCTACCAGCCGGCTCTGATGACGCCCCTGGAACTCGCCGAGGGCCATCTGAGGACCCGCAGGGCCTTCTACAACCGCCGCGCCATTCTCAGCCGCCTGCGGACGCACTGGGTGCGGCCCGTCTTCTACTTCGGCATCAACATGGCCATGCGCTCCGCGGCCCGGCGCGCCCGGGTCCCCATCGCCCCCGGCGGGGAGAACGTCGGGCGCTTCGAGGCCTCCATCGAATCGCCTCACAAGACCGAGGCGCCGGCCCTCGACCCCTCATGACCGAAAGCAGCCAAGTTCCAGCCGGCGCCCGAGATGCGAAGAAGACACCCATGCAAGGGTTCCGCCAAAACGACATTTCGAGGTGCAGGGGGCCCCACAAGCTGTAGAATGAGCGGAATCGCAGGACGGCGCCATGTGCGGAATCGTCGGATATCTCCTCAGGAACGATGACACGGGGCCTTCTTTCGACCCGATCGTCCGCGAGTTCGCTTCCCTCTCCCCCGCCGCGGAAACGCCCGAGGCGTACGAGCAGGCGGGCCGCGAGGCCGAGCGGCTCTCCCTCCTCCTCCTCGGCCCGGAAGCCGTCGCCCCCCTCCTTCGCGACGGGAAGGGAGGTGAGGCGGTCGAGGCGGCCGCGGACCGCATCGCCGAGCAGCGGAAGACGGCCGAAGAACGCGCCGCCCGCCCCTGCGCGACCCTCACCGAGATCGAGGCCTGGAACGCCGCGTCCGTGAGATTCCGCGACGCCGAGTGGCGCCTGCGAAAGGACCTGCTGGAAACCATCCCCCGCGCCCGGGCGCTCTGCGCGAAACATGTCTCCCATCCCGGCAACGACACCGGTCTCGCCTGCCGCCACGCCTACCGGCTCCGGATCGTGCTCAACGCCCTCGACCGACTCGAAGTCCGGGGCCGCGACTCCGCCGGCCTCTGCACCGCCGTCTGGTTCCCCGGACAAAACGCCCTGCAGGCGTTTCTCGAGCGCGTGGACGCCCGCGGAAGCCGGCAGGCCTTCGACGAGCGGTCGGGCCGGCCCGACCTGCTCGCCGGGGACATCGTCTTCGTGCCCGGCAAGGCGCCCGCCCTGGTCTTCGCCCACAAGACCGCCGAGGAGATCGGCGCCCTGGGCGAGAACACCGCCCGCCTCGGCGAGGCGATCGCCGAGGACGCCGTCTACTGGATGGCCGTCAGCGCGCCGGGAACGCGCACCGAGGTGCTGGCCCACACCCGATGGGCCTCCAACGGCATCGTGAACGAGGCCAACGCCCACCCCGTCGACGACCGCGTCGCCGGCGACGAGCCGGGCCCGCGTTTTCTCGCCGTCCTGAACGGGGACATCGACAACTTCCAACAACTCCGCGAACGCTTCGCGGCCCGGGGACGCCCCCTGCCGCCGGCCGTCACCACGGACGCCAAGGTCATCCCCATGCTCGTCGCCGACAAGTACCGGGAAACGGGCGACGTGGGGGAAGCCTTCCGCCTCGCCGTCAACGATCTCGAGGGCGCCTTCGCCATCGCCCTGATCTCCACGGACGAGCCCGGCGCGGTCCGCCTCGCCCTCAAGGGCGCCGGCCAGGCCCTCTACACGGGAAACGCGTCCGGGGGCCTGATGTTCGCCTCCGAGACCTACGGCCTCGTGGAAACCTGCGACCGCTACGTCCGGATGGAAGGGGAACGCCCGCGGGTCCCTGGACGCCCCGAAACCTCGGGACAGACCCTCTGTCTTCGCCAGGACGCCTCCTTCCCGCACGACCTGCTCCCCCGGTCCTTCGACGGCGAGCCCTGGCCCGGAACCCCCGAGGTCTTCGACGCCGGCATCACGACCCGGGACATCCATCGCGGCGATTTCGAACACTACTTCCACAAGGAGATCTCCGAAGCGCCGCAAAGCCTCGAGAAGACGCTCCGGGGAAAATTCTTCCTCCAGGGGGAGGCGGGCGAGGAGACCCCCGCCTTCACCTTCGGACCCGAGACCGTGCCCCCCGAGGTCCTCTCCCGGCTTCGCGAGGGGACGATCCGCACCGTCCACTTCATCGGACAGGGAACGGCGAGCGTGGCGGGCCTGGGGATCGCCCGGCTCTGGGAGCACCTCCTGGGCCGCGCGGGCATCGCGACCGGCTCCCTGAAAGCCTCGGAACTCTCGGGGTTCGGCCTCGAGCGCGACATGCGCGACACGCTGGTGGTCGCCGTCTCCCAGTCGGGGACGACGACGGACACCAACCGGACGGTGGAGATGGTGAAGGGGCGCGGCGCGGCCGTGCTGGCCATCGTCAACCGGCGTCACGCCGACCTCGTCCACCGGGCCGACGGGGTGGTCTACACGGGCGACGGCCGGGACGTGGAGATGGCGGTGGCCTCCACCAAGGCCTTCTACGCCCAGGTCGCGGCCGGGTACCTCCTGGGGCTGTATCTCGCCCGGGAACTCAAGTCCCTGCCGGAGGAGGAGATCGCCAGCCGCCTGTTGAGCCTCAGGCGGTTGCCCGACCTGATGCGCGAGGTCCTTCGCCGGGGCGAGACGATCCGCGCCTGCGCCGAGGCGCACGCGGTGCTACGTCGCCACTGGGCGGTGGTGGGCGCCGGGATGGACCAGGTCGCGGCCGAGGAGATCCGCATCAAGCTGAGCGAGCTGAACTACAAGTCCATCTCCTGCGACGTCCTGGAGGACAAGAAGCACATCGACCTCTCCGCCGAACCCCTCATCCTGGTCTGCGTCGTCTCGCAGGCGCCCCAGAACCTGCCGGACGCCGTCAAGGAGGTCTCCATCTTCAAGGCCCACCGCGCCGTGCCCGTGGTCCTCGTCCCGGACGGCGAGACCCGCTTCAGCCCGTACGCGTCCGCCGAGATCCGCGTACCCGTGGGCGCCCCGGACCTCGCCTTCCTTCTGGAGACGATGGCCGGCCACCTCTGGGGCTACTTCGCGGCCCGCGCCATCGACGAGGGGGCCCGCCTCCTCAAGAAGGCCCGGGCGGTCATGGTGGAGGCCCTGCCCGCGCTGCGCGGGCGCCGGGCCTCCGCCCTGGGCGGGGCCGTCTCCCTGATCCGGCGGCGCATCGCCCCCCTCGCCAACGAATTCCTCCGCCGCGCCAGGAAGGGACTGTACAACTCCGGCCTCGAGGTGGAGACGGTGGCCAACCTCCAGACCCTCTTCGCCCACCTCCAGGGAAACCTCTCCCTCCAGGAATTCCACCAGGAATTCGGGGAGCGGGGCACCTGGGACGCGCTCGTCACCCGCTTCCTCGCCCACGCGTCCCGCGCCGTGGGCGAGCTGACGCGCCCCATCGACGCCATCAAGCACCAGGCCAAGACCGTCACCGTGGGCATCTCCCGCGAGGAGACTGCCCTCACCGGCCCCGTCTTCGCGGCCCTGCGCGAGGCCTCGTTCCCCGTGGACACCCTCGATGACTTCCGGCGGTACGTCCTGGAATCCGTCTCCCGGGCCGTCCGCGAGATCACGGGCTCCACCCTCTACCGGATCGAGGGACTGGACGAGACGGGCATGCCCGCCTCCGCGACGACCATCCAGGCGGTGACCCGCAAGGGCGTCGCCGCCTCCATCCCCTCCCGGGCCGAATCCCCCCGGCCGCTGTTCGGCACGAAGCGCCGCGCCGTCGCCCGGGGGCGCGTCGTTCTCGGCTCGGGACGCTCCGACGGCCGGAACGTCATCATCGTCCCGGGCCTGCCCGAGAAAGGACAGGCCCCGCTGGCGCTGCTCCACGTGGCCTACCGGGACAACCTCGCCCTCAAGGACAAGCTGCGCGTCCTTCGGGGCTACTACGAACGCTACGAGGAACTCCGCTGGGCCGTGAGCGAGATCGATCCCGCCTTCTCCGACGAGCTGCTGGACGCGTTCTCGCTCACCTCCCTGCTGGAAGGGAATCTCGACACCCTGGCGCGGCGCATCCTCCAGAGCCGGACCCGCGAGGAAGGAGGAGACCAACCATGATCTGTCCGACCGACGCGACGCCCGCCCCGCCCTTCCAGGCCGTCCTCTTCGACACCGAGGGCACCCTGTTCCGGCGGACAGGCGGCTCCGCCCTCGAGAAGGACCTCGAAGGCTTCCGGCGCGCCCATCGAATCCTCACCGAAAGCGGCCTCCCCCTGCCCGATCTCCGGACCGCCTTCGGCCTGGTGCACCAGCAGCTGAGCCGCGCCCGGGCCGGCCTGGCCTACGGGAACTTCCGCGAGATCTCCATCCCCGCCCTCGTCCATGCGTTCGTGGCCAAGGCCTTTCCCGACGCCCCCGAAGATCCCGTCGAGAAAGCCCTCGAGGCCTGGTACGAACCGCACGCCGCGTCCGTCCGCGCCCTCCCCGGCGCGCGCGAGGCCCTCCTGGCCGCGCGGGATCGGGGATGGAAGATCGCAGCGTCCGGCAACACGGCCTGGGGAAGCCGGTACCTCGAGCGCGACCTCGAGCACGCCGGCCTTTCGGACCTGCCGGACGCCGTCCTGGGCTCGGCGGACGCGGGGTACAGGAAACCCAACCTCCTTCTCTTCCAGCAGGCCCTCGACCGCCTGGAAACGCCGGGAACGAAGACGCTGCACGTGGGCGACGACCCGAAGGAGGACCTCGAAGCCCCCCAGGAGATGGGCATGACGGCGGTGCTCGTCGCCCCGCCCGGCTCGGCGCCGCGCGCCGACCACACGGTCTCCTGCCTTGCCGAGCTGCCCGCCCTGCTCGCGGAGCTCGCCAAGGCGGAGAGGTGAGGGGGCAGGGGGGGTGGTTGGGTCGTTGGGTGATTGTGTGGTTGGGTGGGTGCGAGGGTGCCGCCTCTACAATCTCCAATCTGGAATCCCGCTCATCCATTCGATATTCCTGACTTCGGAATTGCTTTCTTCGTGTACCCTTGGTGTCTCGGTGTCTTCGTGCCGCGTGCCTTCGTGTTGAAGGCGCTTGGGCGCGGCCTGGCTGCTTTGGAGGATGGGAAGATGGAACCCGGCCGTTTCCGGCTCCGCCGGGCCGCGCTGCTCCTCCCGGCCCTGGTGCTGGCGTTGCTCGCCTCCTCCCTTCTCGCCTCGTCCGCCTCCTCCTATCGCGCGATCGAGAAGGACTACCTCAAGAACCACCGGCGCTTCCGCTTCCTCCTCTGCTGGGAGGACATCCACGACCTGCTGGGGCTCGAGGCGCGGCTCGTCGAGACCGTGGTCCCGGACGATCTGGCGCGGGACGCCTACGCCGACTACCTCTGCCTCAGGCTGCTGATCGACCGCGCGCTGGAGCGCGTATCCGGGCTGAGGAAGGACGATCCCGGGCGGTTCCTGCCGCCGGGCGATCTGTTCACGCGCGCGCTCGAGAAGGGCGGGAAGGGCCGGACGGGGCCCGCCGTCTCCCTCGGCATGCGCCGCTACCTGGAGGTCCTCGCCGGACGGCTCGAGGAGGCCGACGTCGCCGGCCGCGAGGTCGAGAAACGGCTCGTCCGGGAAGCGATCGAGAGGGCGGGGCGCAACGAGAAGACGTTCCGGGCCGACTGGGACCTCCTGCTGGACAACGCCCCTCCCGGGCGGCGGAACGAATGGAAGCGGACCGGCGAGCGCTTGCTGCGCGCGCTCGAGGCCTTCCGCCTCCGCCTGGAGAGCCTCCGGGACCGCCTTCCCGATCCCACGGAAGCGGAAAAACGCGCCGCGCGCAAGGCGCAGCTCGATTTCCATCTCCGCCTCGGCTACGGGCTCGAGATGGACAGCGCCGCGCTCCTCCGGCGCGCCGGGAGGTTCTTCCTCGAGACCGGGAAGGAACTCGAGGCCCTGGCATCGAGCATCGATCCGGACCGGTCGTGGCGTGAGATCTACCGCGAGGCCGAGTCCCACCACCCCGGCCCGGACGGGCTGGTCGATCTGGCGAAACGCTGCGCGCGCGACGCCCTGGCCTTCGTGATCGACGAGGACCTGGTGACGGTGCCGGAGGCGGCGCGGCGCTTCGAGGTGCTCCCCGGCAAGGCGCGGGGCCCGCTTCCCTTCGCCTTCTACAGGCCGGCCCGCAAGGGCCGCCCCCCGGCCTTCGTGGCCATCCCCTGCGATCCGGACGGATCGCCCGGCGAGGTGCGGGACCACCTGGAAGCGAACCACCGCCACTGGATGAAGGTGGTGGCGCTGCACGAGGGCGTGCCGGGGCACCATCTCCAGTTCACGATCGCGCAGAAGATCGACCACCCGATCCGCCGCCTCGTCTCGTGCACGTCCTACGTGGAGGGGTGGGCGCTCTACTGCGAGGAGATGATGGGGCGCCGGGGATACTATGGCCCGCTGGACCGGCTCACGCAGCTTCGGATGAAGCTGTGGCGCGCGGCGCGGGTCCTGTGCTCGGTGTCCATCAACCAGCGGGGCCTGACGAGGGAGGGCGCGGCGCGGTTTCTCGGAGAGAAGCTGCTTTTCAGGAAGGTCCACGCGCGCAAGGAAGCGGCGATGTACGCGGACCGTCCGGCCTACTTCTGCGGCTACGCGGTGGGGTTCTGGCAGATCGAGGCGTTGCGGGAGAAGCTGGAGGCGAAGTGGGGGGAGACCTACTCGGACAGGCGCTTCCATGACCTCTTCCTGTCCTTCGGCCCGATGCCGGTGCCGCTCATCGAGAAGGTCCTCTTCCGGCGCTGAGAACGCAGAGGGGCTTGTGGTTGGGTCGTTGGGTGGCCATGAATCCAGCAGGATGTCCGCGCTCCCGGCCGCGGCCGCTGCTTCAAACACGAAGGCGCCAAGTTTTCCAAGGGGAAAAGATCCGTTCTCCTGCTTTTTCCCCAAGGATCCCTTCGTGTCTTGGAGCCTTTGAGACTTCGTGTTGAAAGCCGCGGAATCCCGTCGCTGTGAGCGAGTGCGGACGGACTAGCGTCCGTCCCTACAAGTGCTTGACTGAAATCTGACGGCTGCAATCTGAAAGCCCTACTCTCCGCCCGCAAGAAACGAGAGCACCTTCTCGCGGAACCGCTCCCCGCGCTCCTGGAAGTTGAGGAACCGGTCGTAGCTCGCCGCGGCGGGCGAGAGGAGCACGGCGTCGCCCGGCCGCGCGAGCGAGGCAGCCTTCTCCACCGCGTCGGAAAGGCCCTCCGCGCGGACCGTCTCGGCCCCGCCCCCCGCCTCACGAAGCTCGCGCTCCAGCACCTCCGCCGTCGCGCCCATCAGCACCACCGCCCGCGCGCGCGACGACGCCTCCCGGCACAACGGACCGTAGTCCAGCCCCTTGTCGTACCCCCCCGCGATCAGCACGATCCCGCCCTCGAAGGCCGACAGCGCCGCGATCGCCGACTCCGGCGTCGTGGCGATCGAGTCGTTGTACCACGCGACGCCCCCGCGCTCCGCGACCCGCTCCAGGCGGTGGGGAAGCCCCGTGAACGACCGCGCCCCTGCCGCCACCGCTTGCGCGCCCGCCCCTGCGGCCATCGCCGCCGCGCCCGCCGCCAGCGCGTTCGCGGCGTTGAAGCGGCCGGGGATCCGAAGCTCCGTTGCCTCCAGGAGCGTCTCCGCCGCGCCCCCGTGCCGTCGAAAAAGGCGCCCCCCAGAAAGCCCGAAGGCCGCGTCCGGCGCCCCCTCGACGCTGAAGAAGACCGTCTCGCCCGGCGCCTCCGGGGCGAGCGCCCGCGTCGCCGGGTCGTCGGCGTTCAGCACCGCCGTGCCCCTGTCGTCCTGGAAGCGGAAGACCGTCTTCTTCGCTTCGACGTACGCTTCCATCGTGCCGTGGCGGTCGAGGTGGTTGGGGGTGAGGTTGGTGACCACGCCGATCCGGGGGCTCGTGCGAAGCCGGGCGAGGTCCTCCAGCTGGAACGAGGAGAGTTCCAGGACCACGCGGTCTTCCTCTCCGATCTCGAGCGCCTCCTCGATCAGGGGCCGTCCGATGTTGCCCCCCACGAAGGTCCCGAACCCCGCGGACCGCAGCATCGCCCCGAGCAGCGCGGTCGTGGTGGACTTGCCGTTCGAGCCCGTCACGCCGAGGATCCAGCGGCTCCGGCAGGCCTGGAAGAAGAGGTTCGTCTCCGATTCCATCCGCGCGCCGGCGCGTTTCGCGATCTGGAGAAAGGGCGAGGAGGGCGGCACGGCGGGATTGACCACGACGACGTCGGCGGAGCGGAAGTCCTCCTCGTCGTGGCGCCCGAGCACGGTCCGCACGTCGACGCCGGAGAGCGAGTCCAGCGCCGGGGCGAGGACGCGGGGGGAGCGCAGGTCGGTCACCGTGACGTCGGCGCCGAGGCGCGCGAGAAAGCGGGTGACCGCCGCGCCGCCGCCGAACAGGCCGAGCCCCATCACCAGGGCCCGGCGCCCGCGGAACCACATCGGGTCGAAGTTCACGCTCCTCTCCGGAAAAACGCTTTGCCCCCCTCGATCGGAAAACCGGGCTCCCATGATGCACATTCATTTCCTTTTTTGCATAGTGGACCGCCGGGAGTCGACATGTTTTTCTGGAGGAGGTATCGGATGGACGATTCCGCGCTGATGACCCTGCTTCGTCGCCGGCGGAGCCTGCGGACGTTCCGGCCGGACCCGGTGCCGGAGGACGCGCTCGCCGCGTGCGCGGAGGCGGCGCGGATCGCGCCGTCGGCGGAGAACGTGCAGCCGTGGCGGTTCACGGCGCTGTGCGGGGAGGCGGAGCGCGCCCGGGTCGCGGAGGCGGCCTTCCACGGGATCTATCGCTTCACGCGCTGGGCGGGGGAGGCGCCGGCGCTGGTGGCGCTGTCAGCGAAGCTGGACGTGCTGGCGAACCGGATCGGCGCGCACCTCCAGGGCACCCAGTACTACCTTCTGGATCTCGGCATCGCGGGGGAGCATTTCATGCTCCGCGCCGTGGAGCTGGGCCTGGGGGGCTGCTGGATCGGCTGGTTCGACGCGAAGCGGGCCCACAAGGCCCTGGGCCTTCCGCGCAACCACCGCCTCACGTCGTTTCTGGCCCTGGGGTACCCCGAGGAGGATCCGCTCGAGAAGCCGCCCAAGAAGCGAAGGCGCCTCGACGAGATCCTGGAAGTCCGGCGCTGAGTTGACACGCCGGAAGGGCTTCTCTACAATCCGTCGTCTTTTCGAGCCGCTTCGGCGGATTCCGCTTCTCCATGAAACTCCCGAAGAAATACAAGGCCAGGGAAGTCGAGCCCCGATGGCAGGAGACCTGGGAGAAGGAAGGTCTCTACCGGTGGGACCCCGAAGCCGAAGGGCCCGTCTACTCCGTGGACACGCCCCCGCCCTACGTCTCCGCCGACCGGCTGCACGTCGGCCACGCCATGAGCTACACCCAGGCCGAGATCATCGTGCGGTTCCGCCGCATGCAGGGCTACCGCGTCTTCTACCCCATGGGGTTCGACGACAACGGCCTGCCCACCGAGCGGCACGTGGAAAAGAAGTACAAGGTCGACAAGGCCAAGGTCTCCCCCGCCGACTTCATCGAGCTCTGCCTCAAGGAGACGAAGGTCGGCGAGAAGACCTACGAGACCCTCTGGCGCGCGCTGGGCATCTCCTGCGACTGGTCCCAGCTCTACACCACCATCAATCCGCTGTGCCGCCGCATCTCCCAGCGGTCCTTTCTCGACCTCTACCGGAAGGGCCGCCTCTACCGGGAAAACGCCCCCGCCATGTGGTGCCCGCACTGCACCACCTCCCTGGCCCAGGCCGACATGGAGGACGTGACCGAACGCTCCGCCATGAACGACATCGCCTTCCCCCTCCCCGGCGGGAAGGAAGGCATCATCTCCACCACCCGCCCCGAACTCCTCGGCGCCTGCGTCGCCCTCTACGTCCACCCCGAGGACCCGCGCTACAAGGACCTCGTGGGCGCGAAGGCCCTCGTCCCCCTCTACGGTCACGAGGTGGAGATCCGCACCAGCGAGGCCGTGGACCGGGCGCTGGGCACGGGGTTGATGATGGTGTGCACCTTCGGGGACGCCGACGACGTCGCGAAATGGAAGGAGGACCGCCTCCCCGTCCGCGTCATCCTGACCCCCGAGGGCCGCTTCAACGAGCTCGGCGGCCCCCTGCAGGGCATGACCATCCCCGAGGGCCGGAAAAAGATCCTCGCCCTCCTCGAGGAATCCGGCGCCTTCCGCAAAGCCGAGGTCCTGGACCACGCCGTGAACGTCCACGAACGGTGCGGCACCACGGTGGAGTTCCTTCCCGCCCCCCAGTGGTTCATCCGCCTCCTCGACCTGAAGGAGGATCTCCTCGCCCGCGGCAAGGAGATGAACTGGTATCCCCCCTACATGCGCTCCCACTTCGACCACTGGGTGGAGGGCCTTCGCTGGGACTGGTGCCTCTCCAGGCAGCGGTACTACGGCGTTCCGTTCCCGGTGTGGTACTGCGCCTCCTGCGATCACCCCTGCCTCCCCCGGGACGAGGACCTCCCCGTCGATCCCCGCATCGACCCCGCCCCCGTCGAGACGTGCCCGAAGTGCGGCGGGAAGGACTTCGTCGGCGAGCAGGACGTGATGGACACCTGGATGACCTCCTCCCTCACGCCCCTGATCAACGCCCGGTGGGGGGAGACGGACGACCGGCGCGACCGGATCTACCCCATGTCCCTGAGGCCGCAGGCCTTCGAGATCATCCGGACCTGGCTCTTCTACACCACCCTGAAGTCCCATCTCCACACCGATTCGGTCCCCTTCACCGACAACATGATCTCGGGATGGGGACTCGACGAGAAGGGAAAGCCCTTCAGCAAGCGGGCGGGCAACTACGTCACCCCCGAGGAGATGATCGAGAAGTACTCCGCCGACGCCCTGCGCTACTGGGCGTCCGGCGCCGGGCTGGGACAGAACCTGCGCTTCTTCGAGAATGACGTCAAGGCGGGCCAGAAGATCGTCGTCAAGCTCTGGAACGTGGCCCGCTTCTCCCTGCCCCTGATCGAGGGATACGCCGGCGGCGCGGAGACCGGGGAGGTCTTCGACCGGTGGATCCTGGCGGAGCTGCGGGACGTGACGCGCGCCGCCACGGAAGCCTTCGCGTCCTACGAGTACTCGCACGCCCGCACGGCCGCGGAACGCTTCTTCTGGACGCGGTTCTGCGACAACTTCCTCGAGATCGTCAAGGACCGGCTCTACAACCACGAGACGAGGGGCGAGGCCGCCCGCGACTCGGGCCGCGAGGCCCTCCGGACCTGCCTGCGCACCCTGCTCCAGATCTTCGCGCCCATCCTCCCCTTCGTGACCGAGGAGCTGTGGCGACGGGCCTTCCCCGGCGAGGGATCCATCCACGTCTCCCGCTGGCCCGACTTCAAGAGCCTCCCCGAGGACGAGGTGGCGCGCGAGACGGGGTCCGCCGCGGTGGAGGTGCTCTCGGCCGCGCGGCGCTTCAAGACCGAGTCCAAGACCTCGCTTCGCACGCCCCTCGAGGCCATCGGCGTCGAGGGCCCCGGCGCCCTCCTGAAGAGGCTCGAGACCGCGGTGCCCGATCTGCGCGCCGCCGCCGTCGCCGGCCGCATCCTGCTCGGCGAGGCCGCGAACGACGGAACCCGCTTCGATCTGCCCGAGATCGAGGCCGTCGTCACGGTCAAGGGAACGCCCTAGCCTCCGATCGACACCGCGAACGAAGAGGACACAGAGAACACAGAGAGAAGATGTCCCAAGTCCGAAGTCCAAGGTTCTTTGTCGTATCCCACTCTTTTTGAAATTGCCATCCCACCTTGGTCGGGACTCACCCCTCACCTTCTCACGTCTTGGGTGAGGAAGGCGGTTCTCGAAATCGCCGGGGGCCCGCCCTCCCCTTGACATCGGTGATGTCAAGGGCCGGCGAGCCAGGAAACTCGTGGCTCGGGAGGACCCTCGCCCTCCAAAACAGATCCATTGAACCGATACGTTTAGGGGCGGAGAAGGTTGGGATCACGAAAATCGTTTACAGCGCAAATACGCCAGGGAGGATTGCTTTGGCATGGAAAGAAAACGAGACACGTTACATCCGTCTCAAAATGGATGGGACAACAGTCTCATTTGGGCTGGGACACGACACGAACCCTGCAGCGAGCGCGCGAAAGGGGTATGATGGTCCTTTCGTCTTTTCGGGAGTGGACGATGGCCCGACGCGTGACCCTTTCCCACGGCGGCGGCGGCGTGCTCACCCGCGAACTCGTCGAGGAGGTCTTCCTCCCCGCCTTCGGCAACGACGTCCTGAGAGCGCTGGACGACGCCGCCCTCCTCGACCGCCCGGCCGGGCGCATCGCCTTCACCACCGACAGCTTCGTCGTCAAACCCCTCTTCTTCCGCGGGGGAGACATCGGACGCCTCGCCGTCTCGGGCACCGTCAACGACCTCGCAGCCTGCGGCGCGTCCCCCCTCGGCCTCTCGCTCGGGCTCGTCATCGAGGAGGGCCTCGAGATCGATACCCTGCGGCGCGTCGCGGACTCCCTCGCAGCCACCGCCCGCGAAGCCGCCGCGCCCATCGTCGCCGGCGACACCAAGGTCGTGGAACGCGGCGCCGCCGACGGCCTCTACATCAACACCGCCGGCGTCGGCGCCCTGCCGACGGGCCCCGCCCCGGGCGCGGGGCGCATCCGCCCGGGGGACCGCGTCCTGATCTCGGGCGCGCTCGGCGATCACGGCATCGCCGTGTTGAGCGAGCGCGAGGGCCTGCGCTTCGAGACCGAGATCCTCTCGGACGTCGCGCCGCTGGGCGGCCTCGTCGAGGCCTCCCTCGAGGCCGGGGAGGTCCACGCCCTGCGCGATCCCACGCGCGGCGGCGCGGCCGCCGCGCTCAACGAGCTGGCCGAGGCCGCCGGGATCGGCGTCGAGATCGACGAGGAAGCGGTGCCCGTCCATCCCGCCGTACGGGCCGCTTCCGACATGCTGGGGCTCGACCCCCTCTCGATCGCCAACGAGGGTAAGATGATCCTCTTCGTCGCCGAGGCGGACGCCGGCGGGATCCTCGATGCGCTGCGCGCCCATCCCCGGGGAGAGGAAGCGGCGATCGTCGGCGAGGCGGTGGAAGGGCACCCCGGCGTGGTGGCGGTGCGAACGCGGATCGGAAGCCGCAAGGTGCTGGAGATGCCGCACGGGGAAGGCCTGCCGCGGATCTGCTGAGAGGCTGTGAAAAAATCCAGGTAGTTCTAGGCAAGGGGATTTTTCCACATCCTCTCCGTTTCTGGGGGGGGACGATGTCCCCCCCAGCCCCCCCCTGAAGTCATTCGAAAAAAAAGGGGACGGCACTGGATCGATGGTACCAGTCGAGCTATAAGGAAGTTGAAAAGAAAGGGGAACGCCACTCAAAACGAAAGACGATGCGATGAAAGACCAGACGTTGTTCGAGTTGCCCCAGGACAAGTCCCACGAGGGAGAGACGAGCGGTTCATTTCGTCATTTCAGGGAAGGGGCGTTGTATTCCGATCGCGAAGCGATCGTTAGAGCAGGTGGAAGAATTCGCCCTTGCAGTTGAAATGGAATTCCCGATCCGGAAGCCGCCGAGCCGCGCCACCGCAGGCACGTCTTTGACACAGAGGACGCAGAGAGAAGAAGCCTAAAGCCTGAAGTCCAAGGTCCAAAGTCTAAAGAAGTATAACCGCAACCAAAGCGCCTTCAACACGAAGGCATAAAAAAGGGTAGGGATGGGGGATGGGAGATGGGCTGTGGAATGATGGAATGAGGGAATGACGAATGTAAGAATTTAGGGATTCCGAATTCAGTCCGCCATGAGCCTTCGGCTCTCCCGGAAACCATGAAAACTTGGAGGGCGAGCCTCTCCTCCTTCGCTTGCAGGTGGTTGCGAGAGCTACGGAGGACCCTACGTAGCCCTTGCAAGAGCCGATCGGCG
>Ga0180434_10001498_pt1 | contig 33255 bp, 25 predicted proteins | sample SS_ome_7_FD_132453 | JGI IMG/M metagenome (GOLD analysis project Ga0180434, IMG submission 132453) | Hypersaline lake sediment archaeal communities from the Salton Sea, California, USA - SS_1_D_2 metaG | ecosystem: Environmental > Aquatic > Non-marine Saline and Alkaline > Hypersaline >... | reverse complement strand
TCTGTAATCCGTCACCTGTGACCCGTGTTGGCCGTGCTTTGCCGGCGCCGCGTTGATGCAGCCCACAGCATGGACGGGAACCGGGTGACCGGTCATGAACCATGAAACAGACGAAACAGAGAGCGAATCGCCGTGGTCCCGGGCCGGAAGCCCGCGCGGCCCGGAACACACGCCTCCCACAAACGGCACGCTTTGCCTTGAGGATCGCGGACAAAAAACACCGAAACGCGAAAAACGAACAGGATCTCGACCCCAGAAGCCCTTCTCTCTCTTCTCTCTTCTCCCCCGCACCGGCTGTGGCCGAGGAAACCGTAGGCCGGAGAGGGTCGGCGGACCTCGAAAATGGCTACAGCGCGAATACCTCGCCTACCAGCCATTCGTGATGCGTCGAACCATTTACGCTTCGCGGCTCACTGCAGCCGGCTTCCCGTGGTGGTCATGGTGAACTTGCCGTGCTTGACGCCCTTGACGGAGGTGAGGTTCTCGCCGAGCGTCTTCACCTTTCCCGCCGGGCCGCGGAGGATCAGCACCTCCAGGCAGTTGTGCCGGTCGAGGTGGATGTGCAGCGTCGAGACCACGGTCTTGTCGTGCTCGTGCTGGAGATGGGTGAGTTTGCGCGGCAGGTCGAGCATCTCGTGGTCGTAGACGAGCGTCACGGTGCCCACGGTTTCCCCCCTGCCCCCTTCCCACTCCTTTTCCACCAGGAAATCCCGGATGAGGTCGCGGATGGCCTCGGAGCGGTTCGCGTACCCCTTGCGGTGGGAGACGCGGTCGAACTGGTCCAGCAGCTTGCGGTTGATCGAGATGCCGAAACGGACGAGATCGGACATGACGCGAACTCCTTGTGCACTTCCCTGCCGACATTGTGGACGTGGGATTTCAGATTGTAGATTTCAGATTGTAGCCCCTGCAACAGGATATCGACTGACATTCCCGATCTGAAATCTGAAATCTGAAAACTTCAATCCCGGTCCTCGTCTTCGTTCATGACAGGAACGAAAGCCCCGCCGCGAGGACCACCCAGTCGGCGGCTCTCATGCGGAGGGGCCAGGTCGCCAGTACGTCCCCGCGGAAGCCGCGGGCTTCCATGGAAGCGTGAACCCTCCCGGAACGGGCGAGAGCCCTAAGGAAGAGAGAACCGACGAGGGAGGCCGAGGAACGCCAGGCGAGGCCGGTCAATGAACGGCTCTACTCGATCTTCACCTGGGGACGGTAGTCCTCCGCGGGGAAATCCTGCAGCTCCTTGGAGATGGCCGTCTTCAAGAACGTGTCCACCCAGCGGAAGATGTCGTTTTCCCGCACCGAGCGACGCATCTTCTTCATCCGCTCGCTCCGCTCCTCGGGGGCCATGGTGAAGGCCTGCCAGATCGCATCGGCCACGCCCTCCTCGTCGAAGGGGTTCACCACCAGTGCGTGCCGGTACAGCTGCGCGGCGGCGCCCGCGAACTCGCTGAGGATCAGCACGCCGTCGTTCTCGATGCTGGAGGCGCAGTATTCCTTGGCCACGAGGTTCATGCCGTCCTTCAAGGGCGTGACGAGCGCGATCTCCGCCATCCGGTACCAGGCGAGGAGCTCGGTCCGGGGCAGGCTCCGGTAGAGGTAGTGGACGGGCACCCAGCCGGGCTGGGTGAATTCGCCGTTCACCTCGCTGACCAGCAGCTCGATCTCCTCCTTCAGATCCTTGTACTCCTGGATCTCGGCGCGGCTGGGCACGACCACCTGGACGAGGGTGACGTTGCCCCGCAGGTCGGGGTGGCGCGCGAGCGCGTTGCGGAACGCCTTCAGCCGGTGGGGGATGCCCTTGGAGTAGTCGAGGCGGTCCACGCCGAGGATGATTTTTCGATTCGGGAGATCCTCGTGGAGGAACCAGGCCTTCTCGGCCACTTCGGACGTTCCCGCCATGCGGGAGAACTCGTTGAAGTCGATGCTGATGGGGAAGCTGCCGACCGTCACCTCCCGGGACCCGGCCTGGATGCGGCTCACGTTCCCCTTGCCCTGGATCTTCTTCTCCCGGATCAAGGACCGCACGCACCAGAGGAAGTTCCGCTTGTCCCGGATCGTCTGGAAGCCCAGGACGTCGTACTGGAGGAGATGCTGGAGGAACTCGAATTTCCAGGGGAGGCGGATGAAGAGGTCCAGCGGCGGAAAGGGGGTGTGGAGGAAGAACCCTTTCCGGCACGCCGCCCCCAGGGAGGCGAGCTCGGACGCGACCTCCATCAGGTGGTAGTCGTGGACCCAGAGGAAATCCTCGGCCCGGCAGGTTTCCGCGATTTCCTGGGCGAACTTGCGGTTCACCTGGGCGTAGAGGCGGCGGTTGTCGGGGTTGAAATCGCAGCGGTCCAGAAGGTCGTGGAAAAGGGGCCAGATCGCCTCGTTGGAGAAGCCCAGATAGTATTTCTGGACTTCTTCCGCCGTGAGGGGCACCGGCCGGAGCTGGTAGCCCACCTGGAGCGTGGATTCCCGCAGAATCGTCCGGATTTCCTCGTGCCATTCCGTGCCCGCCCACCCGATCCAGGTGCCTCCGCGGTTTCGCAGGACGGGGGCCATGGCCGTCACCAGGCCCCCGTCTCCCGGATCGACCTTCCATCCGTCCGCCGTCTTGTGGATCCTCACGGGAAGGCGATTGGATACGATGACCAGGTTCGTCGCTCGTGCGTCCATGATGGTCCTCTCTCTTCCCCCCTGGGATGTTCGCTTCAAGAAAGAAAAAGTCTACCCATTCAGGATACGTCAAAACCGGAGGCGGGTTCACGGAAAAGTCGAGGCGGGGCTGAATCAACCGAGTTCGATGCGGTCCTCGGCTTTCGACATCAAGCCCACCATCAAGGTGAGAAGATCCTGGAGCTGGCGCGTGAGGAGGAAGTTCTCCCGGACGAATTCGCGGGCCTTCGCGCCCATTTCCTCGATCTTGTCCCGGTGGCGGAAGAGGTAGCGGATGCGCATGGCCGCGCCCTGGGGCGTGGAGACGAGGAACCCCGTGTGGTGATTCGCCACCTGGAGGCAGATGCCGCCGGTCGCCCCGCCGATGACGGGCTTTCCCTTCCACAGCCCCTCGGTGACGGTGAGGCCGAATCCTTCCCGTTTCGATTTCTGGAGAATGATGTCGGCGGCGCGCTGGAGGGCGTTGATCTCCCGGTGCGAGTCGGGGGGGAGGAGGAGGATGTGCACGTCCGGGTCGCCCTGGGCGGCCTGCCGGACCTCCTCGAGGACGGCTTCCCCCTCGGGGTCGTCGGAAGCGGTGCCCCCGGCGAGAACGAGCTGAAGGTCGGGGACGAACGAGTTTGCCATCCGGTAGGCCTCGATGACGCCGATGGGGTCCTTGAAGCGGTCGAAGCGGGAGACCTGGAGGATCATGGGGGCGGCGGGATCGATGCCGAACCGCCGGACGGTCTCGGTGACGTTCCTGGTTTCGAGGGGCATGTTCTTTTCGCTGAGGGGATCGATGCTCGGCGGAATGAGGTACTGGGGGTGCGGCAGCTGCTGGGTGAAGGCGGCGAGGGAGAAGATGCTCGCATCGTAGCCTTCCACGAAGGGACGGAGGTATTTCCAGACGGGCCGGTAGGGACGGCTCACGTCGATGTGGCAGCGCCAGATCCACATTCCCTTCCGGTCCGGGCAATGGGACAACAGGAGCGCGGGCTGCGGGTCGTGGATGATGACCACGTCGGCGTCCTGGAGGACCGGCCGCAGGCGCTCGGCGTTTTCGGCGCTGGTCTTTTCGTAGGCCTTGATCAGCGTGGGGAGGATGGGGCCGGGGTGCCCCTGGAGGGCGTTGTGGATGGACTTGGTGCACTGGTAGAAATCGGGGTCGCCCGTGACGATCTCCCAGGAGGCGTCGATGTCCAGATCGCGCATCAGGGGAACGAGCTTGGTCAAAATCTCCGCCACGCCGCCCCCGCTGCGCGTGGAGTTGACGTGGACCACCTTCTTCGTCTTGAGAGGCGCGGCGAGCTGACGAAGATGCTTGACGACGTCCTTCCCGGCGACCTCGGCGTAGGATGCGAGCAGGCCGGTCATTGGCAGAACCTCCGGAAGGCGTCTTTCGTGATGAGGGCGAGCTGCTCCCGCAGCTCGTGGAGCGTGTTGAAGAAGGGATCCACCCGGGCGATGCGATCGATCACCGCCTCGTAGCGTTTCCCGAACCCCCCGAGCCAGGCGCTGAAATCGTCGATCCGGGTCTCGGTGCGGGAACGGGCGTCGATGAAGTGGTAGAAGACGCTGCCCAGCGTCATCTTGGAAAGCGCCACGGGAAGCCGCTCGGGACGCTTGATGGAGCGGTGCGTGTCGAACACGACGATCTGGGAGCGCAGGAAGATGAACGGCTCCTCGGCCCGGTTCCAGGTCAAGAGTTCGCTCTCGTCCAGACGTTCCTCGATCAGCTCGACCAGCTCCCGCCGGAGGTCCTCGATGTCGTGGAATTCCTTGGGGTCCACGACCGCCAGCCGTTCCGCGAGCACGGCGTCGTGCAGGCTGTGCCGAACCCACGCCGCGAAATCGTTCTTGTACTCGGGGTCGTCGAACCGGGGCGCCAGCAGGGATCCCCAGAAATGGTGGTAGATCGAAGCGCTCTGGATCGTCTGGAGACGGTTCCCGAGCTCCCGCAGGGTCAACGCCCGCTTCGCCGTGGAGATGCTCACCAGGGCGCAGTTCTTGATGATGAAGGGCTCCGCGTCCGCCCCGGGGGCTTGCGTCTTCGACGCGGACCCTTTCCGGTTGTTTTTCGCCTTGGCCATAAACCTCGAATTATACGGGTTTTCCAGGTACGCTCCAAAGGCGCGACCCCGGTTTTCGAAAATGCCTGGAGAAACCCATGCAGAACCAAGACGAAGGAAACCCCGCGAACGGGGACGAAACCGGCCCGGAAGCGGGTGACGGGCCCGCGACGGGCCCGGCCGGCCGGCCGATGCCGGGTTTTCTCCGGGTCGCCTCCATCGCCTATCTCGCGCTCTTCCTCGCGGGATGGCTCTGGATCCACCTGCGGGGCGGGAACCTCATTATGGTCGGATCCTGGGGCCTGTTCGCGGAAGCGGGAGCGGGGGCGGGGCTCGGCCTGGCCGTCGCGGGACTCTCCCTCGCGTTTTCGCGGGTGAGCCGTCTGTCCCGGCGACTCGAGGAGGAATTCCGCGGCCTTCTCGGCCCCCTGAAACCGGGGGAGTCGATCCTGCTCGCGGCGCTGAGCGGTGTCGCGGAGGAGGCCTTCTTCCGGGGGGCGCTCCAGCCCGCCGCGGGAATCGTGGCGACGAGCCTGATCTTCGGCGTTCTGCACACGGGACCGAAGCGCGTCTTCCTGGCCTGGACGGGATTCGCCGTGGCGATGGGATTTCTGTTGGGGTGGCTCTTCGAGGCCAGCGGAGGGCTGGCGGCGCCGACGGCGCTTCATGTCGTCGTGAACGCGTTGAACCTCTGGAGGATCGGCGGTGGCGAGGGTCCGAAGCCCCCAGCCGCAAAAAAGCACAGCCGCAGCCACAGCGAGAGGACACGCACCGCCGAGGACGCCGGGGACGCAGAGGGTCCGGAGGGGCGATCCCCTGCCAACAACGCTGTGATTTCCGCGGTCTCTGCGGTGGGATGATTCTTTCCGGGTTATGGTGTTGAAGCGGGGGCCCCTCCCTGGCAAACTGATCGCTCGGGCGGCACCGGGCTCGCCGTCTCGGCGAGCCGGTACCGAGTTCCTTTTCGCCGCTCAATGACAGGAGGTTTTCCATGGAGCGCCTTTCGGAGAAAGTCTGGAAAGACGGGGAGTTCATCGATTTCGACGACGCGAACATTCACATCATGTCCCACGTGGTTCATTACGGTTCCTGCGTCTTCGAGGGGATCCGCTGCTATGACGTGAACGGGACGCCGGCGGTTTTCCGCCTTCCCGAGCACGCGCAGCGGCTCCTGGATTCGGCGAAGATCTACCGCATGGAGGTGCCGTACAGCCGGGACGACCTGGTGAAGGCCATGCTGGACACGATCAAGGCCAACAAGTTCAAGGCCTGCTACATCCGCCCGGTGATCTTCCGGAGCACGGGGGGCCTGGGCGTGAACCCGTTCCCCTGCAAGGTGGAAACCTGGATCATCACGTGGGAGTGGGGCGCCTACCTCGGCGCGGAGGCGCTGGAGCAGGGCGTCGACGTGCAGGTGTCCACCTGGACGCGGATGGCCCCGAACACGATGCCGGCGATGGCCAAGGCCGCCTGCAACTACATGAACGCCCAGCTGACCAAGATGGAGGCGATCACCAACGACTACGTGGAAGGGATCGCGCTGGCCACGGACGGGTACGTGAGCGAGGGCAGCGGGGAGAATCTCTTCGTGATCCGGGACGGCGTGATCCATACGCCGCCGCTCGCGGCCTCGATCCTGGGCGGGATCACGAGGAACTCGGTCATCCAGCTGGCCCGGGAGGAGGGCATCGAGGTCCGGGAGGAGAAGATTCCCCGCGAGATGCTCTACATCGCCGACGAGCTTTTCTTCACGGGCACGGCCGCGGAGGTGACCCCGATCCGCTCCGTGGACAAGGTGAAGGTCGGCTCCGGAAGCCGCGGCCCCATCACCGAGACGCTCCAGAAGAAATACATGGATATCGTCCACGGCAAGGCGGAGGACCGCTACGGATGGTTCACCCCCGTGGAGTGAACCGCAAGACCCGTGCACGGTTTTCGATGCCGAATTCCTCCATCCGGATGATCCAGGGATTTTCGCGGATGCCTGTACTGCGGGTGAAGAACGGGCCCGACAAGGGCAAGGTCCTGGAAGTGGTCAACCAGCCGCTGACCATCGGCCGGGACGCCACCGAGAGCCTCCAGGTGCTCGACCAGGGGGCGTCCCGGCGCCACGCCGAGATCTTCAAGATCGGGGAGATGGTCTTCATCCGGGACCTCGGATCGAAGAATGGAACCTTCGTGAACGACGAGCGGATCCACGAGGAACTGCTGCAGCTGGGCGACAAGGTCAAGATCGGGACCACGCTGCTGGCCTTCGAGGAGGGGATGAAGGGCGAGGAGGAGGAGCAGGACCGGATCGTCTTCTCGGGCGTCGAGGCGCTGGAAGCGACGATGGAGATCGACCTCCACGGAGGCGGGGGCACGTTCGAGACGGGCGGGGAGGATTCCGGCTGGGGGAACAGTCTGCGCACCCTCTATGCGCTGGCCCAGGCCGCGGCCACCGAGCAGGACGAGAAGGCCCTCATGGAAAAGGTGCTCTCCCTCACCGTGGAGGCGGTGGACGCCGACGCGGGCTACATCTTCGTGCGGGACATCGACGGGCGCCTCGTGCCGCGCGCCCTGCTCGAGAAGCGGGAGGAGGAGGGACGGAAGATCTCCAGGACCATCATCAAGCGGGTCTTCAAGGACGGGAAATCGGTCCTCACCTCCGACGCGGGCTCGGACACCCGCTTCCGGGAGCACCAGAGCGTGGTGATGAAACGGCTCCAGTCGGTGATCTGCGTTCCCCTGACGGCGTTCGAGAAGATCCGGGGCGTGCTCTACCTTCACGCCTCGCGACTCGACAAGGGCTTCACCCAGCAGGACCTGGAGTTCGTCACGGCCATCGGCGTGCAGACGGGGGCCGCACTGGCGAACCTCCAGTCCGCTGCACTGCAGCAGAAGATGATGATGGGCGCCGTGAAGTCCCTCATCGCCACGTACGAGCTCCGCAACCCGGAACGGCGCGGGCATTCCGGGAGGGTCTGCATCTGGTCCACCGCCATCGCCAACGAGCTGGGCCTGCCCGTCCACGAGAACCGCAACCTCCAGCTCGCCGCCCTCCTGCACGACGTCGGAAAGATCGTGGCCAGCGAGAGATCCTCCGTCCAGACGGGAGATTCCGTCTTCCGCGAACAGGACCACGTGCTCCTCGGCGAGGAGATCATCCGGAACATCGAGGGCATGGAAGGCATCCTGCCCGGCATCAAGCACCACCACGAGCGCGCGGACGGCTCCGGCTACCCCGACGGCCTCGCCGGCGACGAGATTCCCCTCATCGCCAGGATCATCGGCCTGGCCGACCGCTTCGACCACCTCTCGCGCGAGATGGAGGGCGGCATCAAGGCCGCGCTGGTGGTCGTGGGCAAGAACGAGGAGGGCCTCTTCCATCCCGGCGTCGTGGAAGCCCTCCTCCTCTCCTACCGGAACGGCGACCTCTTCGCACCCCCCAACCTCCTGCTCGACCAGTTCGAGACCACGGTGGACGATTCGCAGGACGGCGCGACCTAGTACATTGCCACACCTGAACGTATCGGTTCAATGGATCTGTTTTAGCCCAAACTTCCCCCCTCGAAGAGGGGGGAAGTTTGGGCTAGAGGAACTCGCGGCGGATGGCGTCCACCGGCTTGAGGCGGGACGCGAGGAAGGCCGGCAACAGGGAAAAGAGCAGCGCGGAGACCAGCGTGGCCCCGAGAATCTTGACCAGCGTCAGCGGGCGGTACTCCACGGGTATCCGCTCGAGGTGCTGGATCTCCTCGATGTAGGACCGGAACTCCGTGAAGCCCAGCCAGTCGAGCGCGGCCACGATCTCGTTGCTGAGACTCACGATGCCCATCCCGACGCCCACGCCCACCACGGCCCCGGCCAGGGCGATGACCAGGCCCGTGATCACGAACGTCGTCATGATCTTTCCCGGACTCGCGCCCACCGCCGAGAGGATCCCGATGTCCCGGACCTTCTCCGCCACCAGGATCCTGAGTGTGATCAGGATCCCCAGCCCCGCCACGAGGTCGGCGAAGAAGAGGATGACGAACAGCACCTGCTTCTGGCGCTGCACGGCCTGGATGAGAACGGCCTTGCGGTCCTTCCAGGTGGTGACGAGAAGCCCCGGCGAGCGAAAGACCTCGCGCAGGACGTCCCGGACCTCTTCGGCCCGGCGCCAGTCGCGGATCTTGAACCCCACGCCGCGGACCGGACTCGCCTCGGACAGGAAATCCTCCGCCGCGTCGAGGGACATGTAGAACGTCCGGACGTCGACATCGTAGAAGCCGGAATCGTAGGCCCCCGCGATAACCGCGACGAGGTTGCGGCCCCGGGGCGCGCGCATCCTTTCCTCCGGGCCCGAGAAATTCCCCGTCAGGATCTCGATCTCGTCGCCGATGCGGAGATCCCGCCAGTGCTCCAGCATGGATTGACCGACCAAGACGGCGGGCCGGCGGCGAAGGTCTTTCAGCTTCCGCAGGAAGGCCTCGGATTCCCGGTAGCCCGCCGGCAGGCGCACGGATTGAACGCGCGCACGCGCATCCTCCTTCTCCAGGCGGACGAAGGCGCGGCGGCCCTCCCGGGCTTGAAGCGCCTTCTCGATGGCGGCCGCGTTCTCCTCGCGTTTCCGGCGGGCCAGGGATGCGGCCTTTTCGCGCGCCTTCTCCTCCGGCCAGTGCCAGGGGGGGCCGGCGAACTTCCGGGTGTACCGCTCGATGGTGCCCGCCAGGGCCTCCGCGTCGGCGTAGTAGATCATGCCGAGGCGCCGCCCGAGCGCCTCCAGTTTCCGGCGCCGCTCCTTCCCGGACATCGCGGAGACGATCTCCCGCCCCAGCCGCGCCTCGGCCCGTTCCCGGCGGACGACCTCGAGCGCCGTCTCGGGGCTGATCTCGAAGGGCCGGTCGGGAGGCGTCCCGGCCCGTTCCAGATAGTCCTCGAAATCGCTCACACGGGCTTCGGTTTCCGGCCGCACCCCGATGACCCGGCCGTAGTCGAACGTGTCCACGCGGTCCCCCGTGGAGAAGATCACGGTGCCCTCGATGCGGGGCGACCAGGCCTCGATCCGCTCGTCGAGATCCATGGCCTTTTTCGCGACCCCCCGCGTGTCCATGGGTTCGCTGCTTTCGATCAGCACGTCCGCGGACGTGCCGCGGACCTTCGTCTTGAGTTCGGTGAGGTAGCCCTCCATGACGGGGTTCGGCACGTAGGCGATGACGACGGCGCAGGCCACGGCCAGCACCGAGATCAGGGCGATGAGGCGCGTTCGCAGGTATCGAAGGGACAGGAAGAACTTGAACACGGCTAGCCTTTACCTCCGCTTTTCACCTGGGTCACCTTCCCGTCCACCATCCTCGCCACGCGGTGGGCTTCCTCGGCCATCGCCTCGTCGTGGGTGACGAGGACCATGGTCTGCTTCCTCTCCAGGTTCAGGCGCCACAGCATGGTCTTGATCTCCGCCGAGGTCCTGGAATCGAGGTTCCCCGTGGGTTCGTCGCAGAAGAGGATCCGGGGCTCGTTCATCAGGGCCCGCGCAATGGCCACGCGCTGGCGCTCCCCGCCGGAGAGCTGGGTGGGGCGGTGTTTCTCGCGCTCGTCGAGGGCCACGTCCGCCAGCAGCTGCCGGGCGCGGGCCCGGATCTGTTTGCGGGACTTGAACCAGGCGAAGAGGCCCGTGCCGATCATGGTGGGCAGCATCACGTTCTCCAGGGCGTTGAGCTCGGGGAGCAGGTGGTAGAACTGGAACGTGAAGCCGAAGTGCCGGTTCCGGACGCCGGCCCGCTCCGAGGCGGACAGCGAGGCGATGTCCCGTCCCTCGTACTCGACGGCGCCGGTCGTCGGCACGTCCAGGGCGCCGAGGATGTGGAGCAGCGTGCTCTTGCCCACGCCGGATTTCCCGAGCACGACGAGGATTTCCCCCTCCTTCACCCCGAGGTCCACCCCCTTGAGCACGGAGAGGGAAGCGCCCTCGATCTTGAAGTCCCGCGTGATGCCCTTCGCTTCCAGAATGGTGTCCGTCACGAAACGACCCTTTCGAACCGGCTCATTCGTACCGCAGGGCGTCGAGCGGCCTGAGCCGGGCCGCCTTCAGCGCCGGGAGCACGCCGCCCACCAGGACGCTCAGGACGATGGTCGGCGCCAGGATCCAGAAGATCTGGCTCCCGTCGATCACGGCCGGAATGCGGTCCAGGTAGTACAGCCCTCGCGGAAAGGGGGTCGGGAGGCCAAGCCTGTTGGCGAAGGCCTCGATCTCGTTGATGTACGTCGTGATGAGCACCCCCGCGACGGTCCCCAGCCCCGCCCCGATGACCCCGATCAGCGTGCAGGTGAGCAGGAACACGGTCGTGATCCCGGCAGGCCGCCCGCCCAGCGCCTTGAGGATCCCGAGGTCCCGCGTCTTCTCCGTCACCATCATCAGGAACGTGGCCAGCATGTTGAATCCCGCCACCACGATGATCATGAACAGGATCACGGCCAGGAAGGCCTTCTCCAGCTGGATGGCCTGCAGCAGGGCCTTGCGATGCTCGGCCCAGGTCCGGATGTCCTCACCGGGAAACCGCTCCTTGAGGTCGGCCTTCACCGCTTCCGCGTTGGAGAAGTCGTCGATCTTCACCCCGATCTCCGAGACCAGACCCTCCCGGCCCTGGAAAGCCTGCGCCGTGGCCAGCGGCATGAAGACCACGCGGGAGTCGTACTGGAACATCCCCGACTTGAAGGTCCCCACCACGGTGAACGCCCCCTTCCGGGTCCCCTTCGATTCCGTGGGAAGCCCCTTGCCGGAGCCCGAGACCAGCTGGACGCTCTCCCCGACCATGACGTGCAGCTGACTCGTGGCCAGCTCTTCGCCCACGATGATCTCCCGGGCAGTGGGGGAGGAGAACGGGAGCACGGTCACCCCTTCCTCCTCGGCGCGCGCGAGGGAGGCTTCATAGGTCCGCTTCTGCGCCTCGAGAAGATCCATCCGGACCGAGACGACCTTCTCGAGATCCTGCAGGTGTTCCCCGAAGATGTCGCTCTCGCGGGCGGCCCGGAGGAACCGAACGTAGGCGCGCTTCACGGCCTCGAAGCTCTTGTTCCCCTCGAGGCTTTCGAGAATCCGCCCCATCTCCGCCGCGAACAGGCGGTGCGTCTCGATGTCCCGCGCGACCCGGCTCGCATCGGAAGGCCTGAGGTCCCCTTCGCCGCCCTCCCCGGACAGCCCCTCAAGCCTTCCGACGAGATCCTCGACCTCCAGCTTGTACTGCTCGAAGAAGATCCTCGCGTTCGCGGCCGGCCGCTCGCGCTGGGCGTTCATGACGAAAACCGGCAGCTCGCTGACCTCCCCCTCCCGCGCGGGGTCCACGCCTACGGTCTGCACCGCGCACCGGCCCCGGCCGCCGAGAAGCGCCATCCCGCGAAGCCGCGGGGCCGTCCCCGTCACGTGATCCACCCCCTCGATCGCGGCGAGCACCTCCTCGAGGGGTTCGTCCCCCCGGTAGCGGATGAGGATGTCCGACAGCATCCCCCGGATCCGCCCCTTGAAGTCCTGCTGGAACCCCTCCATCACCGAGAGCACCACGATCAGCGCCATCACCCCCATCGCCACTCCGAGGATGGAGAGGTAGGTGATCTTGCGGGCCCGCAGGTAACGCAGTGCGAGGATGATGCGGTACATCCAGGCGCCCTTCACGGCCAAAACGCCGGGCCGGGGATTTCAGATGCCAGATGCCAGATGGGAGACTTCAGCAGAGGTCCCGTTGAAGCCGCCGACATCCGAAATTTGCACTCTTCATTCCTCAACCCGTCATGGTTGCCTTGACGGTCTACTCGTCGCGCATCTGGGGAAAAAGGATGACGTCACGGATGGATTCCGCCCCCGTCAGCATCATGACCAGCCTGTCGACCCCGATCCCCAGGCCGCCCGCCGGCGGCATGCCCTGCTCCAGGGCTTCCACGAAATCCTCGTCCAGCACGTGCGCCTCCTCGTCCCCGGCCTCGTGAAGCCGGGATTGCTCCTCCAGGCGCCGGCGCTGCTCCAGCGGATCGTTCAGCTCCGTGAAGGCGTTGCCGATCTCGGTGCCGAAGAGAAAGGGCTCGAAACGCTGGACCAGCGCGGGATCCTCCGGGTGCCGGCGCGCCAGCGGCGTGGTCTCCACGGGGTAATCGACCAGGAACACCGGATCCACCAGGTGAGGCTCCACCGTCCTGGAGAAGATCTGGTCGATGAGGTTGCCGGGGCCCATGCACGCCTCGTAGGCGATCTCCAGCTCGTCGCAGACGCCGCGGAGATCCGCGAGACCCTTCCCCTGCAGCTCGATGCCCGCGAACGCCCGGAAGGCATCCCGCATCGACAGCCGCTTCCACGGCGGCGTGACGTCCACCGTGCGGCCGGCGAACGTGACCTCGGCCGTGCCGTTCACGTCCAGGGCCAGCCGGTGCACCATCCCCTCCACGATGTCCATCATGTCGGAGAGGTCCCCGAAGGCCTGGTAGCACTCCATGAAGGTGAACTCGGGGTTGTGAAAGCGGTCGATCCCCTCGTTCCGGAAGTTCTTGGAGAGCTCGAAGACCCGCTCCAGCCCCCCCACGAGGAGGCGCTTCAGGTAGAGCTCGTCGGCGATGCGAAGATACAGGTCCCGGTCCAGCGTGTGGTGGCGGGTGACGAAGGGCCGCGCCGCGGCGCCTCCGTAGATGGGCTGGAGCACCGGCGTCTCCACCTCCACGAACCCCCGTTCGTCCAGAAACCGGCGGATGCCGGAGATGATCCTCGCCCGCTTGAGGAAGACCTCGCGGGAAGCCTCGTTGGCGATGAGATCCAGATGGCGCTTCCGGTACCGCAGCTCGGTGTCCTTGAGGCCGTGGAACTTCTCCGGAAGGGGACGCAGGGACTTGGTGAGGAAGGTGAAGGTCTCCGCGAAAAGCGTCACCTCGCCGGTGCGCGTGCGGTCCACCTTGCCCTCGACCCCGACGACGTCCCCCAGGTCCGTCGCCTTGAAGACCTCGTAGGTCTCCGCGCCCACGCTGTCCTTGCGGATGTAGACCTGGATCGACCCCGTGCGGTCCGAAAGATCGAAGAAACTGGCCTTGCCGTGCCCGCGGATGCGCAGGATGCGTCCGGCCGCCTTCGCGGAGACCGCCTCGCCCGCCTCGAACCGCTCGCGGATCCCGCGCACGGGATTCGTGTCCGCGTACCGGGCGCCGAAGGGGTCGACGCCCAGCGCCTGCAGCCGCTCCAGCTTCTTGATCCTTTCCTGCCTGTACGTGTCTGCTTCGGACATGATGGTCCTCTGTCGCGGGTTCCAGGGGGATGCGCGCCGTGAAAAGCGCGTATTGTCGCCCCTGGAGGCGTGGTTGTCAAAGGGCGCCTGGGCGAGCCTTTCGCTTTGTCTGTAACCCGTCACCTGTGACCCGTGTTGGCTGTGGTTTGCCGACACCGGCACGGACAGGACGGGTGACCGGTCACGAACAATGAAACAGACGAAACAGAGGGCGATTCGCCGTGGTCCCGGACCGGGTGCCCTCGTGGCCCGGGACACACGCCTCCCACAAACAGCACGCCGTTCCGCTCTTCCGCTGAAATCTGACGGCTGAGATCTGTATCGAACATTCGGGGAAAGTCATGATCGATGACCGCCTTGGAGGGCGAGGGTCCTCCCGAGCCCAAACAAGGGCTCACCAGGAGGTTCGCCCTCCAAGTTTTCATGGTTTCCGGGAGGCTGAAGGCTCATGGCGGACGACAATCCAAAAACAAATTCTACAATCCCTACGCAATGACAACATGAAATCGTCTACAGCACGGATGGCTCTACCTGTGAGACAGGCTCCGATATGGTATACCTACGGCATGAAGGAAGCGGAACCACGAACGGCCACCGGGAGGTTCGCCTACCCCAAGCGGCTCAGGCTTCGCAAGAAGAAGGAGTTCGACCGCGTGTTCGCGGAGGGGCGCCGGGCGTACGGAAGGGACGTCTCGGCCCTCTACGCGCCCAACGGTCTCGCCTGGACGCGGATCGGCCTCATCGCCGGCAAGCGGGTCGGCAAGGCGGTCGAGAGGAACCGGGCGAAACGGGTCTTCCGCGAGGCCTTCCGGCTCCACCGCGAAAGCCTGCCGGCGGGGTACGACCTGGTGATCGTCGTCCGGCGCGCGAAGGAGAGGTGGACCCTGGAAAAGGCGGTGGGGGCGTTGCTGTCCGTCGCGGAATCGATCGGAGGAGAATCGTCCTCGTGCTGAAATGGCCCCTCATCCTGCTGGTCCGCGCGTATCAGATCCTGCTCTCCCCCCTCTTCGGCGGTTGCTGCCGGTTCAACCCCACCTGCTCGGCCTACACGATCGAGGCCGTCAAGAAGTACGGGGCGCTCAAAGGGGGCTGGCTCGGCGTCAAGCGCATCCTGCGCTGCCACCCCTTCGGGGGCTACGGGGACGATCCCGTCCCCTGATCACGAAAATCGTCGATCGCAGATCCGCAAGCACCAAGTCTCCACAGAGGGGAGCCGTCGAATTGGAGGGCGAGCCGGCAATGTTCCGGCTCGGGGGGACCCTCGCCCTCCAAAGTTGTACCGGTGAAAATGTTGCCTGAGGATCCCACCGCAGAGATCGCGGAGATCGGAGAAAGATTCCGAGGGGATCGCATCTCCTGACCTCTGCGTCCCCTGAACCGGAGGCTATCGCCTCGGTTCAGGGCTTCGCTCGGCGGTGAGAGTCCTCTCGCTGTGGCTGCGGCTAGGCTGCTTCTTGTTCTTCGCCTCTTGACGTGCGTCATGCGCCGCATGCCTGCCGCGGAGCGGGCTCCGTGAGAAACGCGGGCCCTTGTCCCGCCCCTACTTCTTCCCGAGCAGTTCCTCGAAGCCCGGCATGTCGCGGAGGCCGTCGAACGCGCCGTCCTTCGCGAGCGACTCGAGGCCGGTGAAGCCGAGGCGGGCGGCTTCCTGCAGGTGGCGCAGGGCCTCTTCCCGGAGGGCGCGGCGTTTCTTCGCGGAAAGATCGGTCCCCCGGTCCGCGGCGCGCTCCGAGAGAATGCGGGCCAGGCGGACGCGCGCCGTCACCGCGATGCCCTGCCGCGCCTCGGGGGGGACCTCGGCGGGGCCCCCCGGCCTCCCGAGAGCCTCGATGACGCGGCGAAGCTGCTTCTCCTCCTCCTCGGGCGTCGAGGCGTCCATGAGCCGCCGGGCCGAGGCGAGGAGCTTGGGCAGGGACGCGAAGGGGATGTCCAGCCCGGTGTGGAGGAAGGCCAGCGCCGCCTGGAACGCCTGCGAGAGCATGGAATCCGGATGGTGCTCGAGGTAGGTCTCGATGGCCTCGATGGCTTCCTTCCGCCGGCCGAGGATCATCAGGGCGAAACCGCGAATGCCCAGGATGTCGGTCCGGTCGGGGTACTGGGCGAGGACGGAGTCGATGTGCGTGAGCGCCCGTTCCACGTCCCGGGGGCGCAGGTCCTTCAGCCCGGACGAGGTGACGAAGCCGGTGATCATGGCGCCCGCCACGGCGAGGTGGACGTCCGGGTTGTCGTAGGGAAGCGCGTCCGCGCGGTCCATGTCCTCCTCGAACCCCTTCCGGTCGCCGAGGGCCTTGCGCACCTGGGCGCGGAGGACGTAGGGAAAGGGCTTGTCGGGCATGGCCTGCACCACGGCCTCGGCCTCCTGGAGCGCGGCGCGGGGCCGGTCCAGGCTCAGCAGGATCTGCGTGCGGCGGGTCCGGTGTTCCGTGTCGCCGCCGGAGAGGCGGACGGCCGTGGTGAGGTTGTCCAGCGCCTTCCAGAGCAGGACCTTGCGGTCCTCCCGGTTCCCGAACATGCCCTGGAGCATGTAGATGTTCCCGCGGGCCGCATAGGCGTCCGGGAAGGACTCGTTGGCTTCCAGGGCCTTCTCCACCGCCTCGAGGGCCTCGTCCATGTCGCCGTCCAGCGTCATCAGCACGGCGCGTCCCGTGTAGGATTTTTCGGGCTTGGCGCCGATGGTCTCGATCTTCTTCAGGTCCTTCTCGATGAGGCCCCGCAGGCGGTCCGATTCCTTCGATCCGCTGAGCAGGCGGGCCTGGAAATAGCGCCGGTAGCGGATCTGCACCCGGCCGTAGTAGGCGTCGGTGAGGTCGGGATTCAGCTCGATCGCGCGGTCGAACGACGTCATGGCCTTCCGGTAGCGCTCGAGAAAGGAGAGCGTGCGCCCCTTCTCGACGAAGGCCTCGGCCCTTTGCGGGTCGGCCTCGCAGGCCTTCTCGAAGGCCTCGAGGGCCGATCGCAGGTGGCCGGTCCGCCCGGCCGGTTGCGCGGTGAGGTGGGATTTCTCCGCCCGCTTCATGAATCCCCGGCCCAGGTCCATCTGGAAGGAGGCGCGCCGGCGGTCCTCCTCGGAGACCTTCGGGCCGGCCGTTGGTTCCGCCTTCACGCCGGGTCCGGCCGTGGGGGAGGGGGTTCTTCCGTCGTGGGACGCCGCCAGCAGGCCCGCCAGGGCCCCGGTCAGGATCACGGCGATGGCGGCGGCCAGGGCGGTGGAGCGCTGTCGCTTGAGCCAGCGCAAGGCGCGCGCGGGAAACGAGGGGGGCCGGGCGAGGATCGGCTCGCCTTGCAGCAGCCGGTCGAGGTCGTCCGCCATGGCGCCGAGATCGGCGTAGCGGGCGCGGGGCTCCTTCTCGAGGGCCTTGAAGCAGACGGTCTGGACTTCCCGCGAGACGTCGTCCCGGAGCCTTCGAAGGGGGGGGGGATCCTCGGACTGGACCTGGGCCATGAGGTGGAGCGGCGTTTCGGCCAGGAAGGGCGGTCGCCCGGCGAGGAGCTCGTAGAAGACGGCGCCGAGGGAGAACATGTCGGAGAGGGGTCCGATCGCCTCGGAGCGGCCGGCGGCCTGTTCCGGGCTCATGTAGCCGGGGGTTCCCAGCGCCGTCCCTTCCTGGGTGAGTCCGGTCTGGTCCCCCTGGACCTTGGCGAGGCCGAAATCCGTCACCTTGGGGACGCCGCTGTTGTCGATGAGGATGTTGCCGGGCTTGACGTCCCGGTGGACGATGCCCCGTTCGTGGCTGTAGTGGAGTGCGCGGGCCACGTCGCGGACGATCCGGACCGCTTTCCTGACGTCCATCGGCTCTTCGGCCAGCGTCTCGAGGGATTCCCCCTCGATGTATTCCATGGCGAAGTAGGGGACGCCCTTCTCCGTGCCGGCGGCGTAGACGGGCACGATGTTGGGGTGGGAGAGGTTCGCGGCGGACCGGGCTTCCCGGAGGAAGCGGGAGGCCTGTTCCTGGGTGGCCCGCTCGCCGGCCAGGAGGACCTTGAGGGCCACGGGACGTCCGAGGGCCACCTCCAGGGCTCGGTAGACCACGCCCATGCCACCGCGTCCGAGTTCGGAGACGATGCGGAAGGGTCCGAAGTTCGTCTCGGGCCGGATGTCGAAGGAGGCGCTTTCAGCGGTGGGGAGGGTCTCTCCGCTGACGCCGGCCTTCAGTTCGGCGGTGGGGCCGCGCCCGACGCACCGCGGGCAGGGGGCGCCCTCGGGATGCCCGGGGGGCAGCTCGGCGCCGCACTGTGGACACTGGGCCATGGGATTCCTTCGTCTTCGCGTTTCCGGATCGCGGAATCAACAGACTATACGGACGAGGGGGCCCGGAGTTTGCCCCGGGAAGGGGGAGGGGATGAAGAGACGGGATTTCTTCACGGAAAAGGTGAGGAAACGTCGAAAGGTCCGGCATTCGTTCGGTTACGGCTTGAACACGATGCGTTTCCGGTCCGAGCCTGGGATGTCCTCCGTCTCGTAGTCCCTGGACAGGCCGCCGTAGAAGAACAGTTTTCCGTCCCTCGGAGCGCACCCGAAGGACGTCCGCCGCAGGATTTTCCGGGTGCTTCGCGTCTGCCAGGACCCCGCATCCGGGTCGAAGGCATGCACGTTGGTCGTGTCTTCCTTGTGGACGATCACGTAGAGCTTCCCTCCGATCGCGGCGGAGGCGTAGTTGGCGCCCCATCGGGAGAAGGTGTCCGGAAAGGCGGGGCCTTCGGTCCAGGCATCCTGCATGGGATCGTAGACGAGGATCTCATCCCCGTACCGCCTTTCCTTCTTCTCGCCGACCCGGTGATAGCCGCCGACGGCGTAGATCTTTCCGTCCAGGGCCTCGGCGACGAGATCGCTCCGCTTGCCGGGAAGGTCGGCCTTCCTCGACCAGCGCCCCTCGGCGGGATCGAAACAATACATGGTGGCGAGCTCGCTTCCGGGCACGGAACCCCCGACCACGTAGATCGTCCCGTCCAGGACGGTCAAGCCGAACGCTGCGAACTTCACGGGCGTTTCGCCCAGATTTGTCCAGGCGTTCGCGGCCGGATCGTAGAGCAGGAGCCGTCCGTCGCCGACCAGGTAGATCTTCCCCCCCAGGGCGCAGGCGCGCGGGTCGGTCCCGTACTCCGGAATCGTGGCGACAGGGGACCAGCGTCCCGTCTTCAGATCGTATTTCTTCGCGGCCTTGGAGGACGAAAAGACGTAGAGGATTTTCCCGGCCTCGGCCATGGTAGTGGGGTTCCACAGTTTGAAGGGGCTTTCCGACCGGACGCGCCGGACGTCGGCGGCCGGATCGTAGGTCTCGAGAACGGGGCAGATGGTGGGGGGGAGGGGGCATCCGCACAGCAGGACGAGAAGCCCGAGGGAGAAAACGTGTTTCATGGCGGAATCCATCAAGACCAGGCGTGCCTTATCATGACCGGAATGGCGCGCCAGGGAGGACTTGAACCCCCGACCCTCGGATTAGAAATCCGATGCTCTATCCTGCTGAGCTACTGGCGCAACAACATGAATCCAGAGCACGCAAGAGTCCATCTCGCCTTTCCGGTACTATCACAGAAACAACCAACCATTTCAATCGAATAGAGCCGTTGACGACAGCGCCAAACGATCGGAAAAAGGATTCGTTGCGGAGCCGGGCGCAAAAACCGTATGGTATGATGATTCCAGAAACAATCTCCCTCGCCAGGGTAGGGAAGTCTCCCCCCCCCCAGGCCTCAGACGGTTCTCGGACGACGAAGGATTGGCACGGAGGGAATCATGCGTACCTTCCTCACGGTGATCGGTATCCTCGGATTGCTTTCCCCGGCCTTCGCGGATGGCCCTGGAGCGGAGGGAGCCGGCTCCTCGCTCGTATCCCCCCTTCCCCCCTTCCAGCTCGACAACTGGCTCGCGGGCGGAGGCGAAACCGGAGGCGGCGGTGGAGGCTTCAGCGACGCGGAGAAACGGCTCAGCATCGCCGGCTCCGTCGGCCTCATCTTCCCCAAGAGCGAGCAGGCCTTCGACATCAAGAAATCGGGCGCAAGGCCCCCCGACTGGCCCTACTACTACAACAACGGCATCGAGTTCAACGCGAGCCTCAACTACCTGTTCATGCCGTCCGTGCGGTTCGGGGGGAGGCTCGGCTACGAGTACTTCCAGGCGAAGACGCGCGAGAACAAGTACACCGTCCTCGGAACGGAATACACGGATACGTATTCCTTGGGGAGCATGAACCTCCTGACCGGGGGGGTGCAGGTGGATTTCATGATCCCGGTCGGGATGCCCTCCGATTCCTGGTTCTCCATGGACAAGGGTTTCGTGGAGGGGATCGTCCCCTACCTCGGCTGGGAAGGGGCCGTCACCTACAGGCTGCGCGTGAGGGACGAGTACTTCAACGACTTTTCGGACGAGACCTACGACGACGAGGTCATGCGGCCGTACTGCACGTTCATCAACGGCCTTCACGCCGGCGTGGAGATCCGCCTGCAGGGCTTCGGCTTCTTCGTCGAGGCCGCCTACCTGTGGTATTCCCCGCCCAAGAAGGGGAAGGATATGTCCTACATGTGGCGCTGGGACTGGATGGTCGCCGCGCCCATCCGCGGGGGCGTGGTGTACTACTTCTGAACACCGAAGAATTGTGAAGGGGAAGCCGGGGGAATCAGGTATAATCCTCTTGCAACCCGCAGGTTGCCCGAACGTTCCCGTTGGATTCGCTCCGCTTGCATGCCGAGGGGAGGGGGGAGGGGAGGGGGCAGGGACGATGGCCGGTCATGCGGCAGACGTGTTGGAGGACCGGCCGTGTTCGTCGATGCTTCGTTCCAGGTCGTTCATGCCGGCGTCGGTCAGGAACCTCTCGACATGATCGGACGCCCCGCGTCCGACGTCGAAAGAACCAACCCGCCCCTGAAAAAAATCTCCGACCTCTGGGAATGGTGGGCCACGTTCCGGGACAACGCGCACGGATATCCTTTTCCCGTCGCCATCCGCGCCCAGATCCACGAGGGGCGCATCCTCGCCGTGGGCATCTGGTCCAACGAGTACCGCTTCTGGCCCGAAAAGGACAAGCGGGGCCGGTGGGGCTTCCAGGGCGAGGAGAAACCCGACCACAACCGGCGGAAGATGTACTGGGTCTTCAAGGGCGGTGAAGCCTTTTCAACCGACTACTGCGTCTTTCCCGTCGTCGACGAGCTCAAGACCCCGGAGCCGGTCTGAAACGCGCACGGAGGGAGACGGGAGAAAACGCGAAGGCCGCAAAGGAATGCAACGCTACCCATTACTATTTGTGATTTGCTGCGACCGGGACCGCGGGCTTCCAGCCCGCAGCACCTCGAGGACTTCGGGTGAGCCTCGGTCGAACCCCTCAATCGAGCCGCTCGCCCTCCACTCCCTTGTAACACCATTCCGCGTGACCCCTGTCGAATGACCCCTGACCCCTGACCCCTGACCCATGACTATTGACCAATAACCACGACCCCTCACCCCCTCGCCCGCGCCGCCTTCGCGTGCGCCAGAAGCCCTTCCATCTCGGCGAACGCCGCCGTGTCCGAGGCCAGGCGCGCCCGCCCTCCGCCCACCTCGAGCCAGCTCTGGGGACGGAGGAAGGAAAGGACCGTCAACCCGCCCGAATACCGGGCCGTCCGGCCCGTGGGCAGCGTGTGGTTCGGGCCCGACATGTAGTCCCCGAAGGGGACCGTCGCGTCCTGTCCGAGAAACAGCGCGCCGTAGTTTTCCACCTTGTCTTTCCAGCCGCCCGCGTTCTCGACCGCGAGATGGAGGTGCTCCGGCGCGATCCGGTTCGCAGCCTCCGCGCAGGCTTCCAGCGACTCGAACACGAGAAGCGCAGACGTCTTCAACGTATCCTGGAGGAAGGCGGGCAGGTCCGCGTCCGAGGATCGTGCGTCGAGCTCACGCGCCGTCTTCTCCGCAAGACCCCTGTCGTCCGTCAGGAGCCACGCGATCGCCTTCGGGTCGTGCTCCCACTGCGCCAGGAGATCCAGCGCCACCCGCGAAGGGTCCGCCTTCCCGTCCGCGATGATCGCCACCTCGCTCGGACCCGCCAGGAGGTCGATCCCCACCCGTCCCTGCAACTGCCGCTTGGCCTCGGTCACGTAGGCGTTGCCGGGCCCCGCCACCACGTCCACCGCGGGGACGGACTCCGTCCCGAAGGCGAGCGCGGCGATCGCCTGGGCGCCGCCCGCGCGGAAGACCGAATCGACACCCGCCAGCTTCGCGCAATAGAGCACCTCGGGCGTGGGTCGCGGGCAGACCAGATGGACCGACGCCACTCCTGCGGCGCGAGCCGTCACCGCCGTCATCAGCGCCGACGAGGGCAGGGGATGGCGGCCCCCGGGCACGTAGCACCCCGCGCTCGAAACGGGGCGGTAGTCCAGCCCCACCGTGAACCCGTCGCGTTCCAGCCGGACCGGCTTCAGGGCGTCGCGCACGGCCTCCGCGAAGACGCGGATGTTCCCGGCGGCCCGTTCGAGTACGCCGCGGGCTTCCGGCGAAAGCGAGTCGCCTGCGGCATCGATCTCGGTCTGGACGACGGCGATGGGCCCCTGCGATGCGTCGCCGAACTTCTCCGCCAGCGAGCGAAGCGCAGCGTCGCCCTGCGCGCGGACCTGCCCGAGGATCTCGCGCACCGTATCGGCCAGGTTGTTCTTCGGGCCCGGGACGTCGGTCTGAGGGCCTGAAAGCCTCGACCACGCCTCGGCTCCCTCCAGGATCTCGATCATGGCGCTTGCCTCTTCAGCATGAATATCCCATTCCTCATTCCCCATTAACCATTACCCCTTCCCCCCCTCGCCCTTCATCCTTCCCGCCAGCTCCGACACCACCGCCTCCCACGGGATTCCCTCGTCCACCGCGATCACGCTCGCGAAGTAGAGCACGTCGCCCAGTTCCCAGGCGAATTCTTCCTCGGTCGACGCCCGCGTCACCTCGAACGCCTCCTCCATCAGCTTGCGAAGCAACTTGTCGCGGTCCGCGAAGAGCGTCGCCGAGTAGGACCCTTCCGGCGCGTCCCGCTTGCGCTGCGCCAGCACCTCGAACAGCCGGTGCGGGCTGAACCGCTTCCCTCCGAAGCAGCTGTACGATCCGGTGTGGCAGGCGGGGCCGGTCTGCCGGACCGTGAACAGCAGCGCGTCGCGGTCGCAGTCCGCACGGCAGGAGAGGAGTTCCTGCACGTGTCCGGACGTCGCGCCCTTCTCCCAGATTTCGCGGCGCGAACGGCTGTAGTAGATCCCCTTGCCCTCCGCGAGCGCGCGCGCGAGCGAAGCGGGGGAGCTGTAGGCGAGCATCAGCACCTGGCCCGCCTCGTCCTGCGCGATGGTGGGGACCAGCGGGCTCTTCTCGAAATCGATCGCCTGGATCACGGCCTCCACCGGGTCCAGCTTTCCCGTGTAGAGGGACATGCCGACCTGCACGTCCACGCCCAGGCGCGAGATCGCGGCGGCCTCCGCGGCCGAGGCCACGCCGCCCGCCACCGTCACGTCAAGCCCGAGGCGGTCGCGCGCCTCCTTCACGCCCTCGAGGTCCATGCCGCCCAGCCCCCCCTCGTCCTCCACGAACGTGACCAGGAAGCCCCCGCAAAAGGGGCGCAGGCGCTCCGCGCGCTCGAAGAGCGATTCCCCCGTATCCCGCGTCCAGCCCTTGTCGACCACGGACCCCTTGCGGTGGTCCAGCGCGACGATCGTCTTCTCCGCGGGAAAGCGGCCGAGCAGGCCGGGTTCCGCGGCCGTTCCGACGATGATCTTCCTCGCCCCGGCGCGAAGAAGCGCCCGGCCCCGGGCCTCGTCGCGCACGCCGCCGCCGGCGCGAACGTCCGCGACCCGGCACAGACGCCGCACGAGATCCAGGTTGTCGCCCGTGCCGAGTGCCGCATCCAGGTCGATCACCGCCACTTCCCCGTACCGGTTGAACTCCCTGGCGAGATCCCCGGGGTCGCGGTCCGAGGTCAGGACGCGATCCTTCCCGCGGCGCAGCTGCACCGCCTTGCCGTCCATCAGGTCGATGCTCGGAACCAGCATGGCTTGCATTCTCAAAATGGAGGGATTTCAGATTCCAGCAGTACAGATTTCAGTCCGCGGTCCGACGTTGAGCAGGGCGATACCGGAAGGTCGAATCCCGAAAGCGTACCGTCGCAGTCCCACGACGTCAGCAGGATTTTCCCGCTCATTGCGCCGCCCGGCACGGAGGTCCCGGTGCTCAGCGCGTCTGGAATCGCAACCTCGCGTTCCAGGCGTCCACGAAGTAGACCGTCCGGACTCCTCCGCCCCGGCAGACGCAGTGGACCCCGCACGGGCGCGTCACGAGGACGTTCTCCGGCGGGACGCCGTCGCCGTTGAAACCCGGCGCTCCGGTTCCCACCCACGTGGTGACCTCTCCCTGGTGGTCGACGACCCGGACGCGGTTCAGGAACTTGTCGGAGACGTAGATTTCCGAGACGCCGGCGGGGGAAGTGGGATGCCGCCAGACGGAAAGCCCGGCGGGATCCGCGAAGTTCGCCTCCGTGGCGGGGATGTTGTCTCCGTTGAAGGACGTCTCGTACGTCTCCCAGTTCCCCGCGATGTGCTGCGCTGTCGAGGCGGCGATCGTCGCTCCGCCGATGAACGAGGAGGCGGTCGAGGAGGTGTTCACCGCGAGGATGTACCCCGTCGGAACTACCGCCACCAGGAGGACGCCCTCCCCGTCCACGCCGCAGGCCCGCGTCATGCCCAGGTTGACTGCCGTCGGGGACACGCCGGACAGGAAATCGTCGGCGGGGTTGCCGCCGCGCCCGTCGATGCCCCAGAGCATCGTCCCCGTGCCGACCACCGTGTCGATCTCCCCGGCCTGGATCGTGACGCCGGCCACCGTGACCTGCCCGGAATCGTTCAGATTCACGGCCCGGATCCGGAAGTTGTTCTGGTCGGCCACGTACATGATCCCCCGCGGATTGGGATCGCCGTTGACGAACGGCCTCGCGTCGACGGCGATGCTCTTGATGGAATCGAAGGTGGCATCGCTTCCGCTTCCGCCGTCGCCCAGGTTGTCCACGGCGTTCCCGCCGGGTCCGTCGATGGAATGGGTCCGAACGTCTCCGCCGATGACCGTGTCGATGTCCCCGGGGGAGACGGTGGTTCCGCACACCGTCACGTCCGTTTGCAGGTGTAAATTCACCATGCGGATCCTCGAATCCCCGTCGAGAATGTAGAGGTTGCCTTCCCCGTCGAAGGCGGCCTGGACGGGCTGGACAAGGCTGGAGGCCGAGGCGGGGCTCCCGTCTCCGGCCAGGGCCGTCTCCCCGTTTCCCGCCACGGCGGCGGGGGCGGAGGTTCCCTGGTCGATGCGGAAGACATAGCCGCCGAGGTCCGTCACGATTGGCTCTCCGGTGATGGGGTCCAGTGTGACGTCGGAAGGATCGATGAGCGTCGTGACCGAACCTGGTCCGGTTTGTCCGCCGAGGAGCGTGTCGACGGCGCCGGCGGGCACCGTCTTTCCCGCGAAGGATCTCGACTGGGCGGGCCTGCCTGCGTTGAGGACGCGGACTCGGTAATTCCCGGTGTCCGAGAAGAAGATGTTTCCGGCCGCATCCACGGCGACGTCTCCGGGGCGCGCGATCTTGACCGGGTTGACGTCGTGGTCGACCACGGCTCCGTCGTCGGCGGGATCGAACCCGCCCTGCCCGTCTCCGAGAATCGTCCGCATTTCTCCGGGCGCGATGGTGACGCCCGCCAACGCAAACGAATCGGAAGTGGAGGAGGTGACGCTCATCGTGTTCAGGACCCGGATCCGGTTCTCCTTGTCGTACGCGGCGACGAGCGCGTCGAAGGGGCACGTGCCGCCCATGCCGGAGCCGAATTTCGTCACGGCGATTCCTGATGGCCGGCTGAACCGCGTCGCCCAGCCGGTCTTGCAGCCGTCGGCGTAGTCGTTCGTCTCGAGGAAGGGCTTGATGCTGGTGGTTTGAAGGAGCGACAGATCGGAAGCGATCGACTGCATCATCGTGCCCTCTTCGCCCCAGATATCCGTGAAGGAGACGAAGTAGGTCCCCGAGGAATCCCGGACCATCGAAGGGAACTTTCCTCCGCCCTGGCCGAATGAGACCGTGACCCACTTGGACCCGTCCCATGCCGCGAACCTGCACCGGCCCCAGCTGTCGTCGGAATAGGCGATGCGCGGCCGGTCTGTCGCCGCATCGACGACGATGCAGGACTCCGCACCAACCGTGTCGTAATCGTCGACGGTCTGGACGGTCCAGGATCCGTTTTTCACGGCGTACATCAGGGCATTCCTGCACATGAAGCTGACGTGGGGAACATCCAGGGAATCGAACGTCAAGCATGGATTGCCGAGCCAACTTCCATTGTCGGATCGTATCGTCTCAAGGTTCCAGGATGCGCCGTCGTGTCGTGCGAACTTCAAGTCGTTTTCGTCATGGCCGTAGACGATGGCGGGTCTTCCCGCTCCGTCGAACGCCAGGCTCACCTGTGGACAACAGAGACCGCTTCCGTCCACCACCTCCGCAGACTGCCACGTGCCCCCGCTCTTCGATAAAAACATCAGGTTGGACGTCGTCGTGTCGGTGAAAGCGATGGCCGGCAAGGGGCCCGGTCCTACGGCCAGGGAAACGTGCATGGGGATCTTCAAGGAACCGGGAGAGGGGATCGGATCCTCGAACATCCATGTCCCTGACAGATTTCTCACTCCGTATCGTATGTTCATTCGCGAAGTGTCGCAAAACGCGAGATGAAGGTTTCCCGAGGCGTCCGCCTTGGCCTTGGGGAAGGCCACCGAATCCGCCGAACTGTCAGGGATCGGCGACGTGATCCACGCGTTTCCCGTTCTCACGGCATGGGAAAGGAGGTAGTTGTTCGGATCCCTGTAGATGGCGTGCAGAGCCTGGTTGGAGCCGTCCCACGCGAGATGCGAAGCGCAACCGGAGAATCCGGCCACGATCACAACGTGCCCCGGGCTAACTCCGCTACTAGGGAATCTAATGTAGTCTGTTCCGGTGTTCAGCGCCGTGGTCACGTAGTTTTCGGTGAAGAAAAGGCACCCCGAAACCTCCTCCAGAAATAGATTCTTCGGGGACGTCACCAGGGCGTTCAACCCCGTGTCCGCGGTCCTGCTTTCGAATGTCGACCAGGTGGCGTCGGCTTCCGAGAAGCGAAGGCGGCAGTGTTCCGGATCGCACCAGGCGTGCACGTGGGCGATGCCGGGGACGGTTCCGACCATCGCGATGGAGCTCCATGTGCCCTCACTGTCGGGAGCCTCTTTCCCGTCCACGTCGAGCCGTTCTCCCGCGTCCGCGAACGAGTCGTTGCTGTTGCGGTCCGAGGCGAACCGGAGCGCTTTCGAGGACGCGTCGTGGTAGCTGATGCAGGGATGACCGGAAGCATCCAGCGAGAGGGAGCAATGCGTCCCGGCGTTTTCAGGACCGCCGTCCACGCTGATGGGGCCCTGCCAGGCCGAACCGTCCCAGTACACGTACATGACGTCGCCGCCGTTGGCGTCCGGGTCGTAGTAGGCGATGTGCGGCCTGTTCGACGCGTCCAGCGCCAGCGAGCAATACCTGCCGACCGTGCCCGACGATGCGACGATCTTGCTTCCGCCCAGCGTCGACCACGAAGACCCGTCGAAATACTGGTACGCGAGGTCCCCGGTCGTGCACAGGTAGTACGCCACGTGGGGACGCGCCGACCCCATCGGTGTCTCCACGGCGAGGGAGGTGTCGTTCACCCCGGTGTCGAGAACCTGCGTCTGCCAGTTCGAACCCGCCCGCCATGCGATCCGGAGCTCGTTCGTGCTCAGGGCGCAATGGCTGATGAAGGGATTCCCCGCGCTGTCCAGCCCGATGGACGAGTATCGCCCGGCGTCGGGGTCCCCGTCCACGATCCTGTCCGACCAGCTGTCGTCGTCGCTCATGAAGAGGTATTTCAGTCCGCCTTCGACATCGCAATAGCTGACGTGCGCCTGGAGGCCATGCATGGCCAGGGAGCAGTGCGACCCGACACCGCACCGGTCCAGCACCCAGACTTGCCAGTCCCAGTCCCGCCGGGCGAACTTCAGCATGCCGTGGGTCTCGTCCCAGTACGCCACGCACGGGCGCCCATTGCCGTCCACGTCCAGGGAAGCGTACTTGCCGACGCTTCCCGAAAGGCCGGTAGTTCCGCTTCTATAGCCCGGGTTCCCCGGCGTGCCGAGGATCGTCGCCGTCTTGCCGGGTTCGATGGGTATCCTGGAGATCGTCCGCGTCGTATTGCCCAGGTTCGCCGCCCGGATGCAGTGGTTGTCCGTGTCGGCGATCCAGAGAAGATCCCGGCTCTCGTCCCACGCGACCCCCGAAGGATTCGAGAACCGGGTCTGCGTCAGGTCCGTGGATTCACCGGCATAGCCGGGGACGCCGGTTCCCGCCACCGTGTCCAGGAACCCCGTGTCGTGCACCCTGCGTATCCGGTTCGCGCCTGAATCCGCGATGAAGTAGTCGCCTTGTCCCCCCGCGCATACCCCATGGGGATAGGTCAGCCCCGTCGAGTCCGCCGGCGCGTTGTCGCCGGTGAACCCCGGCGTTCCCGTTCCGGCGAGGCGGCTCAGGCTTCCGTCGTCGAGATCCAGACCGTCGATCAGGTTGTTCTGGTTCACGACCAGCTGGCCCTTCCCCCCCGTGTCGGGTTCCTTCCAGTAGAGCCCGGCGGCGGTCACGGCGTCGACGTGCTCCATTTCACCGCCGAAAAGCGTCGTGATGTTCTCGTTGTTCACCCGGAAGGGAGGGGACGTCGCGGACGCTCCCGCGTCGCCCTCGCTGTCCGTCGGCGTGATCCGCAACTGCACGCAAGGCGCCTCGGAAGCCTCCGCCGGCACGTTCGCGCAACCGAGATCGTTCCACGAGTTCCAGACGAAGAGATGGACGTCACCGGAAGGCGAAGCCGAGAGACCCTGCGTGCCTTCGGAAGGAAACGCCGGGATCTCCCGGGCGGGCGACCAGGTGGCGCCGCCGTCCGGGCTGAACGCGACGGCGATCGAACACGCTTCGTTCTCGTCGTCCATGAGGACGTATTTCAGGTAGACCCTCCCGCCCGTGGTGTAGCCCTCTTCCGGGGACAGGATCAGGCCGCCCGGGGCGGCGTTCCCCTCGCCCTCCTGCATGAGAAAATAGACGATCGCGCCCACGCCGCCGGCCACGAACCAGCTGCAACCCGTGAGCAGGAGAAACCCCAAAAGCAAGGAGCACCGGATGAGATAGGACCTTGCAGGCATGACCTCTCCTCCACGTCGCCTCGAGGCGTCCCCAGAGCACGGCATTTCCGCGCTTGAATCCCCCCTTTCGCCTGGATGGAGGTGGACCGCGGCCCACTTGGCGTCTTCTTCTCTTCCCTTTTCTCGCGGGAAATCGAGGGCTTCTCCGTGCCGCGTCCTCTCCTGGGAACGCTCGATCCGCCTCCACTACGAACGACGATTCTACTTCGATGGGATGCACCTGACAACCGGCGTCTACCCCAGGAAGCGTATGATTCAAAGCCTCACCTCGATCCCCGCCTTGTCCAGCTCCTCCTTGAGCGCCCGCACCGTCCACGTCCCGTCGTGGAAGATGCTCGCGGCCAGCGCGGCGTCCGCCTTCCCCTCGCGGAAGACGTCCACAAAGCAGCCCGGACCGCCCGCCCCCCCCGAGGCGATCACCGGCACCGGGAGGTCGCCGGCGAACGCGCGCGTCAGCGGCAGGTCGAACCCGTCCAGCGTCCCGTCGCGGTCCCACGACGTCAGTAGGATCTCCCCCGCCCCGCGTTCCACCGCCTCCCCGGCCCATGCCCGGGCGTCGCGCCCCGTGGGCTTCCGGCCCCCGTGGGTGAGGACCGCCCACCCCTCGCCCTCCGCGCGCTTCTTCGCGTCCAGGGCGAGAACGCAGCACTGGGAGCCGGCCGCGGAAGCGATCTCGTCGATCAGCGAGGGGCGTTCCACCGCCGCCGTGTTCACCGAGATCTTGTCGGCCCCCGCGCCGAGCAGGCGCTTCACGCGGTCCAGCGATGTCACGCCCCCGCCCACCGTGAACGGGATCATCAGCGCTTCCGCCACCCGCTCCACCGTCTCCACCATCGTCTCGCGCCCCTCCACGCTGGCCGAGATGTCCAGAAAGACCAGCTCGTCCGCCCCCTGGCGCTGATAGATATCGCCGAGTGCGACGGGGTCGCCCACGTCCCTCAATCCCTGGAAGTGGATCCCCTTGACCGTCCGGCCGTGATCCACGTCCAGGCAGGGGATGATCCGCTTACAGAGCATCGATCCATCTCCGAAGGAGGCCGTGGCCGAAACCCCCGCTCTTCTCGGGGTGGAACTGGAAGGCCGTCACGTTGCCCTTCTGCACCGCGGCGCAGAAGGGGCCGAAGTAGTCGCTCTCGTACAGCACGATTTCCTTGTCCGTCGGCGCAGCCACGAAGGAGTTCACGAAGTAGGCGAACCCTCCGGGAAAGCCGACCTCCCCGCGGGGCTCGACCCGGTTCCAGCCGATCTGCGGGATCTTGCCCGCGCGGAACCGGACCACGCGCCCCTGAAAAACGTCGAGCCCCGGCACCGAGGGGCTCTCCTCGGAGGACCCGAACAGGATCTGCAGGCCCACGCAGATCCCCAGAAACGGCCGACCCGCGAGGATCGCCTCCCGGATCGGCTCGACGAGCCCCCGCGCCTTCAGCCCCTCCATCACGGCGCCGAAGGAGCCCACCCCCGGCAGGAGAAGGGGCCGGCCTTCCGCGACCGTCTCCGGCGTCCCGGCACGCCGGAAGGGGGCCTCCAGCCGTCCCAGGGCGCGGGTCAGCGAGCCCGTGTTGCCCCCGCCGTAGTCGATCACGTCAAGCATCGATCTTCCCCTTCGTGCTCACGGGACCGGACCCTTCCACCGGCGCGACGGCCTCGCGCAGCGCGCGCCCGAAAGCCTTGAAAACCGCCTCCACGGCGTGGTGGTCGTTGTCGCGAGCCAGCAGGCGGACGTGGATCGTGGCGCGCGCAGCGTCCGCCAAACCCTTGAAAAAATCCTGGAACAGCCGCGGGTCGATCCCGCCGAGGGGTTGAGGTTCCAGCTCGACCTCCCAGACCAGGTTCGGGCGTCCGCACAGATCCAGCGCCACCTGGGCCAGGCTCCGGTCCATGGGAAAGAGGAAGCATCCCGCCCGCGCCGTCGGCCGTCCGTCCTTCAGCGCCTCGGCCAGCGTGGCGCCCAGGCAGATCCCGCAGTCCTCGACCAGGTGGTGGGGGTCGACCTGGACGTCGCCTTGCGCCTCGGCCTCCAGCGCGAAACGCCCGTGCGTCGCGAAAGCGTCGAGCATGTGGTCCAGGAAGGGAAGGCCGGTGCGGATCGAGCTCGAAGGGGGACCGTCGAGGCCGAGCCGCATGCGGATCCTCGTCTCGCCGGTTTCCCGCCGGGTTTCACCGTCTCTCGTCTTCATGGGGGAACATCCTTTCCAGGTCCTTCGGGGACCCGAGCACCGCCTCCGCGCCGCCTGCGCGGAGCGTCTCCTCGTCGTGGGTGGTCGCGACCGCCACGGCGGTCAGCCCGGCGCCGGTCGCGGCGCGCATGTCGTCGACCAGGTTGCCGACGTAGGCACCGCCCTCGATCCCCTGCTCGCGCATCAGGGCCCGAAGCTGGTCCGGCGCGGGCTTGGGGGGCAGGCCCGGGAGGTCGTCCTTGCAGGCCACGCGCTCGAACAGGGGCGTCAGCGTATCTCCCCACACGGGCTCGTACTCGTCCCGGGTGCGGCCGGTGTAGAGGAGAAGCCGGCGGAACCGGCCGAGCCGGCGAAGGCTTTCCACGGGCACCAGGAGGAACTCCCTCTCCCGGGCCGAGGCCAGGTAGATCGCCTTGCCGCGGCGCGCGATCCTGTTGATTTCGGTTTCCACGCCCCGGCGCCGGAGCAATTCCTTCGCGGCGTCCCAGTCGTCGTTGAAGCCGCCTTCGGCCCGCAGGCTCGCGAGTTCTCCTGCTTCCAGGGGGGCGCCGGATCCCTCCTGCACGAGCGAGGCCACCGCGGCGTCGTAGCTTGCGGACGTGTCCACCAGCGTATCGTCGAGGTCGAGGATCAGCGCGCGTTTTTCTCGGAAGGCGTCTAGGCAGTCCAGCAGCCGCTCGTGTTCGCCCTCGGTTCCGGCGGTGACGCGGACCTTGCCCGCGGTGCCGGCGAGCGCGGAGCGGTCCCGGAGCAGCACCCCGCGTTCCCGGCAGAAGGCGGTGAGCGGCGCGGCGTCGAGGCCGGCGTCGAGGAGGAGGAAGTTGGCGTGTCCTTTCACGGTCGGCCATCCGCGGCGGGCGAGTTCCCTTGCCAGGGCGTCCTTGCGGGCCATGGTGGAAGCGGCGCTCTCTTTCACTTCGCCGGCGCGGTCGAGCAGGGCCATCGCGACGCTCACGGCCGCGGCGTTGACGCTGTAGGGCAGCTTGACGCGGGCCATGGCTTCGATCACGCCGGGATCGCCCAGGGCCACGCCGAGCCTGAGCCCCGCCATGCCGAAGGCCTTGGCGAAGGTGCGAAGGACGAGAAGGTTCGGGCACGCGTCGAGGTGGGGGAGGGCGGAGGGGGCGCCGTACTCCCCGTACGCCTCGTCGATCACGAACAGGGTCCCGGGGAAGCGGAGCGCCCAGCGTTTCACGGTCTCCGGCCCGAGGACGGCGCCCGTCGGATTCTCCGGCGAGGCGAAGACGGCCAGCTTCGCCCCCTTCCCGAGGGAGGCCTCGATGCCGGCGGTGTCGAAGTCGCAGGTTTCCGTGCACGGGACCTCGACGAGCTGCGCGCCCACGATCCTGAGGAAGTGAGGGATGAGGGAGAAGGTGGGCGCGGAGGTGACGGCGGCGTCCTCGCCGGGTTCGAGGAAGGTGAAGGAGGCGAGGAAGAGGCCTTCTCCTGCGCCGTTGGTCAGGAGAATCCGCGAGGCGTCGAGACCGAAATACGCGGAGATCTTCTCGAGGAGGGGGCCGTATTCCGGATAGACGGCGGTCGTTTCCAGGGGAAGGCCCGGCGCAGCCCAGGGAAACCCCTCGGTGTTCTCGTTGAAGTCGAGGCGGACGCGTCCGCGACGCCCTTCGAGCGGGGGGCTGTATCGCTTCACGCCCGCCACGCTTCTTCTCGGTTCGATGCCCATGGCCTGCTCCTTGGAAATCCTCATGGCTGCATGGTTCGGTTTTCGATTGGAGACGGAAGCAACGGCCTTTCGGCTGAAATCGGTTCCGAAAATTCGGGAAAAACCATGATCCGTGACCGCCTTGGAGGGCGAGGGTCCTCCCGAGCCCAAACACAGCCGGCTCGCCAGCCCGTACTTCGCCGATCGGATCTTCGAGGCTACGTAGGGTCCTCCGTAGCTCTCGCAGATGCCGGCAAGCGAAGGAGGAGAGGCTCGCCCTCCAAGTTTTCAT
>Ga0180434_10001497_pt1 | contig 33264 bp, 57 predicted proteins | sample SS_ome_7_FD_132453 | JGI IMG/M metagenome (GOLD analysis project Ga0180434, IMG submission 132453) | Hypersaline lake sediment archaeal communities from the Salton Sea, California, USA - SS_1_D_2 metaG | ecosystem: Environmental > Aquatic > Non-marine Saline and Alkaline > Hypersaline >... | reverse complement strand
CAAATACGAACAATTTCATTTTGCCACCCTCAAGTATTTAAATTGTAGGCTCCGCAAGCGACTCTTTTTGGTCAGAAGTAACCTAATCTTTGCGGGGCCTGTTTTATATCACCCATATCAAACGAAAAGATGATTGGCGAGAATTATTTATCTAGATGCAACCAATAGAAACAATCGACCTCGTGCGAGCGTGGTTAAAAACCAAACAGCGACGATATCGTATATTGGGCGGTCAAGAAAATACACTAGGTGTATATAGAGGTCACGCCCAGATATGTATGCTAGAATTTGATGGTACTGCGACAATAAAATGCCGTTTAATGGAAGGGATGCGTACTGTAGACCTGCACGACCCAGCCGCCTTCGATCGACTTCTAATTCTCATCACGTGCTTTGAATGGCTATTGACCAAAATGATAGAAGGTGAGTTCGACCCAATTGATATTCCGTTCGTGCTCCGTAACGATGCGATGTGGAACCTCGTTATTGATGGGGCATTAGCAGACCAGAAGACAGACTGGAGGCTTTAGTGCCAGCTGCGCTGTATTATTCTTGTCAATGGTCTTTTATTTTGTTATGGGGGTATAACGTCTTAAGGTAAAGATGCACTTTACAGCCATATTAATGCATGATCGGGTTTACTGTGCTGTCGGCGTGGCGGGGTGGGATCCACTTAAAAAATTGCTTGTAAGACCCGGCGCACGACCCGGTATATTGATAAAACCCATCGACATATTTGTGCCTTTCGAACAGAAAAAACCATATCGCCTTAACAGAGGTAGAAGAGATCATAGCGATGGTTTCACGTCGTGGCGAGCAGTAGAGACAGAAAAACCGCTCGGGTGGAAAGAAATCACCAAGGTGGCAGGTAAGGCGAAGAAATTCTTTGTCGATAACTATTTGTAAAGTATTTGAGGAAAGACGAATGGGTTGGATAGGTGTTGATCTCGACGGGACCCTTGCACAATATAACAAGTTCGTTTCACTGGATCATATTGGAGCGCCAATCCCGGCCATGGTCGATAGAGTTAAGAAATGGCTTGAAGAGGGCAGAGAGGTTAGGATTATGACGGCAAGGGTCGCTACGCCATGGGAGCGATCATTGGCAGTTGGTGCCATTGAAGACTGGTGCGTTGCTCACATCGGCCAGAAACTGCCAGTCACATCTGTCCAAGACCAACACATGATCGAACTTTGGGACGACAGAGCGGTTCAAGTGGAAAAGAACACAGGGCGAGTTCTTGGGCATTCTACCAGAGGCCTTACCTAAATATCAAGGAGACTTTATGAAAATCAGAAATGGATTCGTTAGCAACAGTAGTTCCTCATCGTTCCTGTTACTGACTACAGCTGAGAATTATGAGAAAGTCAAGGCTACTCTCACCAAATTCCAGCAAGCTGTGGCAGAGAAGATGAAAACGGATCTAAAGGCTTTCGGTCGCGACATGGTTTCATTTGAGACATGGCAGAGCCATGGCAGCAGCTGGTCTGAGCATTTTTATATTGATGACGAGGAGCTACAAGAAGACGCAGAAGCCAATCCCGAAGGAGAAGACACCTGCGACGCTTGGGATTCGTTTTTGAATGCCATGGAGAAAAGCCCGAAAGAAGAATATTTCACTAAGAGTATCGACACAGGTTAGATGGAACTTTTATACGCCATAGCCGAGCATCTCAAAGAGTCTCCATATGAAGCTAGATTCTACCGCGACGCCGGGTGGCTAAAGATATTTCGCGACAAACGGTGGGTGATGGATATCACCGTTGTGCAACAATGCATCTGTAGATGTATTGTTTATACCGAGATAGACAGAATCAATTTTCACAACCCAAACTCATTTGACAAGCTCGACGAAACACTACTTGAATGCTGGGCTATAGCAAAGGCGAGGTCAAATGGGACAAGCCCACCAAACGTACCGGCTTCCTGGCCGATTACGGTCTACCCTGGCCATATGAAGGGGGTGGAAGGGACATGGTACACAAACCCATGGGACGACCCTTAAAGGTCATCTCTGGTGCGCAGACTGGCGCTGATAGAGCAGCCCTTGAAGCCGCTAAGGCTTGTGGGTTGGAAACGGGCGGCTGGATGCCGCAAGATTTTCGAGCGCAAGACGGCAATCACCCAGAATTCGAAAAACTCTATAATATCCAAGAACATCGAGATTATCGCTACAATGGAAGAACTCGTCAGAATGTTGAGGATTCTGACGGTACCATCCGCTTTGCGTCGAAATGGAGTTCACCGGGCGAAAAGCTAACTCTTCGTTATATCAAAGCCTTCGCTAAACCGCATTTAGACATCGACATATCTAAACCTCCAAGCCCTGCTGTTGTCGTACGATGGCTTGAAGACAACAATATTAAAACACTAAATGTGGCGGGGAACTCCGAGGGGACTTCACCAGGCATCCAGTCTTTTGTACGCGATTATCTGGAGTTCGTCTTCTCTCAGTAAATAAGTATAAAGGAGGGCAATATGTATACTATTTCAACGACGACTGGCACAATCTACGATAGCCAACCATACGGCACAGACAACCTACCATACATGGGTACCGGCACATCGTCCGGAACAATATCTATACCACCAGCAGAAACAGACAACCTACCATACATGGGTACCGGCACATCGTCCGGAACAATATCTATATCTTGGCCACCAGCAGAAACAGAGATGCAAGGCGACGAAGAGTTAGCCAAGAAAATGCTACATGATCCGGACTTTGATGTTGGTGAGGTGCTATTGGAGATGGTGAAGGAGTGGATCAAAAAGAAACGTTATTTGCTAAAAGACCACCCGATAGCAAAGAAATATCTATGACTCTAGGTCGTCTAGGTCGTCTTCATGGATGCGAAATAGCTCGGGCACCAAGCCCTTCACGATATTGCGCACAATGGCTAGTTTGTCTTCCAAGATCTTGATGCGAGCTTTGTCCTCGCTTTCACCTTCTGACATTCTCTCAGCTGTTTCAAAGGTGTCATCGCTTACGTAGGACAGCTCACCAAAACCACCCAAACTATAGCCGATCAGTTGAGCGAATTGTTCATAATCTTCTCGATCAAAACCCTTAGCTGCAAGATGGTTAAGATCAAATGGACCCTCATCAAGCAGAAATCTGACGATTTCGTTGGGCTTAAATCTGATTGTTCCCTTATGGTCGTGGCATAGAGGCTGGACCGGATGTTTTAACCACCTGCGCTTGTCATTGTCGATCTTTTTAATTGTCATTTACAGTCCTTCTGCAAGAATAGCCGCAGCAACCTGCCGTTCTGCTTCATTGGGTTCGTAATCCGGGTCGCAAAGCTTTTTGCATAACTTGCCAAAGTCATCGCGCCTCACCATAGCCCTAACCAGCTCAGGGTTCTTGGACAGACACTCAATACAGGTCATCTCAGTATTCCATTCAACCCATGTGTCTCCGCACCCGATATACTCTCCACTCTCCCTCTCGCGGCCTCGCATAATCGTGCGCATATCGGTGGTAAAAAGAACATCTTTCTCGAACATCATTTCGCAGCAATTACAAAATGTATATTCTCTTTCGCACGTGGTACAGAGACCAGCGTCAATGACAGGGCTGTGATCATCGTCCCATATCCTATGGCAAACCTCGCACGAGAAGCTAGCTGAGCTACTATTACTGACGAAACCATTACGAATTTTCATCGTTACACCTTGAAAGCGGGACAGGAGCGACACCCATCCTTAGATGTTGCAAGAAGGCGCTTGCGGAATTTCACGAGAGCTGGATTATACCAGACGTCCCTGACGAAGTCTTCCGCAGCAAGAACGTCGATGGGTTCCTGCCCAGGCTCGTCTTCCGTAAAGCTGCATGGCCAAACTTCGCCTCTGACGTTAATATACAGACTGAACAGCGAACTTTCGCACGACTCAGAATGTTGGATATGAGCCTTCTTCTCTTCATCGGGCAAGTCGCTGCCACGAATCGCCATCTCGTACTTCGGAGCCGTACAACTATCAAAGCCGATAGAGATCTTGTTATCCCAGCAGAATCGGAGGATCGCGTCGAACTCATCCTGCGAGATTGGCGTGTAGTGTCCCGCAGCCCTTCCTTTGGGCTTCACGCCCAAGAAAATGATTGCGTTCATGTCTGTAAGACGATGGTCGGTCAGTCGATCTTTCAGTACCTCGTAGACGAAAGGAAGCGTCTCCTTGGACGTCATGAGATGAATGTTTGTCTGGCTGATGCCACGATCCGTGAACTTCTTCACGGTATCGTAGCACATATTCTTGTCGGTCTGATATGCGCTCACGGCACAACCGCCGATGACTTTCGCAATCTCGTCGGCCAGTTCGTCGGTTAGATCGATGCCAGATAGCGTGAAGTTGGGGACGATGCCCTTCTCACGAGCATATTTCATCATCTTCAAGAAATCTGGATTGGTCTGAACGCCAGTGATTCCGAACGCGAGCTGATAAATGCTATAAGGTGCCGGACGTTCAACTACTTTTTTAACACGCATATGTTCCTCCTTTAAGCTGATCCCAGAGGTGATGTATTTTGCAAGGAATTACCAGTCACGCAAAAATAATCTAGGTTAGTGGAAGCCAATATATGTCATTTCATATTAAGTACCCAGATGATGAAATTGTGGGGCAGCAATTTGGAAGGTTGATTGTCACTGGTATTGCCCAACCAAAGAAAGGAATGAAACACTTCAAATGCCAATGTTTTTGTGGCAACAAGTGCGTCGCCAATAAATATCTCTTGCTTTATGGTAAGAAGAAATCATGCGGATGTTTAAAGGATAAAACGGTTTACGCAAAGGGTCAAGCAAGCCATTTGTGGCGTGGCTATAAAGAATTGCCATCCCGATACTGGGGTAGGCTTAAAAACGGCGCAAAAAATAGGGGAATAATATTTAATATAACAGAAGAGGACGCATGGTTGCTTTTCGAAAAACAAAACCATCAATGCGCCTACACAGGGGATATGTTAGTATTTGCTAGGTGCTATGCCGAGCAAAGCTCTCAGACAGCATCGCTGGATAGGATAGATAGCGCCGGGCCATATTCTAGCACAAATGTGCAATGGGTCCACAAAACGATTAACTCGATGAAATGGGATATGACGCAAGAAAAATTTGTAAAACTATGCAAGCGAATAATAGATCAACCGCCCACTGATCCATCTCCATGTGCAACCCTACGATCGCATCCCAAGAATTTTAGTGGCCATGGCAATATTGGTTTAAGATTGTGGAACCAAATATGTAGAAATGCGAACAAGCGCGGTATTTATGTCGACTATACAATTAAAGAAGCGTGGGAGTTATTTTGCAATCAGAATGGGCTGTGCGCATTATCGAAGCTGCCAATGATATTGACGTATGGCAAGATAACGGCTTCGTTGGATAGAGTGGATAACACCAAAGGATACACAACCAACAATGTGCAGTGGGTGCACCGAGACATCAACACTAAAATGCGACGAGACCTAACGATATCTGAATTAAAGGAATGGTGTAATAAGGTGGTTACATACCTAGACCGCGCATACCGCGATTGATATCTTTGGTTTGGTCGTCCATCATATCTCTCATCGATTTCAATACGAGATCCCTTTTATCTTCGTAGTTCATATTCATAATCTCTTCAGGTGACCGACCAGAGATCTCTGCCAATTCATATATCCTTTTGGTGGGCTTGTCTCGGAAGAACGACTTTGCCCAAGATCTGGCGTCTGCAGCCATAGACACAGCCACATCAATTACACCTTCGTCGATTAGTTCTTCTACATCAAAATCATGCTCACACAGAGCTTCAGCGATGATTTCTATTTGATCTTCACGAGACTTCGCTTCGTTTAGTAGTTTCCTTAGTTTGTCCATCTAACAATTTCTCCACAGCGATTTTGCGCCCACGCTCAATAATGTGGGTAACATCATCTTCTTTTTGTATTTTTGAAGCGAGAATAATATTGCCATTAGCAATCACTTCCTGAGACTCTTTCAGCACAATGGCACCATCCTCGAAGCTAATAATAATTTCGTCCTCACCAAGTTTAAATTTGTCGATGATTGCTTTGCAGGTTTCGAAGCTCATATTCGTGGGCTCTGTGTTGTCGTTGCTCTTATAACAGAACGGGCAAGCATTCGGACAGCCGTTGACACTGACCTCCATGTCAAGGATCTCGGGGCCGATTTCACACATCTGTGGGTCGTCTTCCTCGGTAGCTCCGCAGCGTACAAAAAGACCCGTCTCCTTATTGAAAAAGGAGTTGTAGTTGGCCGACTTAACGACCTTCATCTTTTTGGAATCCAGAACTCTAAACACTTTGCCTCCTATTTGATGAATATTCACGAACTTGTTCCTCGGTGAGCTTCTGCCTACAGACTAAAGAGATACTAGGTTCCTAGGAATAATTTTCTGCTGGGCATCTAGCGCATTTTTGCCATCGAACTTTGACTGCGCCATCAATATCTTTACAATATCGGATGGTGTTTAGGATCAGAGGAAAGCTTTGTGGATCGGCCAGATCTATTTTGTTGTTTCCACATAGCACGACAGCCGTGTTGTCGGCATTGCGGATAATAAATTCTCTGTCGTCTCCTGACGGAAGATTGACATACAATTCGGTGGGAGTCATGGTTACAATGAAGAATCTCTCTTCTTCAAGATACTTGCTCAGCAGCAGGAGTTTTTCATTCATCTAGGTATTCTCTTGCCCGTCACCTGGACACTCCCAAAGTTTCTTTCAGCTTTCTCAACTCTATAATATCGGCGTCTGACCACCGTCTTTTCATGGGATTAAATCTGCCGATTGTGGTAACGTCCGAGAACCCTTCACCAATGAAGTTGATGAATTCTTGATCTAGCCAAGGAGGAACCCAACATCCGGATCTGCAAACATGGACAGTACCCACCTCATGTGCGTAAAAATTCTCCAGCAGCGCATCGAGAGTCATCGTTCGTACTCGGCTGCGCACAGAGCTAGGAACTTCGGGATCGATCCATTCGGGATGCACCCAAATCACGTCACATTTTGCAGCTTGCACGGCGTAATAAACCCAACTATCACATGTGATGTTGGCGATTTGTCTCTTTTCCCAACAATCGTGGTGTGCATCAATCAGAATAATCTGACGAAAGGGCTGAATGAAGTTGTGCGCTTCCAGGTGAGATTCGCTGACAAAGACCTCATCACCAAACACAAAAGAATCGCGCATGCGATCCCAAAATCCATGGTGGCCATCTGCTTTCATCACATCAACGAGATGAGGCCTGGCCTGCCACATGAAGTCCATAAATAACTCGTTTTCGATATGCCCAAGGTCCCACAGAGGGTCCTCTCGGACGAAGAAGTCGAAATCAACACTAATCAGACTTGTTTGATTCATTTTGGATAACTACATCGGCTGCAACCTTTTCCCCACAATGGGGGCAAAAGAAAAAGCCGTCCTTATAATTGACAGTTTCCGGGTTCATAAATTTCTTGAGCTTTTTGGCCAGACCAGCCTGAAAAGCCTCATACAGAATATTGCGTACTTTCGATGTTACGACGGTGTCAAACTCAGAATCGTCAAAGAACCAGACCTTATTACTGTCATGGGTGCGGAATGGACTCCACATAATACCTATTGCAATTTTTGGATCTTTACGCGTTACCTGATAGAATAGTCTGTATTTTGAGGTGTCTTTGGCTCTGTTCATAAAATTCCAATGTTCTGGATGGTTAGACAAGCTTTCGGCAATTTCCTCCCATGGTTGCGGTTGATCAGATTTACCCTCAGATTTACCCTTGCTGAAAGCGAGCGCGACGATGACCGCACCGACACTTAGAGTGACAAGAACAACAAATGCCGCCATGTTATGCCTTCCTTTCTGGCCTTCTTCATGATCCCATAATAAATTCGTAAACTCCCGGCTTGGTCTCTTCGACACCTTCCAGGAAGCAATGGTGCATATCGGCAGTAATCAACATCATTTCCTGCGCCAGCACGGCGATATCAAGCCAGGTGGGATTTTCGACAGGAATGCTCTTATACACCCCATTATTTCCCCATCCACCACGATCCCAATGCACAAACGCAAAGGTTCCTTTTACTGGGCAGTCGTCCAGATTGTCGATGGGGATGTCGTTCTCGTCGGAATCATAAGCACTGAAGGTGAGAGAGACATTGAACTTTTCACCAAATCTCTCCCTGATAGCCTTGTCCACACGATTTTGGATGTCCTGATAAGCGGTATCCCAATCTTTTCCCATCGCACTCATTTTGTCTCCTTTTCTGAGATTTCGGCAAGTTTATCACGAAGCTTACCGATCTGATTAAAAATGCGGGTAAGGTGGCTTCGGCCAGCCGGGGGCAGCTGCGGCTTAATCAGCCTAGCAATAGCTTCATAATCAACATTGGCTTTGAAAGCGGTTTGAAGAGCATGAAGAGCCTTGATTGAAGCGAGCTGGTGGATGGCCTCCTGCGCAACCTTTATGTGAACGGTAGGGTCGGCTAATTTGAAGAGCTTGTGATTTCCATAAGCGGCAACCCTAACGTCGCCACCCTCCACCCACACCTGCGCAACACTGTCTTTATAGACTGCGATATCAAAACGGTTCAAGTGATGCGTGACGGTAAAGCCAAGGTCGCTCAAGACCGAAGAGAGATATTGCATGGTCATTTTGCGCTCTGACGCAAACATAGCGTCGCCAAGCGCCTCTTTAATCGATTTGGCCACTTGTTTGGCATAAGCACTAGTTGGGCGGATAAGCATGTCAAGGAGGACATCATCACCAAAGCTTTGGCAATCCTCTTCACATACTTCGCGAGCCTCAACATCGAGGTCTTCATCGATCTCAAACACGACACACCAACCAGATGGCTTATGCCGTAGTGTGGATGTAGGATTTGGGGAGAGTTTTTGCTCAGGCAACACCTCCCAAATATCTATATCCTGGCCACCACGCAACTCGGTTTCAACATGCGACATAAATCGTGTCAAAAACTCACAAAGTTCGATTCGTCCATGCTTCGGGTTCATAATCTCCCTTTCAATGCCCCAATCCAAAACAAGTAGGGCATTTTTAGGAATTATTCCTCCTCTTTACCAGCACAAACCTCGTGTGGCCACCTTCAAAATAAGGCATATATCGATGGCTATCGTCGACCATCATATCAACACCCAATTCTTTGCACATTTTGGCCTTGGATGCCCACCATGTCTCATCGTCTGTCCACCATTCCCCTTTATGGTCTTGCCACATCTTAGCACCGGATTCCTTCAAGAAATCTACAACAGACGCGATATTATCATAATGCATGGCTTGGATGTAGCCAAGCTCCGTGAGAGCATTTTTGACCTCGTCGGCGGGTGGACCTGAAATGACAATAATATCCATGCCGCAATCCATCATGGCTTCCATCAGCGGCATCAACACTTCTGGGAAACTGTCTGCCACACCATGAAGATCAATACCGATGCGCATGGCAACCTCCTATCTAATGGGTTCACCACTAACGTCAAGAATAATTGAAGCCTTCTTTTCGGTGAGTTCTTTGGGACGCTTCAAATCAGCGTGCTCATCCATGAAAACTTTGTGAAAATTATTGAAGCTGCCACCTCGCGCTTTGTGCTTCCGAAGACGAGCCTCGATCTTGAAACCGTAATCGGTCATGACAACGAAAGGCTGCAATCCTGTCCCTCGTATCTCGATAAGCCCAGCGGCTTCCAAGTCTTGTAGACAATCCCAATCATCGTGATCGTCGAGCCGATAATTTAGGCGATCTTCATCTTCAGTTTCGAAGTAGCCAGCAATGCGAGTGCTATAATCGGCACTCCAGCCAGGACCGAAAGTGGCCCTTCGATAGCCAAGGTAGTGTGGGTGACGATCCGGATGACATCGCATGTGTTCGAAACCCAAAATACCGTCATTGCTGGATACACGACAACCAACATACCCGACAAGCGACCAATGATCTTTCCCGAATTGTTCCATAAGCACAGGCATCTACTCCTCCTTACGAGTCGACCGACGATACATATTCGCGACAATTGATTCCAATTGCCTAAAAGATTCTGGATGCACAACATCGACCTCTTCTCTTTCCTCCCATTCCAGAGTTGAACCGCCCCACGGCACCACGATAACAGCTGTGCCGTTTATCAGGATCTCAAGTCTAGGGGGCCTTATGTGGATGGTGTTTGTGAGGAGGAGCCGATGGCGGAGACCTCCGGGCATAAGGAGCGTACGAGAGCCGTTTGGACCACATTGATTCTTCGCCCAAGCCTCCACCGAGGGTATGCCCACTGTCTCCAACAAGACATGGACTGTCGATTCGTACGAGAGCCGTTTGGACCTACCTCTGTTAGCATGCTCCTCAACCACAGCATCATAGCTGAGTTCCCGTAGAAATTTCGCAATAATACGAGCCAAAGAGAGATTTGGCATCGATAGCCTCCTTTAAAAGCATAGTTACACGAATTGTGTGGCTTCATTGAGAAGCCTATCTCCAGCCCCCTGGACAATAACTGATATAAACTGAGTTTTAATATTCCATCTCTTGAAGAAAATTTTGGTTCTATTCGTGCGCTGTAACATATGAATGACTTGTATTGATCTGACTTTATCAACCATTTGTTTGCTTGTGCTTCCAGGTTCAGGATCTAGCATCTCAAACAATTCCAACTTATCGCAGAATTTTTTGAAATCGTTTGGCAGCAACACAACAGATGTCATTTTTTCGCCATTTGGCGCAGTAAATTCGTGTGTGTACGGTAAATCCACTCTTCTTCCCCTTTAAAGAAACGTAGAAGGTGATGTGAGCGAAGATTCCTTCAAACAAAGGACCCCTGCCTTGATTTGCCTCCTTTAAAAGCAACCCAAGTTTCGACCATATTCCTGACAATCATTGGCGCAAACGCGCTCAAATGCTAAATTGGCAGCACAGCTGACGTATATAAGAGGAAGACATGCAAACTGAATTCAAACCACTAAGCGTTGACATCCCCATAATCACAATTCCCAATCTTATCGTTCGTATCAAGCCATATTTTTATGGAACAAAGCGAGATATACATGACCCAAAATGTAAAATACAGGTAAAGGCAGATATTTGGGTGACAAAACCTGCTACACCAGGGTCGAAGTCCTCAATTTCGTGCAGGTATCCCAAGTATGTTGATATGATTCCGAGAGCAGATGTTGATCTTAACAAAGGCGAGATCAGCAAAAACGGCAAAGTCATTCAAGCGTCGAATGTGAAAGAGGTGATAACACTACTCAAGGATAGCTTGTGTTAGCTATCTCATCAATAGCAATTGCAAGCCGTTTATCGAAACGGATAGCAGCCAATTCCCGGAAATGACGGAGTTATCATGCGTTGGACGCTGAAGCGATTTTTGGTATATATTTGGTTAGGGTATAAATACGCATTTTGGTGTCGTCATTTTCATCCGATTTGCGAATATCGTTCGCTTGGAAGGCCGCATTGTGCGAAATGTCACGATTGTGGATTGATGATGGATTGGATGCTTGAAGATATCGAAAAAGAGCTAAGGAGAAGTGGCCGAGAGGTTTAAGGCGCAGCTTTGCTAAAGCTGTAGGTGAAGGTCATGGACGTTTGCGTGCGTGTAGGGAACTCGGCCTTCCTACAGTTGAGGCTTATATTGTTCCGATTGATGATGTCGATATGATCAAAGAGTTCTTTATTGAAAATGAGGCTCGTCAAGCTCTACAGCCCAGCTAGTTTCGAACGCATCGAAGCATTTATGGCCAAGAAGAGGTTTCAGAAAAAGAATTCCTCATAATTCCTTCCAACGTCTCCATTGCTTGGCCTTCACGGAAACGGAAACGGAAAAGGAGACAAAATGAAAGTACCACAACACGTCGTCGACATCTTCTCACAGATCCCTGAGGACATCTATGCTGGTGGGGTAATTGTTTTCGCCGAATGCCAGTATCAAGGAATGGTATTTCGCATTCAAACCAGCAGATCGGGCAATGGCGTATATATCAAAAAGCTGAAAGGCCAGCCAGGCTGGAAGTACCACGATGGCTCGCTTAAAGACACCATTAAAGATATTACAGCGAAGCAAGACAAGAAGCTAAGCAAAGAAGCAAGCGACCACGAAAAGAATGAAGAATTGGCAAATTCCTTCGCCAGATTCCTCTGCCATCTCGGCGGCGTGAAGCGTATCGAGATGCACATTGATGGAAAGGTGTATACGTGGATGATAGGCAATACACTGGTAGAAATGCACTGCAACGCAAACAGATTTGTCCTAAACGGTAAAGGCAAAAAGACATCTGCAATCAAACCAGCGATCGCCATCGACAGGCTGCTCAATTTTGAGCCCAGTGCCGTCATGAACAAGATGACAGAAGCCGAAGCTGAATTGCGAGGCGAAGAAGCCTATAAGAGAATGAAGAAGTGCATCAAAAGACGTGACGAACGGAAAGAAGACGCAGAGAAAATCGAAACGATTTTCGACAAGATAGGCAAACCATGCAAACTCGACCCAAAGAAAACGCGGTATCTTAAGAAATGGCGGGTAGACTATCTTGTTATTACATATGATTTCTTTGCCCATAAGTTTAATGCGGACGGAGAGTGGATGCTGCCCTTTCAGGCGCTGGATAAGATAGCAAAGCTTGTTCCCAGTGTGGCCAAGAAAGTGGCAGACCCCGATATTATATGAGCAAAAGGTCCAGAAGAATGAACAGAGATAACTTTTACGTTCGACCAGTAGCAGTACTCGGCAATAAGGTCTTCACACTCGATAGCGAGCGGATAGGTGAATTATACAACCCGGCTATCAAAATCTACGCAATGATCAGTGGAGTGTACCCCACGAAGAGAAGCAAACGCAAGAGAAAGTACACCAGACTGGTAGTGGATGTGGTTGAGGAAGCCTGCTTCAAGGTTACACCACCAAAGGTTACACCACACGACCCTATTACAACAAGAGCGACACCAGGCAAATTCATAGGAACAAAAGGCAAGAAGATCGAAATCGATCGAGATATCTATAGAGAGACTGTGAGGAGGTTCGAGCGCAAGTTCGAGAAGATCATCATTGAATGAAAGAATGATAATTCAGGATTATGTGCTCAATATCGCACGTCGTTGGGCCAGGAAGTTTTTTGGTCGTGCTTTTAGCCTAAGTGGCACCACATATGGCGATGGGATGGTGTTTGTGAGGAGGATTGTCTCCGGGCTTGGTCTAGACGAAGACACCCTGGGCGAAAAAGCACTCGCCAACGGCTATCACGTGACTTTCGATCAAGTCGTATTCCGCGCTAAAGACGAGAAGATTGCGATTCGCACTATTATAAAATTCAAGTCTACACGAGTCACAGTCAAAATATCAAAATGCTGTCATTTCTCCGAAACCGTGGACCGTCTCCGCAAGCGACATTGGTCGTTCTATGATCGTGAGAGTATACCAGAATATGCTATGGGCCTTTCGCCGCCTCCCTCTGAAGAGGCTAAAATGCCGTGGTATGAGAAGGAGTTCGATGTAGTAGACCCACAATCCAAAGAACAGCTCACTAAATTCTTCTCAGAAACATACAGGGCTATTAAGAAGGAAACCTCAAATAGAGGCTATATGCTAGAATTAATTGATAGGAATCGTCCAAAGAATTGATTGTATTTTATTCTTATTTGCTTGAAAGGCAACCAAATGCGTGCATATCTCTGTACCCTCAACGGCACTGCTGGAATCATCGTCACGGGCGCGAAACGACGGAACCACAATAGGCTGAAGCATGACTTCATCCGTTCCACCTATGCCAAGAAGCGATTCGCACCCGACGAGATCAAGAAAATCGCAAAAGATTGTGTAGTCCGCGAGGTGGAAATCAACGAGCGCGGTTTCGTTGCATTCCAGGTGGGCGTGAAAGAGACTTGTATCAAACCCCTCTAAGCGGAGTCACATGCCAGATGGACAACAAGAGTTGTGTTTTACATATCTTGAAAAAGCTGGGGGGCGATACAGAATTCAAGCATGTTGAAGATATCGCTTTCGAGACGTGGCAACGACACCAAGTTCAATTCGGATGGCAGCTCGAAAAGTACAGTTATCCAGATAAGAATATGGTGTATGAAGCCCTCAAAAGATTGCGTAGGGATGGGCTGGTACACCAGAACAAGAATACCTGGATGCTGACGCCGGAAGGAATCAAAAAACTACGGCGCGATTCACAGCGGGTGCAGACTGGGCTATGTGCAGAAGTTCGTCAATCCAAGATATGGGCTAGATATATTGGCAAGAAAAAGTGGCACGACGAATTTTTATTCCGCGACATGCTAAACGTCTCACCAGACTCATCGAAAAGAGTGGCCAGATCAGAATTCCAACTGTTGTTGTCAAAAGCCACGACTATTAGGGACGATAAGGTACTTTCTTTCTTACAGAAATGCGGTGAAGCTTTCGTTTCAGTTATCGGAGAATGACCATGGGAGACCGTACAGTTGACATCAGATATTTGCAACACTCGGCTAGCGAGTATATCACCAACGTATACGACGCGCTCGTTGAGCTGATTACCAACAGTGACGATGCCTATTCTCGTAGGAAAGGCGGCGGCGCTGGTGGCGAGATCATCATCGAGCATCATGGTGTCTACGGCAGGGCGGCTAAGAAGACACCGGCCAGGATCATTGTCCGTGACACAGCCACAGGGATGACTGCCAACAGGATGAAGCGTATCGCTGTGTTTGGTCGCAAAACCAGCGGAGACAAGGACCGAGGGTTTTTCGGCTCCGGCCTTAAGAATTGCCAGAACATCGCAGATATTCTGATCGAATCAATTGTAGACGATGTCTACTATCACGGCAAGATGTCATTTGCCAGTAGCAAAAACATCGATGTGTCTGACAGACCACAGAAACCTTCTGCCGCTCTGCGAAGAGTCCTAAACATCCCGAAGGGATTGAATGGCACTGTCATCACGCTCATCCTGAAAGATACCGTCACACTTCCACGCCTTAGCACCATGAAAGAAGAGTTGCCATATCTATATGGTCTGCGAAAGATTTGTGACCAAACATCACAGCGCAAAGTCTTTCTTGTCAACGGCAAGACTGGTGCTCGCTATGCTATCAAGTATCATCGCCCTGCCGGAGAATTGGTTTACGAAGAGATCTACAAAATTAAAGGACACGAGTGCCGATTTAAACTATTCAAAAGTGAAGGAAAACTCGAAGAATCACCGAACGCCACGACTGGTCGGTCTGGAGTTATCATCTACTCTGGCAAAGTCTGTCACGAGCTTACCCATTTCGATTCACATCTTCGCACTAGCCCCTTTGCAGTTCATTACTTTGGTGAGCTGCAATGTGATCACATCACTACGATCCTTAATAATTTCGATGAAAACGCCCCAGCTAAGGACAATCCAGTCCTGATCGTGAAGCCCACACGTGAAGGTCTCAATCGCGACCATCCGTTCGCCAAAGCGTTGCTTAAAAAGCCAACCAAAGTCCTCAAAAGCTTCATTGAAACAGACGAAAAAGAAAGGAATGCACAGAGAGACAGTATCGTCAGCAGCAAAACTCGTAGTCTCTTCACGAAGATTGCCCGTTGCATGGGAGAGCTGTTCGAAGAAGAGGATGAAAACAACGACAACCTGTATCCGTTGGGAAAGAGGGGCGAGGATATCATCCAAGAAAAGGGTATCTTGGTTGTGCCCGAGCAGGTGAAAGTGGCCATTGGGATGAACCGAACGATCACCGTTTACGCTCTTAAGAATAGTGTCAATGAAGCAACTGACAAACTGATTGTCACAGCAGATAGTACCCAGATGACTATCAAGAGTATCTCTAAACTCAAGACACACCCACGGCACGACGACCGATGGATCTGTCATTTCACTGTCGCACCGAGTGTACTAGAAGATTGCTGGATTGACATCAAGCTCGGAAATCTCAGCGCCGCAGCCCTTGTAGAAGCTGTCGAGGAACACAAGCGAGAATTCAGCCATCCTCTCCAATTCATTGCAAAGACGGAATTTACCGAAGGCGAACACGAGCTACGCCTCTATGCCCATAAAGATATCATGCGTGGGAACGAACAACTACAATTCAAGGTCGTCAAAGAAGGCGGTGGAATTGTGATGCTTGGCAACGTGAAGTCGCGCATTCTTAAAGTGCAGCCTGGCACTAATTATGCCACCGGTGCCGTCAAGATTCGATGCGAGAAAGTAGGAGCTGAAGTCAAATTCGAGGCTAAGCTCGGAACCTACAAGGCCAAAACCACACTCCATGTCGTTAATCCCAAGATCATCAAAAAGACCCCATACCAGATCGAAATCGTCCCGCAGGAAGGCATGAGGTACAGGTGGAAAGACGAACACACACTGCTCATCTCTGCAATGCACCCTGTTGTGAAGCCGCTACTTGGCCGGGGGCCAGCATATACTGGACAGGATACCCCGGTAGCGCAAAGAGCATTCATCGATATGGCAATCGACGCCATCGCGACTAAATTCCTTCGACAGAAGGCGGAGAAAGGAAACCTCAAACTGGCCGGAAAGACTGAGGAAAACATCATCGAGAACATCAACGCAGAGCGCGAAAGAGAGATCTTGAGGATTTCCAGCAAGCTCATCAAGGCCACCAAATGAGCCAACCATCTATAGATCTAAAGATCGATAAACCATTAATATACCAGCAATGTAATAATTGTGCGGCGAAGTATGTAGTATTGCGGCTCCACAAGACCGCTGCTGATATGGAATGGACTGATCGGTTTCCAGGATTGATGTGCCCATACTGTGGGCATACCCATACACCAAAATCTAACCTAATGTGAGGATTACATGGATAGGCATGTCAAAACTCTAGAGGAGATTGCTGCGGAGTTTGCTGAAATGCTCGACAACAACAATATAGGGGGCGCACCATCTCCAGAAAAAGGGATTCTCGGCCTAGAATTCATCAACACGTACTGCAAAATATTGCAAACGATAATCAAAATTAAGGGAGGAAATAAGACTACGATTATGGGATAGCAATGAAACTCGCGGCCTTGTTTGAGGACAATTGGATATTAGGCCGCCAGAGCCGTATAAGCTTTCCCAACACTGGCTTCTGGTCAGAAAATGCCCCTGCCGAATATCGAGAATATAAGTTCACCGACCCTCGCATCCCAAAAGCCACAATTATTCAGGTGGCTAAAAAGCACCCAAATGGTCTACAGGGTGCAAGGAGCGCTGTCCAATCATTTATCAATCTTGGCTCCGCAAAGGGCCAATCTATGCGTAGGCTACGTCAAATGGCCAAATGGTTATCAGATGAGATCCAGAAGGGTAAGCCATGATTGGCGAAAAGAACAACGATCCGTTTATTATAGCTAAGATGATAACCGAAGACCCAAGCATTAGTGCAGAACCAATCACCAGATTTAAAGGCGAGTTTGATTTCTTGTCTAATTTCTATCCATCCCATGTAGCCCTTGACAAGTTCAGATACGACACAGTTGAACATGCGTTCCAAGCAGCTAAGACGATAGACCCACAGGAACGCAGAAGTGTTAGATATATGGATACCCCAGGAAAGGCAAAAAAGGCGGGCAGAAAAGTAACGCTCAGGCCAGACTGGGAAGAGGTGAAAATACAAGTGATGGAAGACCTCGTGCGGCAGAAATTCACAAGGCACCCAGATCTCAAAGAGAAGTTATTGGCCACCGGGGATCGACCCCTCTATGAAGGCAACAGCTGGAGAGATTATTTCTGGGGAGTTAATGCCAAAACGCTCGAAGGTCAAAATAATCTAGGCAAGATCCTGATGAAAATTAGAGACGAATTACGTATTTAACAGATATGAGTAGATCATTCAAGAAGAATCCTGCCGGTGGTATCGCAAAGGCTGGATCGGAAAAACGAGACAAACAGAGTGCGAATCGGAAGTTTCGTAGGCTCGCCCGTGTCGCCATGTGTAAAGGAACAGAAGCTCCGTTGATGCGAGAAGTTTCGAACGTCTACGATATGAGCAAAGATGGAAAATACTGGCATGGGTCGCCATGGGATTCTGAATACTTATGGTTCAAATGGGCAATTCACAAATAAGAATAATAATTCGATCGTTGCTAAAACGTATTTAAGATAAAACAAATTAAGAAGTGAGGTCCTCCAGGAAGATTCCCGGAAACGTAGGATTTGTAACCATCAATCTTCCAACCGTGACCCACTCCTCTTTAAAACACGTGTGTGCACCAAAGAGGACCTCGCTTTCTACATGGAAGCGAGGTCCTTGCATTTTCGGAGGAAACCATGGAGATTAGAGAATTCCTAAGAGGTTACAGACCCGCATTGGACAATGTCCAAGTAGCAGGTAATATGGCTGTTGTACCGTTGGTTTCCGATCAGGAATTCACCACAGCGGTTGGCGATGTGGATGAAGTATCGCTCAAGAAGGATATCGATTACGGCACGCTATGCTTTGAGAACCAAGGCGGACGTGTCGGAATTGTCATGCAGGGAGCAACCATTATCACCAAGCAGGCTGCTCAGGATCGCACAGTGCCAAGGGCTACCATCCTCAAGGGCAAGCAAGTGGCGAATATTGATGCGTTCTGCGTCCAGAGCAGCCAGGGAGGTTATATCCAGGCCAACCAGCTGATCGAGGAGTTTGGAGATGAATCGCCGTTCATGATTATGCCTCCAACACTCAGAGCCAACGCCCTTGTGCAGAGCGATGGCGCTTCTGGTTACAGCAGACTTTGGGATGCACTGGCGAAATATAGTGGCACATTTGCTGGGGTGCGGTCTAGCTCGGCACTCAAGGACATTTACCAGAAGTATAAGGACCAGCTAGATGAGTTTGTGGCGCAGTTTGAACCCGTCCCCAACCAGCTAGGAGCAATTGTGCTGATCGATGGCGCGGTCGTGGCGGTGGATATCATGCCCACTTATGCGTCGTGGAAGAAGATGTGGAGAGCGCTTATTAGAGATTCGTACGGTGTCGAAGCGGTCAGAACAGCAGACGAAAACAAGGGAACCGTGTTTAACTATAACCTAAATATCGACGAGATTACGGACCTTGACAGCTTGGAAACAGAAATGGAGAGGACCACCAGCGATCTGACTCAGGCTATCAGACAACGATGGAGCGCTGTCGATAACTCAGCCGTTACAGTCAAGCAAACCAAGAAGATTGACGGTGTTAGTCTGAAAGATGTGTCGACTGATCAATTCTTCGGGCAAGCAGTAATTCACGACGAACACTGTGTTTATTTGTCTCTAGTCCCGAAGGGAAGCCAAGCTGGAACTGGTGGCAAATTCAATCGCCGCAGTAGGATTTATGACAATGACGATTTCAGTTTCTGATCTAAACAGCTACGACTGGCAAGAGGCATTTGCCAATGCCGCAGAGAGTATCGTATCTGTAGACAATGCGCCAACAACCCATTTCTCCGTTGACGATGTCACCAAAATCATCTCTGCCGATGAGGGAGAAAATGATGAGCTGGATTGGGTTGGTGTCTTTCAGCTTCGTGACAACAGGTATGTGTTTGTTTCTGCTGGCTGCGACTATACAGGATGGGGCTGACAAGCTTCTGGCAGTGCGTCGGTGGCGCACGATTTAGATAAGTTGGTCGTGATGGGTCTTGACGATGAAGCTAGGGACAGACTGAGCATGCATGGGTGGCCAGATTTGGCATTCGATACTGTTGAGAATGATGCTGCTGGTCTCCGTGACATGTTCGATGCGATTTCTCGTTCATTGGGACACCCGCCCAGAAACAACAGTGGGCTTGAATACGAATATGTAATGAATCTGACGCCTACGAACGAACCACAATATAAGGTGAAATATTATAGCTACGATCATAAATTTAGTCTTGATGGGCCAACGTCAAAGGACAGATTTCGCTATTTTGCAAAGCCATTCCTAGAATTGCTCGCGCAGATTAGCGAAATAAACAAGATTATTGCCAACCCGAAATGGATGCAGATGAAAGTGGCTGGCAGAAGCAGCACTTATAGCAATACGGATTTCACATTCTAGGAGGTTGTGATGACTACAGAGCAAACGGCGATCAAGCGTATTGCGCCGGATGAACTCATCGGATATATTAGCTCGATGAACACAGGCACCAAAAAGGGCACGTATTACAACGAGTCCAACGAGCAGGTATCCGCCATGGCGGAGAATGTAGATAAGATGATCGACGTCTTCCGCCCGTTTGCTGCGCTAATGGCTCTTTCCCCATCGGTGACTGACGACGCCAGAATCATTACAGCCATTCGACTGCTGTCTACCAGAATGGAAGGCGACGATGGCCGCGCAATCCAAAGATGGGAGTGTAGCGTCATCAACGATGCTCTATCGAAGATGCCCCCCAAAAGAGTCTTCAATTTGTTCCATCACCTAAATGGAAACAGAAGGGTAAAGAACGGGAAGAAGAAGGCTGCCTGGAAGAGGACGGAGAAGCCTATCGGTGGGCGATTCACCAAGGGGCTTGCTATGAGGTGGCTGCAGGAAAACTACGGCAAGCTTGATCTGTGGTCAGTAAAATATTCTAACGATATGAAGAGACTGGCACGTGACATCAAGCTGAGAGACGGGCAGCTGGAAGACGGCAAAACCACCAGCTACAGTCGCAGACAGATGGGTTTCCATGGCGCTCCATTTCTGTTCGGCAAGGATGCAAATGCCCCACTGCAGAGGAGAATTGCTAGTGTGAAGGCTTCCACAGAAATCACGAAAGATCTGTGGAAACTCCCATACGAGAATGCCAGAGGGTTTGCTTTGAACAAATTCGGTATGTCTCCTGAAGAGTTCGAAAAGAAGTTCAGCGAGGCAGGCCAGAAGACGGCCAAGGAAGCCCGTACGTCGGCCAAGAGAACGAAAAAGGCTGGAGGTACCTCCACCTACGATCCGTCAAAGGAAAGGGATCTCTTTAGCCTCTACGTATATCTCGGAGGGCAGGAGTCCATCCCGGCGCAAGCCACACGATGGATCGACAGCGCTGCAACCAAAACGGCTGAGGAGATTGGGCTCAGGTTCAGAGATGTTGCGGTTGTTCTCGATACATCTGCATCAATGTTCGGTACCATGCAGACTAAGAGACACCCTCTTTTCAAATCATTGTCTCTGGCGAAAGTGATTGAAAAGTCTACTGATGGGAAGTTCGGTTTGTTCTACACCACGGAGCAAGAGAATCCTGTCATTCCTAAGCTCCACGGAGCCACCAGCTATGCTCCGAAGATTGTAAAGGCGCTTAAGGAAGGATTCACCACAATCATCCTGATCGGCGATGGGTACGAAAATGCCCCGGAAGGAATGACACATCGAGTGCTATATGCGTTCAAGAAAAAGATCGACACTGAAGATAAGGTAAGCTTCCTGCACCTCAACCCCGTCCAAGCAGCCGAGAGTGTTAGCGGCATCAGAGAGATGTCCCCACACGCTCCGGCGGCAGGAATCAAGGATATCAGGGGGATTTCATCCTCAATCTTTATCGCTCTCGCCAAGACCTATCCGGTCAAGGCACTTGAGGCATACTTCAGCGAGCTGGCAAAACTACAAAGTGACAAAGCTAAGGAACTCATGCCGCCTCAGTATCAGCGGCTTCTTACTGGTTAGAAAGGTAGCGAAATGGACAAGGAAATCACATGTGGGGACTGTGGGCAAACGTTCGTATTCACCGAACGTGAGCAGGAATTCTTTACAAGCAAGGGATTCCAGGACCCAAAACGCTGTCCGGATTGTCGAAGGGCACGGAAGCAAGGAGGAGGTGGAGGAGGCAATCGGCAGCGATTCGAAATCACTTGTGCGGAGTGTGGCAAAAAGGATACTGTACCTTTTGAGCCACGGGGTGGTGACGTATATTGCCGGGAATGCTTCACGGCACGTAAAAGATACTAGCCGAACATGGAGGGCCGGGGAAACCCGGCCCTCTCCATGCGATGAAACCAAAACCAGAAAAATATAAGATAAAGAGCAACGCCCATCTAGAGCGGCTACTAGACCCAACCGCATTACAAGTCTTCCCTGCGTTTATCAGGAACAACATTGTATATAGTATGGGTAATTCTGTAGGACACACTGGAACACAATTCCCATTTTGGCGGTGTGGTCCAGCAAGACCAAAATTAAAGCCAACCCCAGAACTCGTGGTTATCGCCAGTCATCCTGATGCGAGGATAGTCGTAATAGTCAATGGACCTTTACACAAGAAGTCATCCCATAGAAGACCTTTCTTGATAAATTATGAAAGGAATAAGGCTTGGAATGTAACTAGAACTAGAAGGAAAAATGATGGCTATGTAGAATTTCGCATTGGCAAAGAGGTAAAATTCTCCAAGCTACGCAGAGAGCTGGTCGATGGCGCTAAAGCAATCTTTGATGAATGGTTCTGCCAACAATTCGACTAACCAAAAATATAATATGGCTCGATGGCAGGTAAAGTGCCCTAGATGCAAGAAAACTTGGGTGTATAGAGATAGCAAGATAAAAATCGCACCTATGTATAAATATTGTGCGCGTTGCACCAATGTTGTCGACAATATTGGTGGTACCGATGGGAGAGGAGTTAACAGAGGCCGTTCATCACCGCATCTCTCCCACCATGCCCCACCACGCGAGTAGTTGTTGGAAAGATCGTCAATTGCTCGAATGCGTGTAAAAGGAGTAAGTTATGGCTACATTGCGCAAAGTAATCGAAGAATTAGAAGTCGAATTGGCATTAGAGGGCGAAGAGAAGAAACATCAGTTCGCAAACGTTTGTGTGATCATGTGGTCGCTTTCCTATTTTGACCTAATTAGATTATATCTATATTGTCGGGTCAAAAATAGAGAAATGCTGAAATGCTTCAATACTCTAAAGGTTAAGTATTATTTCCTTTGGAAGGCGAGGCGAGTCATCATGAAGATGGCTTACCTGAAAGTGGCCCACACAATTGAGGATATGATCTATGGTGATCAACGAACAGGATATTAAAGCCTATTTTAAAGTTCTAGCGGTTCTCAACGAGGATCTGGATACTTACGGCGAATGGATGGACAAGATTGAAGTCGATTGGCTCGCTGCTCTAAATGAGTTTATAGATATTATGAGAAGTGGAAGAGATACCATCAAGAAGGCTAGACTTCTTCGCCAAGCTTTGGGCATCCGAGAAGGTGATCGCCAATTCTTCCAGAGAGGCGCAAGCAATCAGAAAGAGGCCACTCAGTTCTTGATCAGCAACACTCTCTTGAGCGGCGAAAGCCTGGGTGTTATCGAAGACGTTGAAGCATCCGGTGACCTTATCCAACAAATCGCTGCACATTCGCCGACAACACTATAGCCAGATTTGGATATATTAGTAGACTATTCGTAGGTTCTTTCTATATCTATCAGATCCTTCCTGCCAAAAAACACAGTTGTTAAACTATGGATAGAATGAAAGTTTTATTTCTAGACATCGACGGCGTGCTAAATAGCCTGGAGGTTTTTGCTGTCATGATGGAAAAGGAAGGCTGGACAGGGACAATGCAAGGCGGACACACACCAGATGGAATGGTCTTTGTCTTTATCGAAGATGACGGATTCAACCAAATCAAAAGGGAAAACTAATGTCGCCCAGACGGGCAGAAAGCAGGGAATCATGAGAATCGAAACAACGGAAACGAAGGTATACAAACTGGAAGAGTTGGACGAAGAAACCCAAGAGAAGGCGCGGGAGATGTACAACATGGCCGAAGACTATCACTGGCAACACGAGGCCATGGACAGTCTGAAAGCGTTCGTAAACTATTTCGGCCATGGTCTTCAGGACTGGCAAATCAGCTTCACGGGCCGTTCGTGTTCCAGCGTATCTTTCGGAGGCTGCTACCACCTTGAAGATGACGAAGCAATCAACGAGGTGAAGGAGCTGTTAGACGCCCTTGGTCCGTATGACAAAAATACGCTCCGAGGATACGGGACGTGTCTCCTCACAGGGTACTGCCTTGACGAAGCACTGAAGGACGGTTTCAGGGCAGAATGGGAAGAAGGGAACAGAGATATGAAGGAATTGCTAGAGGCAGCATTCTATTCCTGGCTTGCGGCGGTCCATGCCGACTACGAATATCAGACAAGCATGGAATCGTTTCGGGAAATGTGCGAGGCGAACGAATACGAATTCACGGAAGACGGGGAGCTTTACTAAGAGACAAAAACCTGCGGGTTGTGTTGAGTAAAGAGATGATCAACTTAGTTAATCAAATCGTCGCAGAGACAAAATGCGAGGTTGTTTTATCGTCCGTATGGCGATATGATGGTCTAAATACAGTGCAGGGGCTCCTAGACATCAACGGAGCATCTTTTAAATTGTCTGACGAAACACCCAAGCTGCATAAAACAAGAGGGGAAGAGATAAGAGCGTGGATGGAGCTGCATGGAGTGTCAGACAACGATATTGTGATATTGGACGACGGTGCCGATATGGGTGATTTGATGCCACGTCTGGTGAAGACAACGTGGCAATGCGGTCTACAAAAAGAGCACGCTAACAAAGTTATCGAGATGCTAAAATGACTATCGAAGCCTGTGATTTATTGGCAGAATGGTTAAAACCGCTTATGAAGAGATTCAAGCATGCAGCCACGATGACTGTTGATCCCGCGAGATGCGATAAATCCTACTCTACATATAAATCCTACTCTACATTAACTATCTATAGCAAAAACACTTGGCTCGGTTTCAGTTTGATCGTGGACGGTGCTACAGCTGGTCTTATTGTACCAGATAGCATGGCGGTTAAATTGGGTAAGGAGTTCACATACGACTTACACAACCCAGATTCTCTGCCACAGATCAAGTCGATGGTCATGCGAATCATGGGTGAATTCATGTTAACGCCACAAGACACCAATGTACTTGTAGATATGCTGGTGGAAAGACTACCTATGGTATGGCAAGATGCGTTGGCAGCCATTGAAAATGGAGAAAATATCGAAGTAGTATTAGAGGATACTTACGATGGTCATGTTTTGCGTGTGTTGCGCAAGCTAGGATATGACGTTGACGATTGGTTCAAGGAACTCAGAGAATACGTGGGGGCAGCCTAATGAATCTATTCAATCCCTCGTATCATACGGTCAAACTGTCGGACATGCAGTTTCGCAGCGCCAATGGGTTGTGGTATGTTGAAATGCCAGCTGGGACATATCATGTCGGCAAAGATTTCAAACGAACGCTATTGAAGATGCTTCAGGTAAAGCACCCACTTATTCACAGCATCCCACTTGACGAACTTGTAAGGGTGATTAGCAAATATGATGATAGGCCGATGAAGGTCTATCTTAACGACGCTTGTGCGTTGGCTGTTGCTGCTATGAAGCCAAATGTCAGCCCTGTCGATACGTCGGCTGCAGCTTCTATCCATGAATCACTTTCCAAATCTTATGAAGTAACCCCACTTCAGCAAACCGACCTGATCACAGAATTTGTTGTGTTCAACAAGAATTCGTTCCGTCTTTTCCCAACCGATAGTGGCGTTTATAAAGCCGGAGGGTTGGTGCATATCAACCACACCAATGGGAGCAGCATTAAGATTGTCGCAGCACTACAGCATTGCAAATCTGGAAATTACGCAATTATCAACAACAAAGCGTTGTGCCTGTTGATTCCAGTACGCAACGATAGCAGAAGAACCGCCCGTGAAATACACGATGCACTTTTACTTGTTGCTAGGTCAGATAAACCAGAATTTTACGACCTTATAAAAGACCGGCTCTTGGCGTCAAGGCTCACAGTCGCATCGCTAAGAGAGTGCGTGGCTGTGGGTGCCAAGCTATCAGATATCAACCATCACAGAGCGGCCCTGATCAAGTTGCCCAAGATGCTTGATTTCTATGGCATGGCAGCACCAGACGAGAAAACCGAAAAATGGCTTGCCTCCAAGCCTTCTCACGTCGACAGGCTGCAATTGTTCCATCTGCTTGTTGACACGTTGGTCTACAAGCCACGCGCATACAGAGAAGAAACCGGCGACTTTCTGTTCGATGTTGGCGACCTGGAAGGCACAGACACCAGAAGACTGTGGGACAAGAAAATCAAGGTTAAGAGAACGAGAATTAAATCCGTTCCAGACACAGATGACAGCGATATCTTGAGCGATTTCAGCTACTGTGAGGCGGATTCCACAGAGTACGACTACGACGATGATGACATCGTTTCTGACTTTGGAGATTAGTAATGATCTTCGCTTATAGCGACCTACACCTACTCCATAAGAATATCGGGCGTTATTGTAACCGACCAAACAATTTCACCGAATTAATCATCAAGAGGCACAACGAGGTAGTCAGGGATGGCGACATTATATTGAATTTAGGAGACGTTGGGTTTGGATCTGCGGATATATTAGCAGGACTCGTTGAGTCTATGAAAGGCACTCATATTGCCGTAAAAGGCAACCATGATAAATCTACCAAGTGGCTATACGATTGTGGATTTGAAACTGTATTGTTTAAGCATGGCCAGAAGATTCACATCAGCGATAACGAATATAACGCTACTATTATAGCCGCAGTAGAAAATTCAGACCCGCGTGGCTTGGTAGACGAAGGAATTGTTGTTAGCCACGAACCGCTACCTAATATTAAGTGGCCATATCTATATGGCCACACCCATAATAATCCAGTACCCTGGGACTATATGGATAGACCATATCCTATCTCAGTTATCAGGGGCCGAAATATCAGCATAGAGCTTCTTAATTATATGCCAGTCCCGTTGCCGTTTTTGATCAATGATGAAACATGGATCAAACAGAACTATCGATACTGGTATAAGCGGCTGTTTAACTACGATGGCAAAAGAAAAAGAAGTAATCCCAGAAGTGGTTAGCCTATCAGTTGCAGGATACCAATAACTAGCCCACCCGCACCAAACAGTATAGCAGCAATCACACTGATAACAGCGATAGTTGTCGTCAGAGACCGTCGCGATTCTTCCCTTTCTACTGCTCTACGGTGCTCTTCTTCGGATATCCATAGCTCAGCGGATCCCATTCTATTCTCATAGCTTTCTTCATGTTCGGGGGCCTCTAGCCTATCTTCGATACGCCCCAATCTGCCATTTAAGGTCACCACTTTCTGGGACGTAGTCTTGCTTTCTTCCCCGACACCCTTCACTTCAGAGAATATCCTGTCATTCAGCTGCGTGATCTGTTCTTCAGTCTTCTTAATATGGTCGACCAAAGATCCAAGCTTCTCACCTATCTCTTTCTCCCAAGCTGAAGTACACTTTTCCCGCTGCTCTGCCAAGGCTTTCAGTATCACATTCTCTGCTCTTGGCATTATCACCTCGGTTGGCCTTCCCATTGTCTTCCGGTCGGCCAGATACTCTTTTAGCTCGGGAAGTACTGACGCCAGCTCCCGCAACAATCTCTCGTCCATTTCCATTATGCCACTCCAGAAGCTGTCTTATCTGTTTTAGCAATTCAAGCATCTCACGTTTCTCTGCCAAGTCCATTGGCACCTCCACCACGGCATATAACAATGTCGTCGGAAACCCTCCGTTATCAGGAGTATCGTAGTTTATTTTTGCAAAAATATATAAATGGAGGATAGATAAATGAAACCCAAAGAAATAGCAAGATTGATCTCAGAAGACCCAGACGTCCTAAACGAGGCTTATTGCCCAGAATGTGGTGGATCAGACGATGATCCTTTCACTGATCCAACCGCTAGAGGATGGGGTGGTAAAGTAATGCGAGGCCATCGATATAATTGCCCGACAGGCGCACCGATGGGGAGTCCTATTATTGGACAGATTGTTAGCCTATTCGATTGGGATAAATTCGTCCACAAATTAGAAAGCGACGGATTTGAAGAAGAGGATTTCGAGGATGAAGAAATACGAGGTGGCTCTGTTGGCAGATCTGCCGTTCTGGTTGCGACTCTTCCAACGAAGTTTGAATTAACTCCTGAACTCGAAGAGGCGTTAGCTGATAGGGCTGAAAAGGAAGCAGCGAAAATAGGCATGGAAGAATATGAAAGCAGCACAGAGCCAGATTACCATGGAAAATTCAAAGAATTATATGTCATGATCGACTGGGAAAAAACTAGAGCAATAAAAGTACATGATGTACCTCCCAAATACAGAGATGATCCAAAATACCATGAGATTGAGATCGAAATGGAAGTACCATATGAGACTAAAGGGTGGCGGACAAATAGCATTCTTTAGATGGAACCAATGAAACCCAAAGACATAGCAAGATTAATCTCAGAAGACCCAGACGTCCTAAACGAGGCTTATTGCGAGGCTTGCGGAGGGTCAGATGATGATCCTTTCACTGATCCAACCGCTAGAGGATGGGGTGGTAAAGTAATGCGAGGCCATCGGTATAATTGTCCAACAGGCGCACCGATGGGGAGCCCTATAGGAAAAAGACCTATAGAAGATATAGACGCAAAAGGTCCTGAGCCACGCACCGCCCAGCCCGGCATCGAGAGTATGGGTATTTATGTGCCAGCCCTTCTACCTAATGGGGAGGTCTGGGAAGGACACCTCATCCCCGACGAGACCGGCGAAGATGGGGTCACATGGGTCTTTGTGCCGGATTCTAAAGTCACCGATCCCAATTTCCCTTATGATGTGATGCGTGTTGATGACGACGGTCGCCCCGTTGATGACGACGGTCGCCCCATAACCCTAGGATGACTCTGGATTATCGATTACGCCTGGGTGTGATTTGCAGGCAGGAACCCTCTGACGCAGTTCCTTGTATGGACCATCAATATAGACCCATTCTGCTGCATCCACCCCTGTAAGACACTTATGACAGATATAGCAGTAGATCTTTGCCTTTTTCTTCTTTTCTTTCATACACCCACCATTTCTAGAAATTCATCAGGACTAATCAGCTCAGTACCATATTTACGCGCCTTCTGGGCTTTATTGCTAGTGCTACTTGGATCTTTGATGATCAGATAATCCAACCCCTTGCTTACACCACTCTTAGCGTCGCCTCCATTCGAAGAGATAAGCTCAGCAATGTCGTGGCCATTATGGGATCGAAGCCCTGTCATCGCAAAAGATTTCCCAGCCAGAGGCCCAGCAACATCGACAATTTCGACGTGTTCAAGGAGGCTATCAATCAACTTGTGTTTTGCAGCCAGTCCAGCCACAATCTTTTTAGAAGTGGTCTTAATGCCTTCGATGTTTGCAAATTCGTCGGCAGGAGCAGCAAGTACGGCATCAAGAGTACCGAAAGCCTTGGCGAGTCTCTTGCCATTGGTCCTGCCTAGGTGCGGGATATTAAGCCCGGTGAGGAACTTGTGAAGCGGCATCTCGACTGTTTTCTCGATTCTTGCTTTCAGCTTGGCTGCGGTTTTCTCAGACCCACACGCTTCAGCGAGTTTATCGACTGTAGCAGCGTACAACTTGTCTGGCGCTGAAATTCCAAGGTCAATCAAGTTGCTGATAGTGCTAGGTCCAAAACCAAGAATATTTTGTGTTCGAATCCATACAGCCATATCGCCGAAAACCGCACCCGCGCATTCGATGAAAGGGCAGATGATGTACGCACCATCACGTTCGAGAGTACCGCCACACGACGGACACTGAGCAGGACGATTGATCCCTTTCAAGAAATTCCTGTTAGAACGATCGACCACTTTAATTAGAGCAGGTATGACATCGCCAGCTCTAGCAATCACCACGCGGTCACCAATCGCGACATCAAGCGCTTCGATATAGTCGAGGTTGTTAAGTGTGACTCTTTTGATTGTTACCCCAGCTACATCAACCGGCTCCAGTTCGGCGACCGGCGTAATTCTGCCAGATAAACCTATTTGCCACGTGATATCGCTGACTACGGTTTCTTTTTTCTCGGATTCGAATTTCCATGCCACTTGGCCTTTGGGCCGCCCACTTACAATACCTAAAACCTCCTGTTCGTGAAGATCGTCTACCTTGCAAATGAGACCATCGATCAAGTATGGGAGCGGTGCTCTGTCGAATTCTTCAAAGTATTTGTATGTATCGTCAGTGTCCATATAGACAGAATGAACGTATTCTAGCCCATAAGATTCAACGAGAGCTTGTTTGTCTTCTTCTGTACCATTCATATGGTCATGGAAGAAGTTTGGATTGGTAGGAATAACGTCGAAATAAATTACCTTAAGATGCTGGACTAGTTTTTCCGTATCCTTGACATCTCTTGCTTTGCCATTCGCCGAGTTACGCGCATTTTTGTATCCTAAAGGTCTGAAGTATTTGTCGAACGCAGCCAACGGCAGGACGATCTCGCCTCTAAAGTCGCCAGAAAACTGTTCAGGGAGTCGTTCCTTAACATTGTGCATTTTAATGGCGTTTGGCATGATATCTTCCCCTTCAGTACCATCGCCACGGGAAGTTGCATGTTTCAATATTCCATTTTCATATGTAAGAACCAGCGTACAGCCATCCAATTTGTGACTGACGCCCACACGGCGTGATTGAAGCCGCTTTAGCCAATGATGCCATTCCTCTTCAGTGGTAATTTTCTCCTGCGAACCCATAAACGATTTGTGTTTTCTTTTGGGCCACGCACCAGTTTTAATCGGAGCACCCACCTCTGCAAGGAATGGGTGTTTTGTATCTAGTGAACGCAGCTCTTCCTTCAGAGCGTCGAATTCTTCGTCGCTCATCAAAATTCTGCCGGTGCTATAATAAGCTTTTGATGCTCTCTTGAGTTGTTTTGCAATAATTTCAATTCTATTCATATTTTCCTCCTCTGTTGTTTTGCAATAATTTCAATTCTATTCAAATTTTCCTCCTCTTCTTTCAAATACCACAGATCTTATGCGTTAACAACAATGATAGCAAATATAAAATTAAACAGCATTTTGGGAGTATGGACATGCAAGAGGAAATCGAAAAATTACGGAACCAGGGGAAATCATATCGCCAGATAGCCCAAATACTAGGTATTGCCAAAACGACAGTAGAGTATAGGCTAACCAAATATCAGGGCGATAGTAGGTGGGAGCCACTAAACGAATGGCAACAACAGCTGATTTACGGAAGCCTTTTAGGCGATGCTAGCCTTATCAAATACAAAGACAAACGGCCATCAAGACAAGGATGGTATGTGCTACAATTTGCGCACGGAGAAAAGCAATTAGATTATCTGAAGTTTAAACACAAAATATTATGCTCAACAAGAAAGATATTGCGCAGAGAACGAACAAGCTTCGGGAAAACCGGAATTTTATATTCTTTTGGGTTTGCTCATAGGCCATTTCTATCAGAATTACACAAAATAACGCACAAAAATGGGAGGAAGACAGTATCGACGGAATGGTTAGAAAAATTGTCGGAACTCGGATTGGCGTTTTGGTTTCAAGATGATGGTCACACAACAATGAGTGGCCGTAAAAGAAAAGACGGGACGCACACACAACATGTTGCCAGAATTGCCACTAATGGTTTTGCAGAACCAGAGATAAATATTATTTTGGAATATTTTATTAATAAGTGGGATTTGAAATTCCATAAAGTAAGAGGCGACCATGGGATTTCTATAGGCATACGATGTAATGCAGCGAAGCGGTTCATCGATTTAATCGCTCCACATCTTTACTTAAGTTATAAATCATTCAAAGATACTATGAACGTTGGGCTGGAATTAAGGAATCATTCAAAGATACTATGAACGTTGGGCTGGAATTAAGGAAACATCATGGACCATCTAAAGAAAGCACTACGCGAAGCAAGTAAAGAGGATAAAATTGCCATTATCGCAATGGCAATTAACGAAGATCCCGATATATTAGAAGACTTAGAAAATGAAGGATTCTTGAAAGACAAAGGTGGCGCTGCGGCTAAGTGGCTAGGTAAGAAAGTCAAAGAGCGTGGTCCCGGTGTTGCCAAGGCGGTGGGGAAAACGGGGCTCAAAGCATTAGAAAAAACAGGCGAAGTGGCTACCGGAACAGTGATTGGCGCAGCAAAAGGTGCATATAAAAGTGCCAAGAGTACTAAGCGCTAAAGAAACCTTTCTCTATAAATTCACGTATTAGCGTTCTTTTGTGTTCATCAGATAAAGCTAAAGCCTCTTCTGCCGTTATATCTCTCCCCTCCTCCTGAAGCTCTTCGCGCAACCATACTGCACCAGCTCTGGGTGCGACGGACACCAACTTCAAAACGCCACCTACAAACTCATCTAATGTATAACGATCTTCCATAATATCCAAACCAGCAACATCAAGAAGAGCATCATAGAAAAGTGTATCCCTTTCTTCTTTGGATGCAGAGGTTAAGATTTCATCCCAGTCTTTCACAGTGGCCTCGCTAATTTTGTTCTAATTGAAATATCCTGAAGGGTAGAGATGTATTTTTCTTCCTCGAATTGTTGATTTCAAATACGACATCAGCGCAAAACCATCTTTTAGAGAATTATGCGCTATCTACGTTTACGCACTTGCCATAAATCGACTTCAATGATATCCAACCATTTATTTTGCCTCTATTGTTGCCTATTTTGTATCTCTTGCTATCGATGGCTTTGATCAGATGGAGATACTGATGCCCTCTCACCTTGCATAGCACAACATCCCCCACTTCAAGCATGACATCATCAGATATGGGAATAACTGTGCATAGGTCTCCAGATTCAATCTTACCTTTCATGGAGTTTCCGCGAGGACGAAATTTGATTGTTTCACCAGCAACAAGCTTTTGAATATAGTGTGTGGCCCAACCCATTATTTCATCCGCATCGAATAGAGGGTTTTGCCGTCAGCAACAAGTATTTTCCCGCCGTCCGTAAACAACCGCATGCCACCGTGGATAGCTTGGTCATCGATAATCTTAAGTTGTTTGATCTTGGCTTTATGAAAGACTTCAACCCTATCCTGCTCGTCAATACAAACAACAATTCCGTTGTCCATAACAGCGTAATTCAGACCAGAATTAGAAATATCCTTAATCTCACGCAATTCTTTGGTGTCAATATTGAAGACAAATCGATCGTATTTGCCCTTCTTGACCCCAATCACCATCAAAATGTTTTTCTCGTATTTGGCTTCAACAATTCGATATCCCTCTAAAAATTCAAGCCGCGTTTGTACGCATTGCCCAGACGCCGGAAAAGTAGATGCATAGTAAGCGCCCAACATATTCTGGATAGCTACGCCCTGAAACAATTGGGTGGCTCGGTCCATAACCTTGCCAACCACTTTTTGCCCCACCCATGGATGATGCCCGTAGCCCAAGAATTGAATTTCTATGATGTTATCTCCCGCCTTAGCATATAGCCTTCCATCTGATGTCATTAACTTTTCAGCTTCAATGTGGCTTCTCTTGCTGGTGGGGATCACACTACGCATTTTGATGTT
>Ga0180434_10001496_pt1 | contig 33266 bp, 61 predicted proteins | sample SS_ome_7_FD_132453 | JGI IMG/M metagenome (GOLD analysis project Ga0180434, IMG submission 132453) | Hypersaline lake sediment archaeal communities from the Salton Sea, California, USA - SS_1_D_2 metaG | ecosystem: Environmental > Aquatic > Non-marine Saline and Alkaline > Hypersaline >... | reverse complement strand
GCTCTACTCTACATGTTTCAAAGCTGTTGACAGCATCGACATGATGTTTTCAAGGCTGTTGATTCAACGCATACTCAAGGCTGTTGAATGCTGTGACATTGAAGAAAAGCTGTTGACCTTTTGTCTTTGCCACTACCAGGGCTGTTGACGAGTCGTAGTTCAAGGCTGTTGATCCTTGAGTTCGTAACGTTCAAAGCTGTTGACGGCATCGTTATGTGTCTGTTGGACTCGGAGGACCGAAACCAAACCGTTGTATGTGCGGCTTTATGAGTCCTTGCGGACCATCCCGCCGGATCAACGCCTGAATCTCCCGCTCAAAATCAATTGGGATATTCATGTGTCTCCGACTGTTCGCCGCACTATACAACAGCAAAACAACCTTGTACTTGATGTCTTTGAAAACCTCCCATTCATTCGGGTCTCCCAGAATATACATCACATCCACCAAATCCTGGCTTGTGTAACTGTATGGTGTTTGTGCGATGCGTTGTTGACGGGCTGTTAAAGGCATGGCTATTGACCCTTTAATTTTTGGTCTTCAAGACTGTTGACCTTTCGACCTTTCAGTTTTTCCCGGTCAAGACTGTTGACCTTTCAGTTCATAGCGATCAAGGCTGTTGACCTACCAACTCGTAGCGGTCAAGGTTGTTGACTGAAAGTACGCTCTAACAGTCCACAAGTCCTGTCTGAACATCTGGAACAAGTGGGTCACCCTCAAGCAACTCACCATCCACAGAGATAATCAGCATCGGAGGCATCTCGTCCGCGCAAAACTGCGATAAATGCTCTCTCTGTTCCTCGCTGAGTTTGGCAAACTTCAGCGGAAGGATCTCGTGGAACACATAAGTATCACCGTCTTTGAACATTCGTATGTTGCCGGTGATCTCTTGTTCCCCAAATACATGTTCGGTCAATTCCCGGATAATATCAATCGCCCCCAGCGTGAAAAGCGGAGGAACATCCGGAATAACGAACTCAGGAACCCCGTAACGAGAAAGATTGATAGAAGCGAGATAAGAGACGCCTTCCTTTTTGCTAGAAAGTGCGATTACTCCGACACCAGAAGGTCTGTCTTCACTCCCGTCATCTCCACACTGACCACACCCGGAACAAAATGCATGTTTCGTCACTGCATTAACCCTCCGAATCCTTCTCCCCCCGTCTGTGGTGGTGTACCAGAAGGATCTTTTGGTTTCGCTTGTTCTTGTTGAAACCGTTGTTGCTCCGCTGCAATTACGCGCTTCGAGGTCTCAACCAGTTTTGTCATCAATTCTTGTGGGTTATGACCAAAGGACCGGTAAATGAACCCGATGACCTCATCAATGTTCTTGAACCCGGACCAGGAAATGTCCCCGTTGGGAAAGAAAACCAGCTTCTGAGGTGCTTCGATAATCTTTTTATTGATCGGGTCCAGCTTGTTCGGTTCCAGGTCACTATAGACGAAAACACCGGCGCTGTTCTGACCGGGTTGTGGTGCCTCATTGAAACGAACGGGGGGTTGTTCTTCTTTCCCCTTCTTGTTTTCAGGATCTTTTTTGTCGTCACTCATATACTGAACTTCTCCTGTGATCTGTCTTGTTATCCGGCGAGCATCGCCTGCATCTTCTTCTTGAATCCTTCCAGTTCCTCAACTTGCTCTTGAAGCGCCTGGTTCTTCTCCTCAAGAGCTTTGATCTCCCGATCCCGACTCTCGACCTGAACCTGTTTGTCAGATTGCTCTGTGATGACCTGAACCTCCAAGCGCTCGATCTCCTCTTCCTTCTCGGATATGAGATCAAGAACCTCTTTCGAGCTTTTGACCATCCCCTCCAGTTCCTGGCCTTGTTTCTCATGTTGTCGCTGGAGGTCTTCAAACTGGTTGGAAAGAAGGTTCATCTGGTCAGATGCTGCAGAGAGAATCTTTGTGGGTGACTCCTCTTGTACCTGATCCCAGAACATCTTCGCCGCTTCCTTCAAGACCTGACCCCAATAGTCCCTTGTCTCAGCTTGCGAGGTCTTGAAGAACAACTCTTTCAGCGGGGTGAAGACCTGTTTCACATACTCCGGGGTGACCTCTTTCGGCGCTTTCTCCAACACCTGTTTCCAGAAGTCCATGACAGCTTCTTTGAAGTGTGGTTCGAAACCATCCGGTTTCCCCACGTTCGGAGCGTAGCCACCGAAGAACTTGATGTTGCCGTCTGGATAGATCTGAATCCCCCGGTCTTCTTTCCCGTCCTCTTTGAAGACAAGGCTGTGGGTCTTAGGGAATCCGGGAATCTTCTCCGTTTGCGCTTTCTGTGTTTCCATTTCCATCTGTCAAAATCTCCTTTGTTGCAACGTTAGCAACTCTTCAATCAGAGCCAACAACTCCGGGGTTGACTCAAACCATTCACCTTTGCTTCTGTCTTTCCTGATGATCCTCGTGTTTGCAAATCTTTGATGCAGCTTTGTTTCGTCGCTCTTCGTACCCTTGATACGTCCTAACAATGTGAGAGCTTTCGAGTTACCTGTTTGGAGCGTCCTTCTACGTGTTTTTGGGTTCTTTGCGATCCCTATCTTGATCGGTTTCCCTTCGCTGTCCTCTTGAATAAAATAGATATGTGTCTTGATCTGCGCCGGGTCCAGACGTTCCCATGACCACCGGCGGTCTGATGGGTCAATCCCTGTGACAGACCAATCGTAACCATCCAGCGGTTCTCTGTCATTGAAATCGCCCCAACTATCTCCGTCCAGTAATCCCTCTGTCAAAGGGGTGTATTCACCCTCGACAAGGTCCAGAGAAGAACCAGGAGCACCGGGAGCGTCTAATAAGTTCTTCTTTGCACCTTTCATGTGCCTTCCTTGAGATACGGCGGATTCGCCAGATATTCGATCAAAGGAACCATGTTCTTCAACATATCTACGAACACGAAACGAGGAAAGGTCTTGCCGTGGCGAGTCACTGTTCCTGTGAACATCGCCAGAGGTCTGTTCCACAACTGACCATCATGGATGTAGCTCACAAACTCTTCTTTCGTCTCTGTGTCTTTACTGACGCCAAGAACAACGCATGTATGCCCCTTGAAATGACGATACACACCCGGTATTGGCTTTTCCATTGTCCTGACCCTTTTCCAATCAAAAAAGCGTTATTCGGGAAGCTTGACCCCTTCATACCCTTTGTTCCAACAAGCTCGACAACGAGCCTCATACTTCTCTGTGCTCCCAATGATCACAGGTCCGTGTTCCGTGCTACTATCCGCCTGCGCCTCGATGAAGTTCGGATATAAAAAGGTCTTTGTCGCCTTCTCTCCACATACCATACAGACAGCGTTCAACTTCAAAATCTTGTCGGCTCGCGCCAGCAAGAACGGCATAGGTCCAAAGGGTTTCCCGCGATAATCCTGGTCAAGACCCGCAACAATGACCTGGATTCCCTGATTCGCCCACATCTCCACAGCGGACACAATCTTTGTGTCGAAAAACTGGACCTCATCGATCCCAATGACGTTTGTGTCTTCTGTGATGTGCTGTTCCATCTGGGATATGGCGTTTACTCGAATGGAAGGAAAGGTTTGCTTCTGGTGTGTGACGATCTTGTCGTCTGCGCTGTACCGGTCATCTGCAGAGTGTTTGAAAGCGACCACTTTCAGCTTTGCAATCACGGCTCTCCGTAGCCGCCGAATCAACTCCTCTGATTTCCCGCAAAACATAGGACCGCAAGAAACGACTAGACCGCACTTTGACATTTTTTTCCCTTTCCCCCGGACACAAAAACTACCACTCAACATCCTCAAAGGCTGTTGCTTTGTCCGGTTCCTTCTCTTGTTTGTAGATGATTTCGCCTTTGTCAGTCAATCCCATGCGGACCCCTTCAGCCAACACAGCATATTGACCCTTTGGGAGAATACCACTTTCCACCCCTTCCTTCACAACTTTTTGCACATCTTTCAACGCATAATCAGCGTCAAGTTCGAGGGGGTGCCACAGATTTGCGTTCTCCCCTTTCTCATACATGTGAAGCAACATGAATTCGGGTTCTACAGGTTTTGTACCTTCAGGAACAGGTTTCTCTGTCAAGCTCGACATAATCGCCTCCTGTCGAAGGCTGACAAACTTGATATCGCAAATCAGAGAGATCCATTTCGCCGCTCATCAAATCGAGCCAAAGCTCTTCTCTCTCTTCTTCGTTCTTCGTTATCAAGTCCAGCAACCGTTCAACTTCTTGTTTAAGATAAGCCATTTTGGAAATCACTCCTTCAAGTGGGTAAATAGGAAACTACTTACCAACACAAGGGCATGACTTTTTTCTGACTGATCTTACAATTCAAATATCAGATGCCTCTCTTTGCGTCTTGTAGTAATTTTGACGCTCCCGGACCTCTTCTTTTGTGGCTCGCTCCCAACAGTCAACCACGGTCCATCCATGACTCCATGTTCCGTCATCCATTTCGACCTTGACCTTGTTTCCTGGTTTTGCAAACTTTTCTTTAACCCACGTGGTCAAGAAATACCAACCCCCTTTGTCAATGTTCTGTTTCTTCAGGCGACACTGAAAATAATATTCTGTCTTTCCAGGCATTTTCATCTCCCAAATACCGTCACCATGTACCTTCAAACAACATATCTTCCCACTCATCACGTACAGCTTGCAAGATGGGATGGTCAAGAGCCTTTCCTTCTAACTCTGCAACAAGGTCACCAATCCGGGCGGTCAATGTGGCGTAATGCTCCGCAAAACAATACATCTCACCAATCAACGGTGTTGTTCTTTCCGGTCTCAAACCACGACAAGAGGTTCGAACATGATTGCACACATTTTGAATTGTACCGCGTAACCGCGTGCGATAGCCTCCAAGCTCCTGGAAAGCTCTCGTTGCATACCTGGTGCTGTATCTCATTCGGTCACCCCGTATCGGGTCCGGGCGTAGCTCTACAGGCAAATGTCTATCCAGCCGATGGTGGTTCAATGGGCGACCGTACTGAAAACACGCAGAATAGTTCTCGTGAAACTCTGCAACAATGGACTCTTCGTCTTGTGTTGTGGTTCTGCATGACGAGTCATGATATTCGAGAACAAGACGAGCCATCGACATGTATTCTGTAGGGAGACCGCGACCACGCTCGAACTCTCGCTCATAGCAATCCTCCAGGACCCCATATAGAAACAGAGCCAGCATCTCCTTCGACACGTACTCTGAATTGATTACGTGGTTGAACTCCATCTCCATCCGATGAGAGGACCCCTTAATCGCCTTTTGGAGTCTCTGGTGCATCTTCCGGAGTACTTGAAGCTTTTTGTCGCTCATCCTCTTCCTCTGTGCGTTTTATGACGTGCTCACAGACCGTGGCAATATCTTGCACCGTCACCTGTTCCATCGCCCGTTCCATCTTGTCATGCATTGACTCGACCGGTTTCATCAACAGGTGCTGGTCAACAGCATTTGAAAGATGATCGAGAGGTGTCTCTTGTTTCTTCTTCCACCCACCAACATAAACATGATCGAAGATGGCTTTTTGGAGACCCGCCAAACGGTCACGAGCTTGAACCCGTTCGTGTTTGTTTGCGCCAGAGAACGTCACAATGTCATCCATATCCTTGAGCGCCTGTTCAATACAGAACGCCAAGAACATCGCGGAGTCACCACGGAGGAAAAAACCAGGCCAATCCTTCTTGAACTCCAGCGCACCCGTCTCGACTCGCGGATGAATCTCAAAAGGCAACCGGCGCACATTTTGGACCGCAATCCTGTCTTTCCACTCCTGGCTGATCTCTTGCTTGAACTCCGGCTTCTTTTCTGCGCGAACATAGTCCACCTCTGAGAGTTCCGCGTCCACAACTCCCATACAAGTTTCGCAGTAATAGAACACCACAGATGCGTGTGTGTCGAAACAATCACAGCCGCTCTCTGTCTCCTCAATGACACCAGAAACATATGGCTCTTGATTCGCTACAATCTCCGTAATCAACGCAGAACACAACGCAGTACGACCACCACAAGCCGGACAAATCACGGAACTGTTCTCATGATCCACAATCTGCGGAGGCATTGGGGCGGCTCGCTCTTCCTCTTCTAACAACGCCGCTCTTTGGACCTCGCGTGCTTGTTCAATCTCTTCTGGCGTGAACTTGCGAGCGTAGCCCAATCCGTCCAGTTCTTCGTTTGTGGGGTCAGAACCTGCATTTTCCTTTGTAGGTCTCTCATAACAAGAGTCATCCACAAGTTTCATCTCTCCCTCACTTATTACGGGAGGATGATCCATACAAGGGTTAGGACCTAACTCTTTCTCTTTCTTCTTCCCGTCGCTCATCTTCTTTCCTTTAGCCGGTTTTCTTGGGCATTTTGATTTTAAATGGTTGGTCACTGTACTCATACCCGTCATTCTTCTGGAGTGTTTTCAGATAGCGCGGATGGAAACCATCGACCGCTTTTCCATTGAGAGAACCAGAAACAGGTTTCAACATGAAAGATGGTTTTTGGCGAATCGTGATGCGACCTCGCCAGATTCCCTTCTTCGTTCCTTTCGTTACATCAGCTTTTACAAAGTCACCCGTTTTGAACCCCTGACAAGCCTTGTTTCGAGTACGGTGAGCTTTCGCGAACCCGTGACTGTCTGGCTTGATCATCTTCCGGCTACCATGACCCATGCACTTGATATACAGCGGCTTGACGCCGTTCGGTCGAAGATTATCAGGTGTGCTCGCGCCAACACAAGCGGCATCTTCCCAATGGGTCTTGCTCAGACCTCGCTTGATTCGATTGAACTTCGTGCGACCGCCAGACCCGCTTTCGAGAGGTAACCCGGTATCTTTTAGATGATTGAACAGACACCAGCGTGTTGAGTTGATCGCCGCCGCATCTCGCAAAGGAGCCTTCGCCTGTTTCAAGATCTTTTTGAGAAGGTCTGGTTTCTTTTTCAAGAACACTTTGATGTCCTTGTCACTCTTCCTCTTGTTACAAGGCGCACAGGAGAGCGTCAGATTCGAGATGCGATTGGTTCCACCCTTTGCCTTCGGTTGAATGTGTTCGACCTGTAAAGGGCGGTCTTCTTTCCCACAGTAGACACATTTGCGACCCCACTTCTCCAGGAGGTATTCTTTGACCTCGTACCCGTGGAGTTCGCCTTGCTGATATTCGACACCTTCGATCTCTGGGTTCTCCATCTTCTGGAAATCGAAGCTTACCAGTTCCATGCTGATTGCACCAACCGGAGCATACTTCATCAGCCGTCGTACCCACGTCATCGTGGTGAGGACCCGGTGCATCAAAGAAGGAGCCAGCCATCCTTTTGGTTTGGGTCTGTGTCGCCAGCGAGCCGGACGATACCTGGTCTTGCGAGCACGGCGATTCCGACGAACATCGCGGCGCTTTTTCATCTTGTCGGTGATTTGCCAGCCGCGATGATACAGAACAGCCGCCCAAACGATCTCACCGGTTTTGTCATCTAACAGAACAATTCCGGTCTGTTTGCTACCGGGGTCAATTTTAATCCGAAGTGCCGGTGGTGTCTTTTCCTTGACTTCCTTTTTCATGATGATAGTAAAGGGGTAATAGCGCAACACCGCCGCCTTCCCGTCAGCCAGCAACTTCCTTCCTCTGCTTGGATGGCACGGATAAAGCGGGTTGCGCTCTGCATCTACGACAAAAACTCGACTCATCTCTGTGTTCTCCTGTGTGTATTTTGGACCCCGGTGTTCGCTTATTTCTTGTTCCACGGTTTGAATGTTGCGATGAACTCAAGAGAAGGAAACGCCCCCTCGAAATGAAAAGCTCGGTCGTCAACAATCAAGACAGCCAGCGGTTTCTCAATGGGGAAAGAGATCTTCTCCAGTGCGGTTGTGGGTAGACCATTGTCCAGCAACCATTTTTTCATCGCATCAATACCGCCTTCTTGTGCGTTTCTGGAAGAGAAGATACAGACCTCAAACTGGTCATCCTGACAGAGGTCCATCAGCCATCGAATTGCTCCAGGAACCGGCGGGTCAGGAATCACGTCTGCGCCTTGCCACCGGGAGGAATACGAATGCAATACGCCATCAAAATCAACAGATACTGTTTTCGCCATTTCTTTGATCTCCTTCATGTTGTCTCAAGTGGAATCACCACTTACTTTGTTTCTCTCGCTTCTTCAGCGCTTTTGTCTTGCTGTTCTTTGTGACTTTCTTTGCTGGTCTCTCTATTTCGTTCGGTAACCCCTCCGGAAGAATCTCCTCAATAGCGGCGTCAAGAATCTCATCTGAAATAATCACATAGCTCGTAATATCCAGATGTAACCGCCTCATTCCCTCCAGTTCTCTGTTGTAGAACTCAATGGTCACTGGACCCTTCTTTTTCTGTATGGTGCAGATGCGCCAGCCGACCCGCTCAAATACCCGGCGGACGATATCGATAGCCCCCGAAAAAATGCGGCTTATCTCCCAATCCGTCTTGTAGACCATTTTTTCTTCGCCGTCATAGTTCTTGAGCAAATAGGCATCAATACGTTTGATCATCTCCTTCGCTTGACCCTTGGCATCATCTGAGATGTGATCAAAAGCTTCTCTGGGGGTTACAGGAACCATTACCACTTACTCTCGCGCTTCTTTTTGGTCGCCTTTTCTCCACTATCTTCGGGATGTTCGGGGAAGTGCTCGTTCACAATCTTCTCGAACACAGCGTCATAACTCTGGAGTAATGCCGCTTTTGTCACTCCGTTGGTGATCTCCCAGACCACAGCGGTCCAACCAGATCGCTTATAGATGACCTCCACAGCTTCCTTTACGCCTGCAACAGGAGCCTCTTGACCAAGTGTTATGGTTATCCGACCAGAGCCGCTGTAGTCACTCAACAGCTTCTCATCAATGAGCTTGACGAAGCTCTTGATCTGTTGCACCGCCTTATCTGAAAAATTTGTAAACGCTTCCATTGGTGTCACTGGCATGTCCTCACCATTTGCTCTGGCTCTCACGTTTCTTGAGCGCCTGTTGATGATCCACAGGTTCCTCCGGGTGCTCTCTTCCCCCCGACTTCTCGAACTCACCTTCTGGCAAATTCACCTTGAAGATCTGTTTGTCACTGACCAACTTGAACTTGTGCTTTGTATCTTTGCCAGTAGCCTCCCAGATCGCATCCTTCCAACCAGCTTCTATGTATTGTTTGATTACCTGATGGCGAGCGTACAATTTGAGCTTGCTGTACTTCTTTGGAATCTCATAAGTAATGGTGTGCTCTCCGTTGTAGTGTACCCTCAAATACTCATCAATGTTATTGATTAGCTGTTTGATCTCTTGTTTCTCGTCATGTGACATAAATTTTGCCGCCTCTTCTGGTCCCACAGGCATCGGTAGTTCTCCTTTCTCCTCTCTTTCTACATAAGGTAAACCAGACTCCTTTCTGAACTCCGCCGTCTCCCCTGGAGACATATGCATGTGTCTTGCTTGACCTATTTTTCCGTTACTCTTTTTCTGGAAACCGTGGTTGATTCTTGTGTTGATGTCCAGTTTGATCACACCCACCAGCAATTCAATGTTTCCTTCTTCGTCTTTATTGGTCCGCAAGCTGGTGTACATCATGGCTTGAACTGGCGAATGCATCTCCACTTCTTCGCCAGAAGGGAGAATCATATAAAGCAAGTCCCCAGCTACCGGGATGTAAATGCGCCTAAACTTTACATGGACCGTATTGATCCACCTACACAAAACAAGTTCAGCCATCGTGTTACTCTTCTTTTGGCTCCTCTGGTGTCAGGTAATCTTCACCTTGCGGAAACCAGAACTCTGGAATGTCCTCGATTTTCTTCTTTGCCACGACAGTCCGCCGGGACTGATAATGCACACTCACCAGTGCCCACCCGCGCCGAGAATCAGCAAAAGCATCGTGAAGTGATACCTTTCCCCCCAGAATGTCATCTTTCCGCTCTGGACTCACAGGAACATGCAAATACACATCCCGTTCCTGGTTGTGGTCAATGTGGACTGTGATGAAGACCTCTTTCATGCCATCAAGACGCGCACGACAGAAATACAATTGAGGACCGTCATACCAAACGATCATATCCGGGTCTTCTGGATCTTTCGGAATCATCTCAAAGAACACTTTGTTTGAATCGTGGACCACTTCGTGGTTAAACATACTCACAACACCCGGTATCACGTGCATATCAATCTTCCTCCGCTCGCAAAGGACGCAAGCGTCGCTCAACCCACTTGTTCATTTGTTTGATGTTAAGTTCGACCGCATCTTGCAGTTCGTAGATATCGGCGGGACAATAGGACCCGTGAACACACAAATCCAGACAAACATCCCAGAGATAGCGAACCTTGTCTCGAAAGGTCCGTTCCCCTGTGATACCCTTCAGTTCAGACAAACGAGATGTGATGGAAAAGACGAGATCTGTCGCCTCTTGTGAATCTGTAAACACACACAAGCGACCATCTGAATTGGTCAATTTGGATAAGTGGTCGCATCTCCTTTCCATATACTCCAACACTGCGCCGTATGTGCTTCCGTAAGAATAGAGACTCATCGCCTTGTTACTTCTAAGTGGACTCCCCATTTCTCCTCCTGTTTCAAGTCTGTTAACCCTTTGTCTTAGCCATCTTCAAAGCTGTTGGCTTAATGCACGTCCTTCGGCTGTATCTATAGAGACACAAGTTTTGTCAAAAACGCACCACTAGAAATGAAAAATAAGGCTGTTGACTGAAATTCGCAGGGATGAAGAAGGCTGTTGACTAACGCTCAATGACCCGGAAGGCTGTTGCTGTGGAATGGTATTTGTAGTTTTTAGTCTTCTATTTCCTCCGCCGCCATCTTTTTGACCCCCTTCATGTACTCGTTTCCGGGTTCAACGAAACCATCACGAACCAGTTGTTCGTTAACACAGACCAGTACGCCTTTTTGTCTTATCCAGACCATCGCTCGATAAATGGCGGTTGTATCTCGTTGGGTCTGAATATAGATCGTCTTGCCGTCAAGTAGACGGTAAACCGCGCCTTTTGCTTGTTCTTCCTTCTCTTGTTCTTTCTTGCTCTTGCTCTTAGCTTTCGATACTTTGATACCCCACAGCCGGATAACCTCTTCTCGCTTTGTCTTCATGCCAAGTGACACTTCAACCTCAATAGTCTCGCAATCAATGACACGAAGAACCCGCGCTGTGTAGTGGTACATTTTGTCTGTGAACTCTTTGAGTTGAATCGTTCCCGGTTCCAATTCTTTCATACCCTGTGTTCTCCTATTGTTCAGAAATCAAATCCTACTTGTTTTGGCTTGCCTGTGTGCATCCGATGAACATAAACCTGCAATCCATAGCTCTTTGCAGTGGCGATCATGTTCATGGTTCCACGGCTCTGGTTGAACGGAACAGCAATCAATGCGCCGCCACAAGGTTGACTGGATGCATAAACCGCCATCTCCTCATTACGCATAGGACCCGCTTGTTTTCCCCAATCCCTCCAGTTAGCTGGAAAGCGGACCACCGGGATCTTGTTTTCCAATGCCCAACGCTCTCCCAATGAGTCTACACCAGGAGCCGCACCGGAAACAACTTTTGTGATTTCGAATTGTGAAAGAAGAATGGCGCGTTGAACAATCCAGAGATCTTTGAGGTGTCTACTTCCGGCGATGATGGTGACCATGACGAACCCCCTTACAACGAAGAGCTTACTTCGTCCTCTTCGTCATCATCATCATCACCGTACAGATCCTGTTCCCACCGGCGTTTTGCTTCCAGAGCCTTCGCTTGTATGGTCTCGATATTCTGTCTCTCAGGTTCTCCGAAATCCAGAATACCGTCTTCATGCCAGATGCATCCAGATGGAACATCCACACCGCTGTAGAAGGTCAAGGAGAAGACCTCATCATGAGTCAAGCGGCTCTCTTCATCATCGCTGTAAAAGTTGAACATCAAGTTTCTACGGTACGGGTAGAACTCGATCCCGGCGTAATCTTCAGCCACTGCGTTCCAGTCAATCTGTTTGAAGGACATGAACCCGAGAGGACCGAAATCAACACCGTACTTAGCCAGGAACGAACGAAGCTCAGCAACCTCGCCTGGAAGAGTCAAGATGCGCTCGTGGTTCAACTTCGGTCGGTAGATGTAGGGGTACGCCCCTAACCAGTCCGGCTGTTCTGAGATGACCCACGCAAGCCATGCATCGCCGATACTGTACCAGAGTCCCCGTGGTTTGAAGTTGTCCGCGTTCACATCTGCGATGTTTTGGAATTGTAATTCTTCACTGCGGCTGTAGTGGATTCGTTCTAACTTGTTCATGATCACTCCAATGTTAGGACCTAACCTTCAGTCAGGTTTCAGGCTGTTGACTTGCCTGGACTATACAATCGCGGCTGTTGACAAAGGGCACATAGCTACAAGGCTGTTGACTAAGCTTCATTATAACATCGCGGCTGTTGACTATAACAAATTCATTTGCTCTACAGGTCTGACGAAACCAAGGTGCTCGATCTGACATTTGACCTCGTGAAATATTGCCGCTGCGACCTCTTTACGATGACAATGGTCTGGATTCCTCTCCAGACACATAAGCAAGACGGGATGTTGCTTCAGGAGGTTCGCAACCGCCTTCACGCCCGTATGCCAATGGTCTCCCTTCAGCCACGGTAGTTCCTTGTGTTCATTCCCCAGAATCTCATAGTGCTCGTACCAGGAAAATTGACTCAGTCTCTCTTTGCGAAAATCAGGCTGATACTTTGACCACGGTTTGCGGCGAACATCAATCACACGCTTGATCCCGTGATTCATCACGATGGCTTGTAGCTCTTCCAGGTCCCGGCTCTGATAACCCCATGTGTACAGCATCGGAAGGTGTGTGATCTCCCGTGCAGTCGCTGAAAAAGAAATCAGCTTCTGTCCTGGTCTAGGCTTGCCGACCTGTGGTTTATTGCTTCCCTTGTTTGTCATCGCCTTTGCTCTCTTCTTCTTGTATCTTCCGGCGCTCCTCCATGACGTAACTCTGACCAATGACCCCTTTGCAGAACGCCATGTTTGGACCTTCGTGGGGACAGAACATGTAACCTTCCAGCGGTCCCTGGAAACTCATAGCCCACTCATCTTTCCATTCTTCCTTGGGGCGGTCCACTGTCTTACCGTCCTTGAAATCATGCTTGAAGCGAAAAAAGACCAGCCCCACATAATCGTACTTTTCAGAGAGGTTCTTGAGACCAATCAACAACGCCTCCGCGTTCTGAGAATAGGGATATACGTCCGTTCCCAGAACAGAAGCAACCCACTTGTCCAGATCCGCACCAGGTCCAATCTCTTCCAGCGTCTTGTCCGTCGTTGGACACTTCTGTTGTAACGCCTCTTTGACAAGATCTCGTTCTGGTCGTACATACAAGGAATCATCCGGGTTTGGGATCAAACTCATAATTGTTCTCCTCTATTGAAAGAAACTCTGACAAGCTCTCAAAAGGAAAGCCAGAACCAGACACATTACAACGCAGATACAACCTGCAATAATTTCCGGCTCTTTGTCTAACATAACCACTCCGTCAAGGCTGTTGATCGCTAAATATTCCCGTCATAACGGCTGTTGATCGGACACGTAGTTCAAAGCAAGGCTGTTGATGTTGCTTACCTTCTGACTCAAAACTGTTGATCCTACATTGGAACTAAAGTAAAAACTTGTTGCAGTTATCAAGCAACGCAAGAACTGCAAAAATTGCCATCAGTATGCCCCAAGCATACATCAGTTTCTTCATCACCTCATCAAACGGCATTTCGTCACCCATTCAAGGCTGTTGATGGCAACGTATCTCCTTTACGAGGCTGGCGCTACGAACACCGCACCATGATATTGCCAGTCATACGCAATTCGACCGTCACCATAGAAGATCAAGGTTCGAATGTTGTCATGATCCGGCTCAAGGGTCAAACAATCCGACAGACACACATTTTGACCCTTCACATCGTAAATGGTCGCGCCGTGCGACAATGTCATCAGTTTCGCATGATCCGAAGCACCGACCCAATGATTGACGAATGTCAGATCTGACTCGTCTGGCGCATTGTCTTCCACATACGCCGCCACCCGTTTGTTTTCGTGGTCATTCGTGGCGCGAATCGGTCGAAGTGTCAGTTGAGCCACCTTGTGCTCACGACAAAAATCAATCACCTCCCGAACCCGCTTGGCGCTGTCAACCATATCTCTGTGCATCATGATACAAAGGCGAATCGAGAACTCGAACTGATGCAGATACTGAATGATCGGAAGCAAGCCAGGATAGTCATCACCGTAGATTTTTCGGTTGTTCTCGTTGTGGATATCCACAGCAGACAATGCGATGGTATCCAGACCATTCACGTACCAATCATCTAAAACACGGTCAGTCAAATCCACGTCACTTCGTCCGCTGATTGCGAGCTTTCCGATCTGTTTTCCGTTCGTTTGCAACTCGATCAGCGGAATATCAGGATGCAGATGCGACAGGTAATCGGTGATCTCCTCCGGGTACAACGTAGGTTCTCCTTTGCCGGTCAAGAGAGCCGTCGTTGTTCCTCCTAGCTTTGCCAGCCGAATCGCTTTCCAGAGGTTCCGCACATTGATCTCTCGATTGCGCGGTATCTCCTCATAACCGGTTTGTTTGGACACACAGAACGGACAAACCGCGTCACAAGCTTGTGTCCCGACCACCACGCTCAACGTTTGAATCTTCATCTTTGTTTCTCCCCTGTACTCTTCGGTTATCTGTTCACCGCCGGACCAATGTAGGTTCCGTGTGGGTCCTCATTTTCTTGCAGTTCGCGCCCAATATCCAGCATCAACTCCTGAAGGCTCTGGAAGATGCGAAAGACCTTTTCCAGCGGAAAATCCACATCCGCCAGCCGTTTCCGGGCGTCATCAGAGGCGCTATCTGTTCCCTCTGTTCCATGCAAAACCTTTGAGAGACCCACAAGCTGTTTGTTCAATCCAGGAATGTATCGGTCCAGAAGGCGCTGTCTGGCTGTTGAGTTACCAAGGTCCGCTTCTTCAACAATGCGAGTCGCAACATGCAACCGGTCAGCGAAAGCGATGATCCATGTTTCGATGGACGTGTTGTCTTTGTCATACTCCTCCGCCATATCTGACAAATACAACGGAAGCTTCTCTTTGTGGTGCTCTTCTCGCATCATATCAAAAGAAGCTTGCTCCATCTTCTGGCGAAGGTCCAGGTCATAGCGCTTGAACGTTATCACCAGGTCCCCAGAGATTGATTCTGGGAGGTCATGGAGGAGCGCAAGGCTCAAGAGCCGCCCTTTGTCATACGCGCCCGGAAATAGCTCTTCCGCGATGATTAAGCTGTACAACGCCACATAGTAAGAATGTTCCGCCACATTGTCTTTGCGCCGGAACTTGAACGTCGCATATCGGTCCACAAAAGCAAGGTTGTTCACACTCCCTCGGACCAGTGCGCGGAACAAATCTTTTCTCTCTCGATTCTCTTGTGCTTCTTTCTCACTACTCATTTGATTTTCCCTTTATAGCTTGTGGTATTTCAGTCATTTCCTCTTTTCCCTTTATGGCGTTTGCAATTTCGGTCATACCTTCTCTGATTTGCTGCGCGGTTAGAACTCCAACTTCTTCCTTTGTCATAGCTTGAACGAGCGCGACAACATTCTCAGGATTGTCGCGGGGATACTCGCACCCGAATTCACCAGAAAGGAGCAACACAGCATGACGAAAATAGCGAGATACCGTATTTTCTGCATGGGTCTGAATGGCGTCACAGTTTGACCGAATTCTGTTCATCTTCTTACCTCACCTGAAAATTTTAATTTTGAACTCTCACGTTTCACCTATAGAGACACACTTTTTCCCAAAAGCGCACCACGGAATCTTAATTTTCTTTGATAATTATGAAGAAAGGTCAGTCGTAGTCGATGTAATCATCCAGCCCACGGTCTATCAGAATCCAATTCGGACAATCAAATTGTTCCTCTTCCCCTTCCGTAACCTCAAAGAGACCGTCACACTTGATGAATGGAAACCAGGCGCGTTCTCCGTCTTCAAGCTCTATCAATGCTGATGCTTCCGTTGTTGCCACAACTTCCGCTACTTTCAATATTGTGCTTCCCTCATCTTCAAAGGACATCATAACCTCCCTTGTCGAATGTTAGGTCCTAACTCACCGCCCAAAAAGGAAATGCCATCCAACCAAGATGGCATTCCACAAACGAAGGAGTCTCAGCAAAATGACAAACAGCCAAACTGACTGTCTTTGAACCGATGTGGTACGCACCGGCTCAATACAAAAAGGGCTTTTCCAGCCCAACCCCCAACCGTGAACAAACACACTCAAATTCCTTGTCACCCTTCTTATAAGACATGACACAGTATCGTGCTTCTGACAGGTCGTGGTAGGTGAGATCTTCAAATCCATCTTGTTGCTGTTTCATCTCCAACCAATCATGTTCCTTCTCGAACCGCTGTCCAGGGGAAAGCTCTCCGAATCGTTCAAGATACTCATCTTTCTCTTTTCTCAATGCCTCTGATTGTGCTCTCAACTCTTTGATCTTTGTCTGCGCCTCTTTCTCGTCTTGTGAGGACCACAACAAACCTTCAATCCCGTCAAAATTAACACGCACAACCACAAAGGTCTCCACGAGTGTTGTATCTTGACTCATTCCCTAATAACCCCTGTCATGACCTTGGCGATCCCGGTTATATCGGATTTTAACGATTGTCAACAATTGGACCGCCTCTTTTCGCAACTCAGCCAATCTCTCCTCCGCTATGGCTACGTTGCCAAGCAAGATCTCCAGAACGTTATGCTCGTTTCGTGCTCGCTGGCGACGCAACACACCACCAGCCCATTGGACTCGCTCAAGAGCATCCGCAACATCTTCTCCCTTCCGATAGAGAAGGTCATACATATCATCAACAGGACCGCTGTTACTCAAAATCTCAACCTCTTCTGGTTCCTCGTGCCGGTTACGATGCTCTGGTTCTCGTTTGTCAGCCCCTGTCATTTTCGGCATCCTCTCGCTTGATTGTAGCCTTCCAATAACGTTTGTGATTCTTGTACTCCGAAAAAACTTTTATCCGACTGTGTCCCTTCTTTCGAATGGATCGAAACAACATACCAACCTGATTCGGTGTGTATGCGCTACTCAAAGCGTTCGACCATTCACCCCCACACATACAGGTCTCTTCCAGGTTCTGAGAGGTTAAATAGGTGAAGATTGCGTCACCATATAGCTCAGCCAGTTCCGTTGCTGGTCTCTCCGGGTCTGTGCTCAAGCGTGCCATCCTTTTGCTCCTCTGGGGGGTCCTCTCGTGGCGCTACTTCCTTTGTGTGCGTCAAGAAAATTGTTGCCAGTCTGTTCATTTCACCATACGCATCCCGGCGGTTCTTTGCAGTTTTGTACCAGCAACCCTGGTCATATTCGTAATCAGCGGAAAGTAGCGCGTCATTCAGCCGCTGATTTGACGGATCTGCAAAGACAGTGATTTTGTGATTCGTGATGATTGTAATTGTTTCGGGTTCCATGTGATACGCTCCGAATCAAGAAAGGGTCTCTTTGGGTATAAGAAATATCACGACCTGAAGCAAGCTGAATTACGAGTCCAACAAATCTATCCGCGCATTTGTCTTCTCTGTGGGAAACATAATCACACCAAAAATACGGGTCAGAGAATGCATCTCGGTGACTACATCTGTCTGTTTCTGCAAATTCTTGCACCAGAAGCTTTGTGTGGTTCCATGTGCAATCTGGCGCGTCTGTTTGGCGTAACCCATTCGAGCTAACTGTGAAGGTACTCGGATATCACAGCCGTCCGGCAACACCACATGAATTTGGGGCAACTGTAACGCATCTGTGGTCACAAACGTTATTTGATGAATTGGGAACGTCATTTCTTTGTCTCCTTGTGTTACTCATTTTACCTCTGTGTAATAGAGACACATCAAAGATCAAAACGGAACCAGTAGACAATAAAAAAAGCCGGAGAAGGTTTGTCCTTCCCCGGCTCACTGCCAACTGGCTCGCTCTAGCCAGTCATCGTAGAGGTGTGTTGTCTGTCAAAACATGAACATTGTTTCCAGGATCTCGCATGCTTCCTTGATGCCGTCGTTGCATTCGAGATAGGTGCGAAACAATTCCCAGAGAACCAGGAGCACGACAATGACAAGAAGGACCAGCAAAAGCTTCCAGGCTGTTGACCGACTCATCACTTGCTCCTGTTATTTGGAGATGGCGGGATTCGAACCCGCGTCTTGAAACGTCGCTGTAAACGACTCTACGTGTGTAGTCAATCCTTCGTTTCCTTCACCACCAGAGTCATCAGATTGACAGATTCTCTGGTCAGCTACATCTCATAGTTTAGCCAGCACTAGCGAGATATTCCAGTCGCAGGCGATCTCGTGTATTTTTGCGTTTCCAGCAAGCCCACAAGCGAACTCACTGGACCCGTGGCGGTCACGCCGCCATTGCCACCGGTTGTTCCACCCGGTAATCCGCCATACTGACGACCTTACCAGACGAACGATGTGATTTATTATCGTTGGCAGTTATCAAGTTTTCAGGTTTTTACAGAGCCTCCTGAACCTCTGACACGCATCGGATACCACTCCGCCCCAATCGATACCAAGTCATCCCCTGGAGCCGGAGAGCGGAGTTTCACCGCTATCTGTGATCTTTGGGGAGATCAACCCCCAACAGACTGTGCGCCGCTCAACGCAGCAACAGCACTCCGGCAGAATGTCGAGTTAAGGTGAGAGTCAAACAAGTCGTTGTTCTACCACTAAACTATCCCCCGGTAAAATCGGGGGACCTGGATTCGAACCAGGGTCTACGGAGTCGCATTCTATCTGTAATGACTCTGCAGTTCTCGACAAAGTGTGTATTCGTTTTTCAAAGATACCAAGCTATAGAACCATACGAGGATCTACCATCTTCGGTTTGAAATCAAGCCCCCGGAACACCTGTGTAATCGTAGTGCTGGTCACCACGACAGAAGTTCAGCGCATTTGCCAACGCGGTGTTTGGGGGGTTTCCCATCGAAAGAAAAAACAAGGTCGCATCCTTCAGCCGCAAAACATCATTCTGTTCCGTTTCGAACGCATCCAGGTTTGACTTCCATTCTTCGACCGTGATTCCTTTTTTCTCTTCTTCCTCGTTCATGATCTTTCCTTCCTCTCGGTTGTTGACAAAATCAAGGCTGTCAATCCTCTCGGTTTTTCAGTTACTGGTTCTTGTACAGACGGCTCTCCACGGGTTCCGTGGTATTGGAGTCCTGGTATCGACCTTCGTACTCTATCCCGGTATCACCACAAACTGCATGAAAAGAGATCTGACAAATCCGTATATTAGGATAAATAATGACAGGATGCAAACAGGCAAGTTCTAACGTCCACCGACCCCGGAAACCAACATCACCAAAACCAGCCGTGATGTGAACGAAGATACCTAAACGACCCACAGAAGAGCGACCGTCAAGGCGCGGAACCAGGTCCCGCGTCTCTGTGTATTCGTTCGTAGATGCCAGGTACAACCGCCCTGGTTCCAGCATGAGACCAGACTCCGGAATTGTTATGAGCTTGGTCTCATTCTGTCCCTTCGCATCCAGCGGAAACTGGTCATAGACCTTCAACTGGTTACTCAAAGAGAGGTTGTAGCTGTTCGGGTTCAGGTGCTCCTCTTCGAAGGGTTCAATGATAATGTCACCGCCAAGGCGTTTTCGGATTTCATCTCCTGAAAGAATCAAAATGGACCTCCGTACTTCGTCACAGCGCCGCGACCTCGACCACCCTGGTTTCTCTTTGCTGGCATTGGAGAAGCTTGTACTGGTGCTGGTGCTGGTATGAAAGAGTTGTCAAGAAATGCACTGTCTTGTTGCGGACCTTGTTCGCCTTGCAGCGTGTACTGTACTTCTTTGCTGAACACTACAACAGCATGTGTTTCTTGCACAAGAAAAATGTTCTCACCAGACAACGCTCCCATCTGGACCCGTTGGTTGATCCAGGTGCGAGCTTCGTCCTTGTCCTGGAACTCTGGATGGTTCCCTACTTTCTTGTATGTGGGGTCAAGACCACCGGCGCTATAAAGAATCTCAAGCTTCTTTTCAATCATGGTAAATCTCCAAAGTTAGGTCCTAACATTCTAACATTTCAGGCTGTTGGCGTAAGGCTGTCAACATGAAAGCTGATATCGTCTCAAAACGGTTGACTTAGGAGGATCAGCATGTTCAAAGCTGTGGACAAGGATTGAGGATAAAATTTTGCATCCCCCAAATAGGTGACCCCCGAAACGCTCAACAGCCAGATGACGTTCCGGGGGTCATTTGCTTAATCTAATAAGCCATCTCTGCGCCCTCTATGAGAGAACTAACAGGTGTTCGACCGGTGAAGGTCTAGTGAGCCTCGCCAATGCTAATAATGCTTGTCACATGAGGTCGGTGTCAGTCAGTACGCCTTGAAGCACCCTGTGTTCCTTCCCCACGAAAGAGCCGGAAACTGGCTCGCGCATTCCGGGTTTCATGACAAAACTAGCGTAGTCCCCGAAGAGACTGAGGCTGGTCAACATCTGGCTGATAAAGAAAAAGTAGTGAGGGTAGGATTCGAACCTACATCTGCCGGTATTTTCACACCCGCCGACTTTCCAATCCGGATCAAGGGGGTCAGCATTACCTGACTCCTTTTAGACCACCTCACCTTAATGGACCGTGATGGATCTGCACCACCGACCTCCGAGAGTTTACCTTGCGGTCAGCCCCCGGCGCTCTACTGCTGAGCTAACGATCCCCGTCCAGATGACTTGAAAACTTTTTATTCTTTTTTCAAACAACATGTATATAGAGACACACCCTACGTCAAAGTGTAACCACTTTTTTTTCAATAAAATTCCACTTTTTTATTCTCCCTTTGAAATCAACGAGTTTCAAGGCTGTTGACACCGGGCTAGTTGAAAAAAGGCTGTTGACTGCGATCTGCAAGACTCTCAAGGCTGTTGACAATGGGGAAATGCCCTTTCAAGGCTGTTGAGGGGGTGGCAAAGACCTGGCAAGACTGTTGATAGTTAGGTAGAGCGGGGGCACGGCTGTTGACCAGGATTAATGGACCGGCGGTTGACAGAACGTAGAATCAGAAATCGGTTTCTTGCATGTTGACCTGAACGACCTGTTTGACCGTCGCGCCGAACTTCTTCACCAGCCGGATAATGAAGTAATCACCACTTGGGAGTTCTCCCTTTTCCAGCCGGTTTTTGACCCATATGGTTGCTTCCGGGACACCAGGGAAGATCAGCGGATCTTCATCCGGTTCCACAACCGGGATCAAGATCTCGTCTTTGTATCTCGGAATCGGTTCTTCTGGGTTCGTTCCGCGCATCCGCTCCTCTGTGAGACCCAAGCTGAAAAGATGCTCGTCAAGAGGAAGAGAACGGTAGACCGTCACCTTCCCCAGAGAGCGACCCTTCTTCTTTGTCGCTTCGCCGTTCGCCTTTTTGGTTGTCTTTTTGGGTTCCTTCTCCGGAGGCGTGGACCCTTGACTTTGGGTCTCCGGTGCGGTCTCCTTTGTCTCAGTTGTAGATTCCGGCGAAGAACCTGTTCCCTCCTTGGTCTCGCCGGAGGTCTCACCTGTCTGTGGCGTCACCTTCTTGAACCCCGTCTTCTTTTTGCCAGCCGTCTCCGCTCCTGCAATCGGTTTTCCAGTTGGCATCGGTGCTTGTTTCACGTCTGGTTTGTCCTGACCTTCTTCCAAAAGTGATTGTTGGGTGTCTGGATCTGACATTCTTGTTCTCCCTTTCATTGTTCATGACTGTCTACCAGTCAGCTTCGCTCATTCTTCGTGCGATGCTTCGTTTGAGCTTCTGTTTGTTTGTTAACTTCACCGCCGGTTTCGGTGGTTCCGGTGGTGGTTTCGGTGCGGCTTTTTTCTTTGCCACGGCTTTCTTCTTCTTTACAGCGGGTTTCTTTGGTTTTGGTGTCGCGCTTCCTGGATCTGGAAAGATGAGATCCGTTTGTGCATCGTACCGATATTGTTTGTCACCGCTCCGTCCTAATTTCGCACGCACATTCTTTCTTGCATATTCGTAATCTTTTATGACCACAGTTCCGGTAGCACCAATCTTTCCGTAGCGAACTCGAACCTCTCCTGTTGTACCCGTTCCATAAACTTCCCAGAATTTGTTGTGCTTCCCGTTTTCATTGAGTAGACGAACCTTCCATTCTTCGCCCTTTGCGGCTAAATGCGCGGCTCCTTTCCATGTAACGTATGGTCTTTCCATCATTCCGTTCCTTTGTGCTTCCTTTTACTTCCCTTGTGCTTCCTTCTGGTCAAGATCACTTGACCCGTCAACCCGACTGTTCACTTATAGAGACACATCTTTTTCCAAAGTGACACCACTATTTTTCATTTTGTGTCTGACGTGTGTCGCGTTGTGACATAGATGAGAAAAAAGTGGAGGGGGACCGAAAGGTTAGGACCTAACTATTCAGTATTCTACTTCTAACTATTCAGAGAAAAGACCATCTTCAGTTTCGGTTTGCCAGGGAGGAACTTGTTGAATCGCAGCAAGCTGGTCTGTTCGCCTGTTTCTTAACAAGTTGACAAGGGTGCTTCTGGATTGTCGAAAATAGCGCCAGTATCGACGCATCAGTTCAATTGCTGTGTGGATGGGAATATCAAGTGTACTCTTGATTTGGAGAACCATCGCGCCGTCTCGCTCATCTCTCTCCAGGTCCACATACCAGTCACACCACCCATAATAGTAGTACGCATGCGCAAAAGCCTGTTTTGCACCTGTAAGAGGTCCGCGAAGCGCCGCCGCCACAAGAGACACATGACCTTCGTCATTATCCCAGAGAAGGGTCTCCATCAGCCCTATGTGCAAGTACTCCAGCGCTTCAACGGATGCGTTGCCCTCCAGATACTTCGCCAGTACACCGAGAGCATACGTTATCATCCCACTTGTCTCTTTGTTCTCCGTGATCCGCTTCTGGAGTACCTGGAAAACGTAGTCATAAGCGAACCGGTGCAAGATCACATCTGGAACCTCATTCTTTAGGAAACGTTTGACCTTTAGCCGCTGATTGTCATCCATCTCCGGCATGTAGAAATAGGGTTTAACAATCATCCCCACACCCGCCCTGTGCTTTGAACATTCTGACAAATATCACACATGTTGCAACTCCGGCACTGCGGAGAGAGATCAAAATCACCGATCTTTTTTGGCGGATTTGGACACCAGCCGTCACTTATATCCACTATGGGGGGAAACTCTGCACCATCCGCCCGCTTCGGAATCGGAGTCTCTTTCTTGATCACATGTTTGTACTTGCGGACCCCACGAAATCCTTTCATCTCTGGACCTTCCACAGTATAAAAGGGACCGCTCCGTTGAATATACTCTCCTGGTTGCCAAACCGCGCCCGTAGTCTCACAAACCCATGACCTCTGGCAATACCAGAGACCTACGATCTTCATCCAGCCGCGAACACGACCATTCCAGACAGTGAAGCATCGGTGACCGCCACACATATCTTTCGGAAAGTACCGGGTTCTGTAGTTGATAAAAGATTTACCGTCAGCCACGGCGATCAATTCAGCTTCGTAATCATCCCACCGCGTTGTTTTGGGGACCGTCACAATCCAATCTATCATGCTTTGTGGGTCCATTCTTTTTCCCCTTTCAGTCTCTTCATCACAGCATAAGCTGGTTGAAGGTCCTTCTCTGTGTGGATACTTCCGCCGGTGTTCAGGTCCAAATACCACTGAACCACAGCCAACGGGTCATCCAGGTCATTGACAAAGAACTTGAACCGGTGACGAATCGGGTTCAACTCATCTTCGAACTCGTAGATCTTTAGACCGAACACCGGGACGTTGCCAGCAAGGAAGGAAAGAACAGCCTCCAGGCGCTGTTTTCCATCCACCAACTCCATCGCGGTATGTTCTCCGCGATGCCAGCCGGGAGCATTCCAGAAGAGATCACCTCCGGACATTCCACCCTTCATACGAAACTCCAGGTATGCGATCTGTTGTTCCAAGGTCCAGACGTACCCGCGCTGATACTCCGGGTCCAATTCAATAGGAACACCAAATCCCTCGAAATGGCGACGTATCGAGGTCCACGCCACATCAATGCAATAGTTCGCCTGTGACATTCTGGGAATATCTTCAAATCTCATCTATCCCTCTCAATGAAACAACGAAGCGCTGACAGAACTCAGGTTCTTCTTCATCGCCTCGATTGCTTCCTCTTTTGTGGCTCCTTCTCCGCTGGCGAAGTTGTCACGGAAGTTCTCGTGGAACGGGTTGCAGTCGCATGCCTCAAATTCTTCCTCTGTCATCATTGTCGAGCCAAACAACGCAAATCCGATACGAGCCTCAAAGACACCGTCTTTCTCTTGAACATGGACCTCTGTGGTGCCATCAACGCCAACATCCTGACACATGAAGATCGAGATCTTGTCATCTTGCGCCGGTTCTTCTTCTGGCGTCACCTCTGCAGGTTTCTCTTCTGGTTCTTTTACGGGTCTTTCCGCTTTCGGTATCAAATCCCAACCTTTGATGCGGTTCATCTGTAACTCTCTTCCTTCTATTCTTGTTTCTTCCAACCCTCTAAAGAGGTCAAATTGTTATACAACGCTGGCATAGGGAGTCCATCTGTATCCTCCGTTCCAGACCACCGGGTCTCTGGCATCATCAAAATTGGACCTTCCCACAACTCCACACGACCACTGTTCTCCGGAAGAACAAGCGGACCTTGTTCGCTGAACACCACGCCGCTCATCAAAATCTTGTGTGATGGTCCTGGTGCTAGTCCCTTTGGCATCACCACCATACGACCGCGAACTAAATGCCGGTTTGGTCTCTCATGTATCAGCGCCAGTAACTTCTCAGTGTCAGTCACTGGACACCTCCATCTTCTTCCATTCCCATTGTTCTTTTGATTGTTTCCATTCCCACGTCACTGTACCGTCCTCGTGGCGGGTGAACTCACAGACGTATGTTGGCGGAATCTCACCTTCTGGTGTCACATCGAAGTGTGGTGATATTGCGTGATACTCGAACACGCGGCGCATCCACATCATCTCGCACCGGACCACGAGAACACCTTCCATTGACCGAATCACATCTTTCGGATTGTCCATCAAGAAAGCTTGAGAGATCTCAAACTTCCCAATGCGCCGGTGTATATCCTTGTACCGGTCCTCTGGCTTTTCTTGTGGCTCTTCCCCTTCCACAACAAGCTCAAGTTTCTCTGGAGGAACCAGACAAGTACAACCCTTTTGCATTGGATGCGCCTCTACAGGAACAATCGTGTGATGCACCTCGCACTTGTGCCACCAATGACCATTTTTGCACTTGGCGTTCCGCTTCATACACTTGGCGATAATCTCCGGCGGCTCGCCACATTCCGGACACAAATAGTCCTTGTACCTCTCTTTGCGAACCTCTGGATCTTTTCTATCTTTCTTTGCTTCGATCATAACCTTTCCCCTTTCCCAAATATCCGAGTTTCCCGTACTTTGTGAGCTTCGAACTGTTATTGACAGCACACTCCCACAATCCCATCAAAAATATCAGCACAAAATAAACCACCATAATCAACGCAAAAAGTTGTCCTGTCGAAAACTTTTTATCTGCATAAGACACATCACAGCGGATGAATAACACAAGCCACATCACAAAGGCGAACATCAGCGAGCTTACCAGCGACTGAATCAACACATCTTTGATGGTCTTGATTGGTTTCATGATGAGCTTTCCTTCTTTTTGACTCCGCTTGTGAGAAGGTCGGCGATCATTCCAGCCGCATGTCGGGTTGATTCCGTGTAAGGATTGTCACCCCAATCCAGACTACGGTCATTCTTCGGTCCTTCTGGATTCTCGCGGTCATCATAACCACACTCACGACACACATGCGCTTCGTTCGCCATCTGTTTCAACTGTGCTTCTGATTTGCCGAGACCGGTCTTGTAACCGACGTATGAATAACTGCGCCCACACTCCGGGTTCGCACATCTGAAAATATATTGCTCCATTTTGTTCCTCTTTCAGGCTGTTGACTACATAGATACGCGCTTCAAGGCTGTTGACTTAACGTGATCTTAACTTCAAGCTGACGGTCGCTTCTTTGTCACATCCTGCACAACAGCGGAGAGCGCCGCCGTGCTGTTGCTGACCAGAAAAGAGATCCGGTCTGGACTCTCCGGGTCAACAACAACGAGCAAGGACCCCACATCGGTCTCAACCTTGTTGACCTCTGAGTGTTCCGGACCAACACGGGTGAACTTTTGTCCGGTGTGCTCCTCTGCATACTCCATAATCTCGCTGTGAAGCTTCAGATAGACCTCGTAACCCAGAAGAGCGATTGTTGGTTCTTCTCCGACCTTTTCAAAGAAGCTCTTCGCCGCCGTATTTATCTCTGTTCTCGTACTCATCTCCAGCCCTCTTTTATAATTGCATACCTTCGTATCGTTTCCGACCGTCAGCCGTAAGGTGATATTGTTTCTGGTTCTTGTCTTTTCGGAGCAACCCCTTGTCACAAAGAAGGTCAGCGGTGCTTTTCTCATGAAGAGCCAATGGTTTCTGACCCTTCTTTCCGCGAGCTAAGCCGCTGTCCGTCGTGTTGCCTCTTGCAATCCGGGTGAAGATGCGCCGCTGTCTTTCCGTCAGTGGATAGCGCTGGCTGATTGGGCGTTTGTCCTCTGGCTTTTCCTTTGCGCTCTCTTTGGTTGCGCTTGCCAGACCGGTGTTGCGGATCTGTTGGTATGCCTTTTCCACATCCCCATCATTGTTCGTCAACGCCTTGCTGCAAGCCAGCATGCTCGCGCCGGTTCGATCCCGCAATTCTTTGACCTTTTTAGATGGTCCGACTCTGGGCTTGCCAGCCGGTTTGGGGGTCGCTTTCTTTTCAGGACCGCCAGCCGTATCATCATCCGTAAGAGTCCCCTGGTTCACCTTTTCGCCTTTCGAGGACTCCTGGCTTGCGCCTGCACCCTTGTGTGTCTTCTCTGGCGTCTCTGGTGCGTTGTCGTCTGCATCCTGCACTCCGTCCACCACACCCTGTCTCTTTTGCTCCATGATGTTGATCGCATTCTTCACATGAACCACACAACGATGACAAAGGACCACCTCGGTCAACTTCGGCTCGTTCAGGTCCCACTTGAGGTAAATAGCACCTTGTAGATACAGGTCTTCTCCAAGTTCTTCTGTAATCTTTACAGACTCCAGAAGATCGTTCCAGCTAAGCTGAACAGACTGGATTGTTTCGTTACAGCGAGCACAGTTCAATGACAGTGTGTACATCTTTTCGGTCATGGTTTTCTCTCCCTACGGTCTCTTGACCTTCTCTTTGTTTGTTGCCTTCAGCTATCAGGGTCACCCGGAAATACACGCTCCCGATCTTCCAGCGGGATATTCAACGCCGCCAGAATCTGGCGTTTGGTCTTTGGTCGTGACGCCTCTCCATTTTCAATTCTTGTAATTGTCAGCACCGAAACACCCGCCTCTCTTGCAAGCTCAGCTTTCCCCAACAATCGTTCTTCTCGTACCTTCCTCAACTGGTTCTTTTCTTTCATCCTGATCACCTCCTAATACAACAGGCATACCAACAGAGACACATCTTTGTCTAAAAATGCACCACTTTTAGTGTAAATTTCGTGAAATAAGTGGAAATATCTACAAAGGAGGGGGAATAGTTAGGACCTAACTATTTGACTTCATAACGATCTCGTACCGCTTCCGCCACGGTATCACCACGCTCGAACGGCTTGACCCAATACAGCACCAGCTTGCGGTCATCACCCGTCCCTACCCAATAATGGTGATCGTGACCACGGACCCAATGACGGCGCACCTTGATCCCCGTGGGGTCACCCGGCGAATAATTAAGCTTCACAGACGGCGCAACAACCGTGATGACAGCTTTGTTTGAGAGAAGATTCAAGCGCTTCTGAAGCTTGCTCCGCTTCCGGTCCTTCATCTTCTTGTTCTTGAGCCGAACCTTGATCTCCTTGATCTCTTCGCTGTTGTCATGCTTGACAGTTTCCGCATTTGTTGCATTGAGATAGAACAACAAGTTCAACACAATCCGCAACACAGCTTGAACACTATCTGGCTTGTTGAAATCAGGAGAGAAATCTTTCAGGTACTCTTCCAGATCGTCTCTGTGATGGCTCAGCATAAAGTTGAAGTTACCGAAACCAGGAGAACCATCCAGCTTCTTTGTGATGATATGGAACATCACTCGCGGCTTGTCACCAGGTACGTCACGGCTGTTTTCTCGTATCACCTGGAAGTCACTCACATAAGCGCCGATAATACGGTCAGAGTCTAGTTCATCAGGACCCGCATGCAACAATAGATTCATGGACTCCGGGATCTGTACGTAAAATCCGGGATAGGGGAAGTTGATCGAGTCAATTGGCAACTTCGGAAGTTTGGTCATGTTCAACATCCAGGCGATATCGTGGCTTAGATGGAACACTTGTTGACCGTACTGTTGGAACTCATAAACGGAGTGACAAGCCATCACAAGGATACGCTGGAATTCAATACGAGAATCAAACATGTTGATCCAACTTTCGAGATTCCGGTCTGCAATAGCTTGCAAATAGGATGTGTAAACAACGCCTGTAAGCGGGTCTTTTATAAATGTTTCATGGTGTACGTTTTGAGATATAGCCTGAATGTTCATAACAATCTCCCCTGATTGCAATAAATATTGTTTTTGAATCTCTTAACTACCAAGACGCATTGACTCGCGCAGATCTGACAAACTTTCTCAGGTTCCTACAATCTTGACACTGTAGGTTGTGTGCATTCCGTGACCTTTGCGACTCACGAGCATATCAAGACCGCTCTTCTTCTCTTTCTTGCACTTAACGAAGAAGTGAAACACCTTTGTCCACCAAGGACCATACTTACGAACCCGGAGAAAGAAGCGGTCAAGCTCACCATCTATCGCCTGTATTAGCGCCTGTCCTGTGACAAAGATATTGTCCTCTTCCTCGTACTTGTAGAAGCGCTCTCCTTCCGCGTCTGTGACGTATTGCGCTCGCTGCACATGGCAAACAAAGCGAGGATAGACCCGGAGACCATCAGCGCACATAGGACAAAGAGACGAGCCGATACACAAACACGCCTTGCCATCATAGAAATGTATGGGGACGAACTCAAACATATCATCTAAGCTCGTACACAGAAACCGAAACGGCGCTTCTGTGTTCGGCTTGACCATCACGAACTCTTTTCCTGGAAACAATTGACCAATCGTCTTCATCTCCAAACCACGGTACGTCAAGCTGGGGCGAGCCACCGGCTCTTTCCGCTCACCTGAGAAATCACTTTTCATTTTCTTGAACGCCATCTGTCTGTTCTCCCTGTAGTGAAAAGGCACAAGGCAAGCCCCCCGCTTGCCGTCCTATTATTTCTTTGTTCGTTCCTTCAAGCCCTTATAACGCTTTTGTCCTTCGTCTGTCAGCACCACGCATTCGCTATGTTTGACGTACCGACACAAGCCCACATCGATCAAGTAGCTCACAATCTTGCTGTGTAGCTGTAGCCGCTCAACAGACATCCGGATCGGCTCATAGTCACCGACACAAGCCAGAATCTCGCGTTGTAGGGGTGTGAGAGGGTACTTGGAAGCATGCGCCGGGTTGCCCTTGGTGCGAACGACCCGGTCGCCGTGATCCGGCGCGTATTCAATCACAAAGACCTCATCCAGCCCAAGGTTCTTTGCAAACTGCGCCATGTAGTGCTTCTGACAGTCCACACAGTAACACTTCATGCTGGCGGGTCCGTTGCTGGAGTTGTGATAGACACCCTTGTTCTCCGCCTCGTTGAAGATGTGAAGGCGCTGTTCTTTGGTCATTTCCTTTTGATCTCGCTCATAGCGGACGGTTGCAACCACTTCGCCGCAGTTGTGGCAAACGAGACCAATGATCGGCTCTTTGTGATGCTTGACCCAGTCGCCAGAGCCAAGTTCGAGACCATCAATTTTGATGGGTGCGCTGTCTGGATCGTGGCGGTCTATGTTTTGATAAGTCATGATTTTGACTCCTTCGTGGAGGTTAAAAAGGTCAACTTGCACAGAACGAGGGCAAGACTTTCTTCTGACTCGTGTTAGGACCTAACTCACTTCCCATTCAGCTTGTACAGCGCACCGGCGGACCCGCCGAACAACAGGACACCCGCCACATTGAAACCATCAAACAAACGGCTCTCCGGGCTGTGACACAGCAACAAGAACCCCACAGCGAGACAACAAAACAACACAACATCAATCTTCTTCATCACACATACCTCTTTTTTTGCGCTTCCAGTTCCAATTGATCTGAACCTCATCGATGAACCCCAGAACAACCACGAACGCAATCAAGCGAAACAAATCCAACTTTCCATCCACCACACAAAACACCCACACAAGCCCAACAAGACCCGCAACGGCTAACAGATACCCGAACACACTTTCAAACCTCATTACGTCACCTCTACCCAACAGAGACACACCTCAGAAGCAAATGACACCGCTTAATAACAAACTTCTTTGACGTGGTCACACATGATTTTGTGTGCTCGTTCTTCGTAGCGGTTGTTGAAATTGTCGAAATCGTACATGAGACCATCCCAATCACGCCTTTCGACCGCTGGACAAACCTGTTGAACCCGCGCCAGAATCTCATGGTAATTCATCCCCATTTTGGTCTGACAATAGGTTGCGATATATCCAGCAACTTTGTGATCCTCTTGTTCCACCGCGATCTTGATCATCTTCTCAAACTGCGTCATGTTCCTGGCTCCTTCTATGGGTTGACCATGTCTTCCAGTTCAGATTTGCGGAAACTCATCAAGGTCGCCGCAGAATAACCAAGGGAGAACTGATTGACGATCCGTTCCGCCAATGCTTTCTTGCTCCCGTCATCCTGAATATTCTCCAATATAACTTCCAGATACGCCTTCTTTTCCCGCTGGAGGTCGTTCACACTCAGGAATGCCGCCGTGCGCTTGTCCTGTAAAATCAATGTGATTAATTGCATCCGGGTCATGATCGGCTCCTTACGAGATTCGTGTGAAGTTCTCGAAACTCTCGACAAAAACGCCGTGGTATTGGCGAGTCAAGCCCTTCTCCATCTCACCATCGTAGACCTCGAAACGGAGGTCATAGAGGTCCAGCCCCTCATCCAGACCGAGAACAACCTGGATCATCGCGTTGAAGCTCTCGCCGCGAGCTTTGCGAGCGACGTAGCGAAGAAGCAACTCGCCTTCTTCGTTGTGAAGGGTGCGTTTGGGGTCGAACTTGAACTTGCGGTCTCGGTCATTGACGGGCGCGGTTATGGTTTTGGGAGCGATGCCACCCCATTGTTTCCGTGCGATTTGAAGTTGTATCTGGTCCATGTTCCTTGCTCCTTCTGGATGTTAAAAAATCGACTGTCTTATATTTATGAGGGCAAGACTTTTTTCTGACTATCTCAGCTTGACAGCTTGCAGCGCTTTGATCCGCATTTTGTACATCACAATCAACCGTTGCTTCTGGAGTCGCACATTGGCGAAGAGCTTCTTTGCGCTCTCTGCAAGCTCTTTGAAATCTTCCTTGGACATCTGCGCCTTGAACTGGTCTCGGTTGGCTCGCCAGCCAGCCGGAGAGAGATACAGGAACCCCATATCGCGACCGATCACCGGCTCATCTTTCGAAGAGATCTCCATGAACCACTCATCAGGAAGCTCAACCATCTTGTGTGTCGTGTGTTTGGTCTGCGTTGGAACCTGCAGACTCTTGAACGTCACCACATTGTTTTCCCAACCCTTCAGTATCTTCATTGGTCTGGCTCCTTACTCTTCCGGGGGGAAAAGTTGTTTTTTGTACTGTTTGAGTTCCGCATAGGTGAAACCATCCGCTGATGAAACCAACGCTTCCCATGCTTCTTTTTCCACTGGCGGGTCACAGAATTCCGCGCCTTGCTGGACACGCTTCCAGACGCTTTCTGGACGGAGAACACCTTTGGCGACCAATCGACCGCTTTTGGTGTAGAAGTGCCAGAACCACGCCGCGAGCTTTGAATCCTTCGTTTTCCAGGCTCGTTCAATCACAGCATCCACAGGTGTCCGGATATCAGAATGTCTCATGACGTGGCTCCTTCCGTCCTTTGGTTGTCTCAACTGAAAAAGGAAACCGGGGATTTGAACCCCGCGAACCCGCCGCCGAAGCGGTGTTATTTCCTAGCCCCCCTTGAAACATCCCCCCGAACCCGAATCAACCAAGTCCCTTTTCGGCGCAGACAGGACCGAGACCGAGGTTGATGCTCTCAGGGGTGGTCAAGGGGCGACCGCAGCGACCACAGCGCCCTTCGTGGTAAAATTTGACGGACTCGGGAAGGTTACGGTCATCCATCAGGATGTTCCAGAACCATACGAAGGTTTTGGCGGAGCGAGCATCGCGACCGATTGTGCTTTTGGTGCCGTGGCGGTAATTGCCATCTGCGAAGATGGTTCCTAAGAAAGCGTAGTCAGAGCCGTTATCAGGACCGGTGAGAACCTGAACGAAGTGTGGAGAGTCTTCTTTGGGCTGATTCACGCGAAAGGTGAGGTGATTTCCGGTAGCCTTGTTTTCGAGAGTGAAGGTAGCTTTTCCGGCGCGGAGGAAATTTTTGATGGTTTCGTTGGCGGTAAGTTCGGCGCGTTCGGTGGTCATTTGCTTTCTCCTTCGAGAGTTAAAATTTTTGCGTCACAAAATAACGAGGGCAAGACTTTTTTCTGACTCTGATCTTTTTGTGAGATCAAGCTGGAAGGAATCTGAAAGTTAGGACCTAACTATTTAGGGGCTGTTCTTCTAACTATAAGAAGGAGAGAGCTTAATTGGCGGGTGCGCTTTTCCGTAGTGTAACCTCGATCCCCATCCCCGCGTCACCTTGTTTGACTCCCACAAGCATCCTGGTTTCACCACCGCGTGGTTTTGTGCGGCTGACAAAGGAGTCCACTGCGTCTTGAAAGCAAACAAGCGCATCTTCGATCAAAGGGTCTACCACATCCAAGAAATCGAGCGGCTGGCTTACTGGCGGACACTCACAACCATTCAAGCGGTTCTCCAGTGCATCCGCGATAATCTGGACCTGTTCTTTGATGAACACCGTGTTCCAGCGGCTCTTGTTCGGGACCTTCGTTAGAATCACTTTTTGATTGTATGACTGGTAGCTGTAAACCTCTTCTTTTCGCTGGATGGGAAGGAAACAGCTTGCGAAATCTGGAAAGATATCCAGCGACACAAGGCGGATCTCTCTGGGGTCTGAGCTAGGGTCAGACCCTTGTTCCTCCGGACGATTGTCAAAAGAATCCAGGGGACACCAATCCGGTTGCGGCGGCTCTTTATCTTCCTTCTCTTTGCGG
>Ga0180434_10001494_pt1 | contig 33274 bp, 36 predicted proteins | sample SS_ome_7_FD_132453 | JGI IMG/M metagenome (GOLD analysis project Ga0180434, IMG submission 132453) | Hypersaline lake sediment archaeal communities from the Salton Sea, California, USA - SS_1_D_2 metaG | ecosystem: Environmental > Aquatic > Non-marine Saline and Alkaline > Hypersaline >... | reverse complement strand
CGTACGGGAGAATCTGACCGGTGACCTTTCGCTCGAGAAGCTGGCTCAGGTGGCCAGCTTCTCGCCGTACCACTTCCACCGCGTCTTCAAGTCGGTCGCTCGCGAGACGTTGAACGATTTCATTCGACGGATGCGAGCGCAGAGCGCGGCGTCGCAACTGATCCACAATCCGACGGAGACGATCACAGGGATCGCCGTCAACTGCGGGTACTCCTCTCCCTCGGCCTTCGCCCGCGAGTTTCGTCAGCGGTTCGGTATGTCGGCGACGCAGTTTCGCGCCGGGGGACACGACTCCCTCGTCCGCTTCCGGGCGAAGCTCGAGGAAGGGGGAGCCGAATTCACCAATCCGGCCGACCTTTCGTCGACGCGAACCGACATGGTCTTCCGCGTCGAGGCCAGGGACTTGCCCGGGCTGCACGTCGCCTATGCCCGACGCATTGGGCGATACGACGAAATCGGCGACGCGTTCCAGCGCCTGATACGGTGGGCCGGGCCGCGGCGACTGCTGAAGGAGGAGACGAAGGCTCTCGCGATCTACTACGACAATCCGGACATCACCCCGGTCGATCGGCTCCGCGCGGATGCGTGCATCACCGTGCCCGAAGGGACGAAGGTGAAACGCGACATCGGCACGATGGCAGTCCCGGGCGGGCTGTTTGCCGTCGCCCATGTCGAGATCGATCCGACCCAGTACGGCGAAGCGTGGGATCGCCTGATGACCGAGTGGCTGCCGAGTTCCGGATACCAGCCGGATGCTCGCCTCTGCTACGAGTTGTACCTCAACGACCCCGGAAAGGATCCCGAGGGGAAACACCTCGTCGAGATCTGCGAGCCGATTCGGCCTCTGTGAGCGGCCTCGCTTGGCGCTGCTCTGGATCGCGATAGGTCACTCGACCACGGGAGTGCCTCACTGGAGCATTCCCGTACGTACAGCAGGGCTTTGCCCTGCTTGTACGCGCAAGATCCGCAAACGCGACGGCAAGATCGAGCAACCCGTTCGCAATGGACGGGAAGACGTCCGCGGACCGGCGTCTTACGCTGGTTCCAAACCAAAGCAACGGGAGGTACCCGATGCAGTTCACCGCGGAAGTCAAGGAGCTCCCCGAGCGGAACGTCGCCTGTGTGCGGCACGTCGGCCCATACAACAAGATCGGAGAGGCGATCGAGAGGATCTTCCAGTGGGCAGGCCCGAAGGGGCTGATCCGGTTCCCGAAGACGCAGTGTCTGGCTGTCTATCACGACAGTCCGGAGGAGGTCGACACCTCCGAGCTTCGTTCGGACGCCTGTCTCGCCGTCCCCTCGGGGACGGAGGTCGACGGCGACGTGAAGACGATGACGGTCCCCGGCGGCCTGTTCGCCGTTGCCCACGTCGAGATCGACGTGTCGGAGTACGGCGAGGCGTGGGACAAGCTCGTCGGCGAGTGGATGCCGGAGAACGGCTACGAGCCGGACTGCGAGCGGATGTGCTACGAGCTGTATCTCAACGAACCGGATCAGCATCCGGAGAAGAAGCACATCGTCGACATCTGCGAGCCGGTGCGGAGGCCGTAGCTCACGAAGGTGCAACGTCGGCGGGCCGCAGCGCGGCCCGCCCTCGATCTGAGGTGGTCACATGGAAGCTCGAGATGGGTTCGCGGCCGATCTCACGGGGCGGGTCGCTTTGGTCACGGGCGCCTCGACGTCCTCGTCAACAACGCCTGGGGCGGCTACGAGCGGATGTTCGAAGGCGGGACGTACACCAACGAGGATCCCTTCTGGCTTCAACCGATGCGGCGGTGGGACACGATGTTCGGGCCCGGCGTCCGCGGCGCCTTCCGCGCCGGTCAGCTGGCCGTCCCGCTGATGATCCTCACCGGCCGCGGTCTGATCGTCAACGTCTCCTTCTGGGCCGCGCGGACCTATCTGGTCAACACCCCGCACGGGGTCGCCAAGGCGGCCGTGGACAAGATGACGTCCGACATGGCGCACGAATGCGAGATCCACCGGCCGGAGTTGGACGGCGCCGACATCACGGTCGTCTCGCTCTATCCCGGATTGGTGCGGACCGAATCGGTCATGGAGGCGGCCGAGTTCTTCGATCTCTCGAACTCGGAGTCGCCCCAATTCCTCGGCCGAGCCGTTGCCTCGCTCGCCGCGGGCCCGAATCGGCACGCGAAGTCCGGGCGGATCCTCGTCGCTGCGGAGCTCAGGGCCGAGTACGGTTCACCGACATCGACGGGAAGCGGCCGACCCCCTTGACGATCGACGACGTGACATAGATCGCGTGCCCTCGCGTTCGACGTCGCGGGATTCCAGTCCCCTTGCGTGTTCGCCGTGGATCTGGCACCATGCGTGACGAGGAGGCCAGCATGCAGTACCGATCCTTCGGACGACTCGACTGGAGGCCCTCAGCGCTCGGCTTTGGCGCGATGCGCCTTCCGACGATCGGGGACGATCCGGCGAAGATCGATGAGGAGCTTGCGACCCGGATGATCCGGACGGCGATCGACGCCGGCGTGAGCTACGTCGACACGGCATGGCCGTATCACAGGGAGCAGAGCGAACCGTTCGTCGGCCGTTGCCTACAGGACGGCTATCGAGACAAGGTCCGCTTGGCGACGAAGATGCCGACGTGGCTGATCGAGAAACCGGCCGACTTCGACCGCTACCTCGACGAGCAGCTGAAACGGCTCCGGACCGACTGGATCGACTTCTACCTCCTTCACGGATTGAACCGGGATCGATGGGCGGCGCTGCGTGGTCTAAACGTCTTCGATTGGGCCGAGCGGGCAATCGGCGAAGGCCGGATCGGTCACCTCGGCTTCTCCTTCCACGACGAACTGACTGTCTTCAAGGAGATCGTCGATGCCTACGATTGGACGTTCTGCCAGATTATGTACAACTACATGGACGTGAGCTTCCAGGCCGGACAAGAAGGCTTGGCGTACGCGGCGTCGAAGGGACTCGCGGTGGTTATCATGGAACCGCTGCGCGGCGGCTCGTTGACTCAACCGGCGCCGAAGCCGGTCGCCGAGGCGTTGGCGAACGCGCCGACGCAGCGCTCGCAGGCCGACTGGGCGCTTCAGTGGCTTTGGAACCAGCCGGAGGTGTCGCTCGTCCTCTCCGGAATGTCCGCGATGGAGCACGTCGAGGAGAACGTCGCCAGCGCGGAGCGCTCGGGTGTGGGAACGCTGAGCGATGGGGAGCTGTGGCTCATCGATCGCGTCCGGGACGCGTACCGGACGCTGTCGCCGATCCCATGCACCGACTGTCAGTACTGCCAACCGTGTCCGAGCGGGGTAGCGATCCCGTCGATCTTCTCGACCTACAACAACGCCATGATGTACGGAGATCACGTCCGGTACCGGACGTCGTACAACCGGTTCATGGGGGCGGAGAGGCGGGCCGACAACTGCGTCGAGTGCGGGCAGTGCGAGTCCGTCTGCCCACAGCAGATCGAGATCATCGACTGGCTGAAGGTAGCGCACGCCTTCCTCGCCGAGCCGACCGCGCTCTGACGCAATGACCCGCCACCTCGAGGAAATCGATCCGCTCCGGGAGAAGCTTCGAGGGGCCACGCCGAAGGAAGAAGAGGGCCGGACCGTCGAGGAGACCCTCCTCGCTCACCTCGACCCGTTGATCGAGCAGCAGCTGATCACCGAGGTCCTCCGACCGATCAAGTCGGGGAAGGAGGCCGTCGTCTACTGCTGCCTCGCTCATCCGACGCTCGAGCGAAAGCTCGTCGCGGCGAAGGTCTACCGCCCGTTCGAGACGCGCAGCTTCAAGCGCGATGGCATCTACCAGCAGGGACGGGAACGCGGCTCTCGCCCGGACGCCAGGGTCTTGAAGGCACTGGGGAAGAAGACGCGCCACGGGCGGCTGCACAGGTTCAGCGCGTGGATCGCACACGAGGAACGGACGCTACGGATCCTTCACGACGCCGGGGCCGATGTCCCCGAGCCGATCGAGCGGGTGGGACCGGTGGTGCTGATGGAGTATCTCGGGGATGCCGGACATCCCGCACCGATGCTGACGAACGTCGAGCTGGGCGTCGATGAGTCACGAGCCCTCTATGAACAGGTTCTGGGGAACGTCGAGCTGTTCTTGAAATGCCGTCGCGTACACGCAGACCTGTCCGCGTTCAACATCCTGTACGTCGGTGGGCGGGCGGTGATCATCGATTTCCCGCAGGCGGTGGATCCCCGGTACAATGACGACGCGTTCGATCTGCTCGTTCGGGATCTGCGCAATCTGAACGGCTTCTTCGAACCGCACGGCGTCGACGTCGTCGATCCGATCGAACACGCCCTGGGCATCTGGAGGAAGCACGTCGACCCGCTTCGCTGAGTGAGACCCGCTACTCCCGCGCCGCCTCGGTGAACCGCACGATCGGGTCAGTCGACGTTCGGGATTCGAACGATCTCGTAGAAGAACGGCCGCTTGATGATCCACGTCCGCGCAGCGTCAGCCAACGCCTGCGGGAGATGCGACCTGGGAACGAATCGCAGGGAGTACGCCTCCGGCCCGACCTCTCCGAGTTGCTCCCAAAGCTCGAGCAGGTAGAGAAGGCGTTCGTGGAGATTCTCCAGGCTCCGCGCGTGGCCGGTGGCGGAGAATCCGTCGATCGAGCGGTCGGTGACGACCACTGCGGATTCGGTGCCGAGGTCGATGAGGCCGTATCCGCGGCCGGTCGTCCATAGATCACGGGACGCCAGCGCCAAGAAGAAGTGGAACGCCCGGTGCCCGGGATCGTCGCGGACGGTCGCCCCTTCACCGGGGGGTGGGAGGTCCCGGGGGAGCGGGCGGGACCAGAGCGGCGTGCTCGGCATACGGGCGGCCAGACTGGTCCACGGGTCGACCCATCCCAGCTCCCCTCGGATTGGCATGAAGACGGAGCGCCCCACAATCCGGCCGACGACGCATGATGCATCCTCGGGGTCGGGGCGAGCGGCCACCAGGGGATCGTAGCTCCCGTGCCGAACGGGGACGAGCAGGAACCCATCGGGCGACAGCTGCTCGATCCAGCGGGGCGAGAGATCCGAGCAGCCCACGGTCGCCACGATGCGGTCGAACGGAGCCGCCTCCGGCACCCCGAGGTATCCGTCCCGACAGAGTACGCGGACGCCGTCGTACCCCTCGTTGCGAAGGGACTCCATTGCCGGCCCGGCAACGTCCTCTTGGATGTCGACGGTGTAGACCTCTCCGCTTCGCCCGACGATCTCGGCGAGCAATGCGGCGTTGTAACCGGTTCCCGTGCCGATCTCCAGAACCCTCATCCCCGGCTCGAGCTCGAGGGCTTCCAGCATTCGGGCGATCAGCGCCGGCTGTGACGTCGAGCTCGAAGGCAGCCCCTCGTCGGCGGAGGTGACGAGCGCGCGATTCGAGTAGACCTCCTTCAGCTGGTCGGACGTCGCGTGGTCTCGATCGAACGGCACCGCTCGGAACGTCGCCTGGAGGTCCGTGGCTTCCAGACGGTACCAACCGCTCAGGAAGCGGTGGCGCTTCACCGTGCGGAACGCCCTAACGATCGGCTCCGAGGTGACGTCTCCCCGCTCGATGAGGCCAGCCACGTACCGCCTGAGGGCCGTCTCGACGAAGTCCATGCGCGGATCACCTTCCGGGGTCGGATGAGGCTGCCGCGCAGGCCCTCGGTTCTCGGCATCGTCCGTCGCGGGCGGCGAACGCGTCGGGCTTGGACATCGGATCCTGCAGCGACCGCCTCCCCCTCAGGATAGCCGACCGTTGCGTTGTATCCAATCGATGACACGACAATCGGCACGCCTTTCCTGTAGGCGTTGTGCCCGAAGGCCGGTTGAATTCCCAAGAGCGGAGGCTAGGATCGTCGTATTGAAAGGAGGTCGAGTGCGAGAGCTCGGGCATTCCGTGGACCGGGGACGGACGGCAGGACTCGGCGTTCTCGTCGTTTTGCTGCTTGCGGCGGCAATCGCCGCCCACGCGGGCACCGCGCCGATTCCATATCAGATCTCGGAGGCCCCTCTCGCGATCCTCCTCGATCCGCCGCTGCCGCCGCTCGCCGCCGACGAGGGTTCGGCGTTCTTCATCTCGAGCCGGGAGGGGACGGTCGGCTTGGACGGCTCCCCGGTCGAGCGATCGGACGGCGAGGAGCTGCGTCTTGCCTATCGAACCGCCGACGGACGGACCGCGACGGTGCGCGTCCTGGACGGCCCGGAAGGGACACTGCGGATCGAGTTCTCCGTTGAGCCGAAGGGCGAGTTCGAGAAGCTCGGTGTATCCCTTCGGGTCGGAGAGACGGAGGGGTTCTACGGGCTGATGGAGCGGGTGGTGCAAGGGAGCGAAGGGTTCTCCTGGGAACCGGGAAGGACCGAGGGGCTCGACCTGCGAGGGCAAACGGTCGATCTGTACACCCTGCCGACCGTCTCGATCTACGCGCCGTTCTTCGTCTCGTCGAGCGGGTACGGCGTCTACGTCGAAAGCGATTGGCCGGCGACGTACCGATTCGGCGTCGACGAGCGGGGACGGTCCCGCCCGACGCAGGTCACGATCGAAGCCGAGGGCCCGCGCCTGTCGTTGTTGTTGTTGCCCGGCCCGGATCCGATCGACGCGATCGAGCGGTACGCGCGGATCACCGGGACGAGCCTTCTGCCGCCTGCGTTCATCCTCGGGCCGGGGCGATGGCGCGACGTCGTCTGGGATCTCCCCACCTTCTACGACGGGACGGCCTGCGACGGGCCGTACAACTCGATGGTCGTCGAGGACGTGCTGATGATGGAGGCGCTCGGCATCCCATGCCGTTGGTACGTCATCGACCGCCCGTGGGCGGCGGGAACGTTCGGCTACGGCGACATGCGCTTCGACGAGACACGGTTTCCGGCGTTCGAGGCGATGATCGATTGGCTTGACACGAGGGAGATCGCGTCGCTGCTCTGGCTCGGACCGTGGGTGATGGACGGCCAGCGCGACGAGGCGGTCGAGCGCGGGTACCACGTGCCGCTGACGATTCCGTACCTGCCGAATGCGGCGCTGATCGACTTCACCAACCCCGAGGCCGCGGCGTGGTGGACGTTGGAACTCGAGCCGCTGTTCGAGACGGGCATCGCCGGGTTCAAGCTCGACCGCGGCGAGGAGAAGCCGCCCGACGGCCAGCTGTTTCGCGGGGCGTACCACGACGGAACGGACTACCGCGAGGGCCATAACGCGTATCCGCTCTGGTTTGCGCGGGCGGCGTACGAGGCGGCCAAGGAAGCAAGTGCAGAGCCGTTCGTTTCGTTGTACCGCGCTGGGTGGCCGGGGATGTCGCAGGTCGCCGTGGCGTGGGGCGGGGACACCGATCCGTCGGCGTGGGGGCTTCGGTCGGCGATCATCGCACTGCAGCGGGCCGCCGTCCTGAACGTCCCCATCTGGGGGTCGGACACCGGCGGGTACAACGAGCGTCCGTCTCGGGAGGTCCTCGCTCGATGGCTCGCGTTCTCGGCGTTCTGCCCGATCATGGAAGTTGGCCCGACGGCGAACCTCGCCCCGTGGTCCTGGCTCCCCGACGGTTCGGACGACGAGCTGACCGAGGCCGGCTACACGTTCGACACGGTCTACGATGAGGAGCTCCTCGCGATCTGGGCGTTCTACGCTCGACTCCACACGGATCTGGTGGACTACACGATGGCGCTCGCGGAGCGGGCCCACCTGAACGGGACCCCGATCGTCCGCCCGATGGCCGTCGCGTACCCCGGCCGATCGGAGTACGTCGATCTCTGGCAGCAGTACCTCTACGGTCCGAACATCCTCGTCCGTCCGGTCTGGGAGCCGGGGATCCTGTCTGTGAACGTTCATCTGCCGGAGGGGACGTGGATCGATGCGTGGACCGGACGGACCTTCGACGGTCCGGTGGTGCTCCCCGTCGACGTCCCGCTCCACGTGATCCCCGTTTTCGTGCGCGCGATCGGCCCGGTCGATCTCGGGGATCTGACGGCGCGTTGGAGAGAGGCCGTCGCCGACGTCGCGAACCGGCCCGATCTGGAGGCACTGGCGAGGACGGTTCGCTGATGTCCCTGCCTACGACAGCGGCTTGCGGAAGTGGGTCTTGCGCTTGACGATCCGATACCCCAGCGCCTGGTGGGCGGCGGGGCTCACTTCGTATCGCGGCGTCGTGTCGGAGGCCATCTCCGCGCATCCCTGCGACCGGGCCCATCCCTCGGCGCGTTCGACCAACGCGCGCCCGATCCCTCGCCGTCGCAACTCCGGCTCGACGTACCAGGCCTCCAGGTAGCCGATCCGGTCGGTCGTACAGCCGACCGCGCTCGTCCGGATCGCGACCTCGATCATCCCGCACAGCCGACCGTCCGGCCGAGCGGCGACGAACACGGGCGCGACGTCGAGGGTTCCAGCGAGAGCGTCCGCTTCGGCCTGAAGCTCGTCCGGATCGTGATGCGGCCAGAGCTCGCGACGGAGGCGAAGCCACTCGTCCTGGTCGGCCGGCTCGAGCGATCGGATCGATGCGAGCGGTTCGACCTCCCGGCCGCGGTGTTCCTCCATCCACCGGACCGCGAAGTCGACCAAAGCGCGCTGAGGCATCAGCTGCGCCGGCGCGCTTCCGATTCGCCCCGATCGAACGTGGCCGGTCTCCCGCGTGAACGCCTCACCGATCCGACCGAAGTCGCTTTCGTCGATGTCGATATCGAGGATCTCGACCCACCGGCGGGCACCGTCGATCACGAGCGGCGCCCCGTTCGGACGGTTTCGCTTGCCGGGGAAGTCCGCTCGGTACTCGGCCAGATGGATCGACGAATTGTTCTGGTGTCCGACGCCGAGGAGGAGGACCCACCCGTCGAGCTCGTAGATCCGCGCCAGCGGCGATCTTTCGCCGAGACCGAAGTCGAGCGCGTGTCCGCCGGTGACGCACTTGGCGTTGGGTCCGCGGGTGGTGAACGATACGTGCGGATGCGCGCTGCGCAGCGTGCCGGGCTCCGTCCGGAACGTCTCCGCGATCGCCCCCATGTGACGAGTCGGGGTGAGGTCCGGATCGAAGGCGGGCATCGTCGCCCGGATCGTCTCCTTCCACTCCTCCGGAACCGGCGGGTGTTGCCAGCCCCTCGGGTCGGTGAGGTCGCCGGACATCGTCGGCATGGCGAGCGTGCCCCGCTCGCCGAGGGCCTCCTCCAGCGCGAGGATCACGGCGACCGGGCCGCCGCAGACCCAGCCGAGCGAACTGAGCGAGGCGTGGACGAGGAGCGTCGTCCCCGGCTCGACGCCGAGCCTCCGGAGATCCTCGACTAGGGAGGCGGTGGTGATCGGCGCTGTGGTCCGTTCGATCGCGTCGCGTTCACTCACTTCGGTTGTCCTCGCCGTCCGCCGCCGTCGGGCCGTAGGCGAGGCGCAGCCCTCCGATCAGATCCCGCGCCTCCTCGAGGCGGTCCTCGGCGACCAGGATCCGGACCGGCTCGACCAGAGGACGGACGGCGGAGAACGCCTCCCCGTGCACGAAGTACAGGATCCCCTCGCTGTCGAGCAGCGACTTGATCAGCGCGATGTCGGCCGGGTTCGACGTCTCGATCAGCAGTGCGTACTCCATGCTCTTCCTCCAGGGACGCCGCAGTGGGCGCCGCCGACGCGGAGGATACGCTATCCTCAGGGATCGCGCTCGGTGTCGGCGGAACGCATCCTATCTCGGATTCCCTTGAGCTGTCGTCCGTTCGCAGTCTCTGGGCCAGCGCTTCAGCGCGTCCGGCGGGGATCGGTCGTCAATGCGGGACCTACGCGCCGACCGCGTACAGCCGCTTGAGGACGCCGCCGGGCCGTGCGATCTCCCTCTCGAATCGCATGCCGAGCTTCTCGGCGACGCGTTCCGACGCGACGTTCGCCGGGTTGATCAGGGAGACCAGCCGGCGGAGCCGCATCCGTTCGAACGCGTACGACTTCAGGGCACACCCGACCTCGGTCGCATACCCCTTTCCCCAAGCGGACGTGGCGAGGACGTAGACCAGCTCGATCTCCGTCGCACCGTCGATCTCCTTGTCGAGGAGGCCACAGTGGCCGACGACCCTTCCGGTGGCGAGCTCTTCGACCGGCTACAGGTCGCATTGCGCCCGTCCCGAGCCGGCGGCGTCCTCGGCCAGCGTGGCTCGCAGACCCTCGATCTCCAGGGGGCCGCCGAGGAACTGCGTGACGTTCGGATCGGTCCACAGGTCGACGAGGAGCGGAACATCCTCGACCTGCATCGATCGCAACAGGAGCCGCTCCGTTCTGAGGTGCATTCTCCTCCTTGCCGGCCTACTTCCTGCTTCTCTTGGAGAGCGACCGATCGGGATGGGGATCCGGGCCGGCCGATGGCTCTGCGCGCGACGGACGAGGTAGACGGCCATGATCGCCATGATCCCTGAGGGTATCCGAGACGGCGTCCTGCGATATCGGGTCGATCTGGAGGACGGGCGCCACGGGTTGACCTCGGCCCGCGCTCGGCTAGCATGGGGAGGGAGGTCCTTGTGGGGAATCGGGCGGGGATGAGAGGAAGGTTCCTTCTTACGGTGGGTGTGATGCTGCTTGCGGCCGTCCCGTGGTCCGGCCGGGCGGATGATTGGGAGCCGGACGCATCCCTTCCCGATCTGTCGGGTCGTTGGGTGACGATCCAGCGGCTCGTCGCGCTCGCCGACCTTCCGTTTCTTGGGCGCGTGTCGATTCTCACTACGGTCGGCCTGCTCTCCGATGTTTGCCAGAGCGGCTCCGGTGTCACGTTGGTCGATGCGTATTGCTTCTCCGATGTCGATGTGTCGACCGCCCTGTTCGAGACCGACATCCCCGACGCCACGATGCGGTCGATCGAGCCGGAGCCACGGTTCGCCGACCTGAGAGTCCGGGATGGTGAGATCCAGCTCGTGCAGGACTGGCACATCGAGGTTCGAGGCGCCGTGCTCGACGATCCGGTGCACGACGACCTCCCCACCTATCCGGCCGACCCGCGGGTCGTCGACATGGACGGCGACGACCGGATCGGGTTCACGATCCCCGCGAAGATCGTCAGCTTGTTCGGCGGGGACACCTACGTTGTGCAACGGTTCCGGTACCGTCTCGAGGGGACGCTCGTCGATCCGGACACGATCGTCGGGCTGGTCGAATGGACGACCGAACAGAACGTTCTCTGGGCGACCGACGCGTTGCTGATGACGTCCTACACCCAGTGGATTGACCCCGATCCGACCCTGCACCGGTTCCTCATGCGCCGCGTCGACGAGGCCTGGACGTGTGAGGGGATCCGCGACCGGGTGGCGCCGCTCCTCGACTTCCTCGATGCGATGGACCTGTCCGATCCCTCGTAGCGCTCGCCCCATCGTTTCTTGCCTTCCTCCACCGCTCCGGAGTAGGTTGGTTCGTTGATCTCGGACGACAGGAGGGATGCGATGAGGATCGTGGTGGGATTGCTGGCGATCTTCGCGATCGGCGCGATGGGGTTCGTGGGAAAGGTGGTCGACCGACCGGCCGTCGTCGAAAACGTGGATGTCGAACGGTACATGGGGCTCTGGTATGCGGTGGCAAGCATTCCAACGACGTTCGAGAGGGCGTGCGTGCAGGGGACGACCGCCGAGTACCATCTACTGGCGAACGGTCAGATCGAAGTGATCAACAGCTGCTATCGGGCCGACGGGTCGCCGTTCGATGCGGTGGGGCGGGCCTGGATTCCGGACCCGGCCGAACCGGCGAAGCTGAAGGTCAGCTTCGTGCAGTTCCTCGGGCGATGGTTCTTCCCCGGCGACTACTGGATCCTCGAGCTGGATTCCGCCTACCGATATGCAGTTGTCGGGCACCCGAAGCGCTCGTACGGATGGATCCTCAGCCGCACGCCGACGCTTGAGGAGGCGACGCTCGAGGGAATCTACGAGCGCCTCGAGGCTCAGGGGTACGACCGGTCCCACTTCCGGGCGATCGACCAGTCGATCTACGCCGGCGACTGACGGCTCGGACGTTCCCTCGCTACAGCGCGATCGCGAGGAGGATCGTCCCGACGGCGAGCGCGACCCCGCCGGCGATGAGCAGTCCCGTTCCGGCGGTCCGGATCAAAGGGACCCGGGCGCCCACGATGGCTTCGAACGACATGCCGTCGGTGGCATCCTCGTTCATCACAACGAACGAGACGTCGCCCGTCTCGATCTCCCACTCGACCGTCTGCATTCCCAATCCATGGGTCGACTCGATCCAGAACGACTGTTCGCCCGGAGCGCCCGGCAGCTCCCCGGAGGCGTCGACGCGGTAGGTGAGCGAGAACTCCTCTTCATCGAGATCCTCGACGATCGCGTGAGGAACGCCTCCCAGGTAGACATCGACATCGTCGGCGTACGCGACCCCGACGAAGAGGCCACTCCCTGGGTCCTCGTGCGAGGCACGGATGCGGAGCGTGGCGATCTCGTCGAGATCGATCGGCACGTCGGGCGTCAGATCGATCTCCGCCGGGCCGGCGACGACCGCGTATCCGTCGACTTCGATATCAAACGGAACGCTCTCGATGAATCCTTCCTCGTCGGCGAGGGTCGACTCCAGTACGAGTAAGCTTCCTCCGCCGAACAGAAGCGATGTCGCTGCGATCAGGCCGACCACGCCCAGCAGGCCCATCAGGATTCTGAACATGTCTTCCTCCTTCCTCGGAGCCCGTGACCCTCGAAGCATACCGCTTCCATCGAGCGCGAGCCATGCTAGGGAGGGCTCCAATCCCGCCGGCCTCCATTGCGGCGGGTCACGAGGCGCGGTACCGTAGCGGTACCGTGGCGCGAGCGACGGAGGAGGTGGGTCCATGAACCTGCTCGAGGGGAAGAGGGGGTTGATCTTCGGCGTGGCCAACGAGCGAAGCATCGCGTGGCACATCGCGAAGAACGCGGCGGCGCACGGAGCGGCGTGCGCGTTTGCGCATCTGCCGGGCGAGAAGATGGGGCAGCGTGTTCGCCGGACCCTGGAAAGCGGAGGACTGGGAGACGCGTGGCTGCATCCGTGCGATCTGTCGAGCGACGACGATCTCGACGCGCTGTTCGCGGCCCTGAAGAGCTCCGTCGGACGCCTCGACTTCGTCGTCCACTCGGTAGCGTACGCCGATCGTGAGTACCTTAAGGCGGGGCGGTTCGCGGAAACGCCGCGTGACGTGTTCCGACAAGCCCTCGACATCAGTGCGTACAGCCTGATCGCGGTTGCTCATCGCGCCCGTGTCATGATGCAGGACGGCGGTTCCGTGTTGGCCCTCTCGTACTACGGCGCGGAGAAGGCGACGCCGGGGTACAACGTCATGGGAGTGGCCAAGTCGGCACTCGAGTCCGTCGCGCGATATCTCGCTTCCGAGCTGGGAGAGTTCGGAATCCGCGTCAACTGCCTGTCCGCTGGTCCATGTCGGACGCTCTCCGCGATGGCCGTCGGCGGGATCGACGAGATGCTCGACGAGATGGAGAGGACCGCGCCGCTCCGCCGCAACATCGAGACCGATGAGGTCGGCAAGGCGGCCGTGTACCTGCTGAGCGATTTGTCCTCCGCGGTCACGGGCGAGACCCACCACGTGGACGCGGGATACCATGCTGTCACCGGGGCTCGTGCGAGTGAAGCAGGTCCAGCCGGCATCGCGTCTCAGAGCACAAACCGTCGCCCGGAGGGCGACACATGATCCATGACGGCGTGGAGCTGCCGAAGCTACTGACGGTGGGGCGGGCGGCCGACGTTCTCGGCGTGGACGCAACGACCGTTGGGGAGTGGATCGCCAACCGGTCGATCGCCACGATGCGCATCAACGGCGTCGTCCACGTCCTCACCGAATCGATCGCCGATCGCCTCGGCGAAGAGACCCTGTCTCGCCCGAACCAGGACGGCGACTAGAGCGGCATCGCGAAGGACTTCCATGATCGACATCCGGCGGATGCGTCCCGACGAGATTGGCGGGATGCGCGACATCGATCGCTCGGAGGTCATTCGCGTTGGATACCGGCAGGCGGGGACCGAGCTCATTCAGATGAACGTGAACTGGGACGACTGCGGCTCTGCCGTTGCAGAGCCGGAGCCGAAGAGGCTCCAGCCTCTTTGGCTGTGTGCGACCCAGCAAACTCCGCGGAGCCGAGCCAGGGGATCGCCTCCCGCCTCTTCTGAGAGGTGCTGGGGCTCGCCCGCGCCGACGGAGCGACGCACCTGTACGTATCCGCCACGCTGTCCGGCTCCGCCGTCGGATTCTATCTCCACCACGGCTTCATGCTGACCGGCGAGCCCGATCCTCAGCTTCTCCGAGAGGAACCGGACGATGTCCACATGATCCGATCGCTCTAGGTTGTCGGAGGAGAAGGTGCAGGCGTTCCTTCTCCCCGGGCCCTTCTTGGTCCGGAGTCGGTTATCCAGCGCCCGAGCATGAGCGCTCTGCGTTCTGGGAGTCGAGCATGTCACGGGACTGCCTACCCAAGCGGCCCTTCGGCCATTCTCGGCTGCTTCAGCAGTAGCCTCTGGTGAACGAGGACCAGCATGTGGATGCCATCGGCGGTGCGGTGGACGTGTACCCGTCGCGCACGGTGGGCTCTGTCCGGTTTTACTCGTAGCGAAGCGCGTCGACGACCGGCAGCTTCGACGCCCGCCACGCGGGCCAGAGACCGGCGAGCGCGCCCAGAGCGAACGAGCCAAGCAGGGTCACGATGATCAGAGTCGGGCTTGCGACTACGATCAGGTCGACGTTGAAGAAGCGACCGATGAACGCGGACGCGAGGGCGCTCAGCCCGAGTCCGAGGACCGTTCCGACGATCCCGCCGACCAGTCCCATCAGGCCGGATTCGATCAGGAAGATCGTCCACACGTGGACGTTCTTTGCACCGACCGCCTTCATGACCCCGATCTCCTTCGTCCGTTCGAGGACCGAGGTGAACATGGTGTTCATCACCCCGACCCCGCCGACGAGGAGGGCGATCCCGGCGATCCCCGCGAGGAAGGCGCTGATCGTCGACGTCATCGTCCCGATCGCCTCGCTGATGTCGTTATAGGTCACCGCGGTGATGTCGGAGCCTCGCGCCTTGAGGGCCTCTTCGGCACGATCGGCGACCTCGTCCACGTCGTAGCCGGGCTCGGTGCGCACGAGCGTCACCAGAACATCGTCGGCCGGGCCCCACAGCAGGTCCATCGTCTCGTACGGGACGCTGATCGTGTCTCCTTCGGACCCCGCGCTGAACCGCACCCCGAAGCCCGCGCCGTCCTTCTCTTCCTGCTCCTCCTCGGGCGGGGCCATGATTCCGATGATCGTCAGGTCCAGCTCGGCGTCCCCGTCCCCGGCGACGAGGATCGTGTCCCCGACCTCTACGCGGAGGCGCTGCGCAATCTTGTAGTCGAGCACAGCGACCTCGACGTCACCCGCCTCGAACAGCCGACCGCCCGGCATCACGGTGAGCTCGCCGGTGAACGACTGGAACTCGGTCATTAGCTCCGGGGACAGACCCAGAACCGGGAGGAACCCCTGAAGGGGATTGCCGGCCTCGTCGGGCTGTCCTTGGACGAATCCGGTCCGCTCGCGCAGCGCCGCTGCAACCTTGACCCCTTCGATCGACTTCAGCAGGTCGAGGTCGAGCGCGTACTCCTCCGCACCGCCTCCGTGTGCTCCTCCGCCGAACATGTTCTCGTCCATGATGACGAACGTGTCGACGCCGAAGACACCGGCGACCTGCTCGTTGATCGTCTTCTCCAGACCGAGACCGATCGAGATGAGGGCGACGACGGCGGTGATCCCGATGAACACGCCGATCACCGTGAGCCAGCTGCGCATCTTCCGGTGGAGGATGCTGCGTCCGGCGAGCTGCAGGAAGTCGAGGAACTTACGCATTCGTGTCACCCCCTTCGGGGTCGACACGGAGGGTCGAAGTCTCGGTACCCGAGCCTTCGACTGGTGGGTGAGCCTCCGGTTGTTCGCTTCGATCATCGAACCCAGACGAAGAAGCCTTGGCTTCTTCGTCTACGTGTCGACAGGAAGTCGATACGCTACCGGGAGTCGACTCATCCAGCGAAGAGGTGTTAGCCTCTTCGCTTACGGCTCTGCCTTCGGCATCGTGTCCCGGCGAAGGAACGGCAGTTTCTTCGCCTGCGTGTCGACCGGAGGTCGACACGCAGCCGTCTCGCAACCGCACAATCCGATCGGCGATCGCGGCGGCATCGGGATCGTGGGTGACCAGGATGACGGTCTTGCCGTCCTGCCGGCTGAGCTCCTGAAGAAGCGAGAGGATTGGGGCTCCGGTCTCCGTATCCAGGTTCCCGGTGGGTTCGTCGGCGAGGATGATCTCGGGGTCGTTGGCGAGGGCCCGGGCGACCGCCACGCGCTGGCGCTCCCCGCCGGAGAGTTCGTTCGGCTTGTGGCGAACGCGGTCGGCGAGTCCGACGCGTGTCAGGAGGTCCCGTGCCCGCCGTGCGCGCTTCGCCCTCGGGACCCCCTGGAAGATCATCGGCAGCTCGACATTCTGCAGCGCGGAGAGCGTCTGGACCAGGTTGAACGTCTGGAAGACGAAGCCGACCTTCTTGCCGCGCAACGTCACCAATTGGCTCTCCTTCAGCTCCTGGAGGGAGGCGCCGTCGATGGTCGCGGTCCCGCCCGTGGGGGTATCGAGTGCGCCGAGGATGTGCATCAGCGTCGACTTCCCCGAGCCGGACGGGCCCATGATCGCAACGATCTCGCCGGGCGCGACCTCCATGTCGAGGCCTCGCAAGGCGCGGACCACCGTCTTGCCGAGCTTGTACTCTTTGGTGATCCGCTCCATCTTGAGAAGCACCATCGTCAGCTCCCGCCCTCGGTCACCGTGTACTCGACCAGCTGGAGGACAAAGACCTCGACCCACTGGCCGTCACGCCGTTCCTCGGCCCGGATCCGAGGCGAGATGTAGACCGGGTTGGAGAGTGCGAACGCCACCGTCATGCGGGAATCCGGCTCGTCGGGGTTGGTGAAGGTCCCTTGGAGGCACCAGACATCGGCGATCGTCACGCCGACGATATCGGTGAACATCCCCCCACTGGGAAGGAGGTAATCCTGCCCCTCCTGGAGCCGGCTGCGCTGGTCCATCAGCGCCTGAAGGGACGTGTAGCTCACATCGTGGCCGCCGCCGGAGGAAACGGTCGCGGCGCCGAAGATGAACCCGAATCCGGTCGCCAGCTCATCCTCGCTCCCGGTCTGCTCGGTCATCATACGGATCGTGTATCGTTCGTCGTCGTGCACGGTGAGCGTCAGCTCGAGCACCTGCGGTTCGCTGAGGTCCTCGGACGTCACGTGATAGACCATCTTCGTCGTCCCCAGCGGGAATTGGTCGAGATCGGCCTGCGCCAAGGCGCCGGCGCCGAGGACGACCATTCCGATCAGGACGGCAAGGCTACATCTTGCTTTCACGATTCCTCCTTCCATTCTGCTCGTCGTTCTCCACGTTCTCGTTCGCGCATATGGTTTTCACGAACTCCCGGCGGACCGATTCGACGGCTCCGCCGCGACCTCTCGGATTCTCGGCCGATTCTCCGTCGCGACGCCCCGTCGGTCCACCTCGATCCGATCAACACGTCCGTCGAGAGTGGGCTCGCCGGTCTCACGCCGCCTCTCCGTACGATGCCGCGATCGCCGGGTCCGTCTGACCCCGGAACTGGCTCGTGTGGAGGCGATGGTACGCGCCGCGCGCCGCGAGGAGTTCCTCGTGGGTCCCTTGTTCGACGACCCTCCCGTCTTCGACGACGACGATCCGATCCGCGTTCCGGATGGTCGAGAGGCGGTGCGCGATCACGAAGCTCGTTCTCCCCTTCATCAGCTCTCGAAGCGCCGCCTGAATCTGCACCTCGGTCCGCGTGTCGACCGAACTGGTTGCTTCGTCGAGGATCAGGATCCTCGGATCGGCCAGGATCGCCCGAGCGATGGCGAGCAGCTGACGCTGACCTTCGGACAGATTCGCGCCGCGCTCGGAGAGTTCGGTCTCGTAGCCCTTCGGGAGATGGCGGATGAACTCGTCGGCGTTGGCCAGCTTCGCCGCCTCGACGACCTCTTCGGAACTCGCATCGAGGCGACCGTAGCGGATGTTCTCCATGACGCTCTCCGCGAAGAGGAACGACTGCTGGAGAACGACGCCGACCTGCTTCCGTAGCGACGCCTTGGTGGCGTCTCGGATGTCCGTCCCGTCGATTCGCGCTGCCCCCTCCTCGATCTCGTAGAAACGGGAGAGGAGGTTGACGATCGTCGTCTTTCCCGCTCCGGTCGGGCCGACCAACGCGATCGCCTGGCCCGGCTGGGCGTGAAGATCGACGTTCTGGAGGACCGGAACGCCGGGAACGTAGGCGAAGGTGACGTCCTCCAGCTCGACCTCGCCGTCGATCCGGTCGAGCTCGCTTGCACCCGGTCGATCGGTTAGTCCGGGCGTCTCGTCGAGCACCTCGAAGATGCGCTCCGCGCCTGCGAGCGACTGCTGGACCTGGTTGTAGAGCCCTCCGAGCTGGCGCAACGGCTCGGCGAATCGCCTCGAGTAGGTGATGAAGGTGGCAATCAGCCCGACCGTCATCATCCCCTGAATCGTCAGCCAGCCGCCGATCCCGGAGACGACGGCGACGTTCATGTTCGACAGAATCCCCATCATCGGCATCACGAACAGGGCGTAGGTCATCGCGTGGATCCCGAAGCGCCGCACCGTGGCATTGTGCTCGTCGAACCTCTCGAGAACGCGCTTCTCCTGCCCGAACGCCATCACGACCCGCTGACCGCTGTAGGTCTCCTCCAGCGTCCCGTTGAGGATTCCGAGATTCGATTGGTACGCGCGAAACGCCGACCGGGTCCGCTTCCCGACGAGGACCACCAGTCCGAACATCAGCGGGAGGACGAGCATCGATGCCAGCGCCAGCCAGGGACTCAAGACGAACATTACGACGAGGATGCCGACCATCGTCAGCAGTCCGGAGAAGAGCTGGGTCACGTTCTGACTCAGGACGCGGCTGATCGCGTCGATGTCGTTGGTGAGCCGGCTCATCGTCTCTCCGGAGTGCCGACTGTCGTGGAATTTTAGGTTGAGCCGCTGCAGGTGTTCGAACAGGTCACCACGGAGGAAGCGCATCGCCCGCTGCGCCACGGTGGCGATGAGCACGCCCTGCCCGGCGTTGGCGATCCACGCGATGACGTAGCTGCCGAGCATCCATCCGAGGGTTGTCAGCAGGACGGAGATCGGTTGGCGCGTCGCGATCTTGTCGATCGCGACGCCCATCAGATACGGACCGGCGAGGTTCATCACCGTCCCGAGCGTGGCCAGGACGAAGACGACCACGATCGCCGATCGAAACGGCTTGATGTATTCGAGGAGACGCCGGAGTGCACTCCGAACGTCCTTTGCCCGTTCGGCACCGAAGCCCGGGCCGCCTCGACCGGGTCTGAGCATGCGCGCTCGTTCGACCGCCTTCGGAGGAGCTGAATGCCTGTCGCGTCCGTTCATGGCGATCCTCCGTCCCGGCCGTCCGATTCGTCGTCCTCCGGGCTCCCGCCTGGTCCGAGCTGCGAGTCGTAGATCTCGCGGTAGACGGAACTCCGGTTGAGAAGCTCGCTGTGCGTGCCGCACGACTCGATGCGCCCCTTGTCAAGGACGAGGATCTTGTCCGCGAGGAGAACGGTGGAGATGCGCTGGGCGACGATGAAGCGGGTCGTCCGATGTGGCGATTCCGCGATCAACCGGTCGAGCGCATCCTGCAGCTTCACCTCCGTCTCGATGTCGACGGCGCTGGTCGAGTCGTCGAGGATCAGAACCTTCGGTTTGACCACGAGGGCTCGGGCAATCGCGATCCGCTGTCGCTGCCCGCCGGAAAGGGTCACGCCTCGCTGTCCGACCATCGTGTCGTACCCCTCGGAGAGTCCCTCGATGAAGTCGGCTGCCTGGGCCGCCTCGGCCGCTGCGCGCACCTCGTCCTCGGTTGCGTCCGAACGTCCGTAGGTGATGTTCTCGCGAATCGTCCCACCGAAGAGGACGGCTTCCTGGAGCGCGACCCCGATGTTCGATCGAAGGGAATGCAGACGCAGATCGCGAACGTCGGTCCCGTCGAACGTCACGCGACCCCCGCTGACGTCGTAGAACCTCGGAATCAGATGGATCAACGTTGACTTCCCGGAGCCGGTCGCGCCGAGGATCGCGACCGTCTCGCCGGGCTCGGCGACGAAGCTGACGTCGCGGAGAACGGGCTCCGCCCCGTTCTTACCGTAGCCGAAGCTGACGTTCTCGAACGCGATCCGCCCGCGCGGCTCGACCAGTTCCCTCGCGTCGGGGCGCTCGGGAACCCTCGGCTCGACGTCGAGGACCTCGAGGATCCGCTCGGCCGATGCGTTCGCCGCAGCGATCGGCCCGAGCATCCCGGCAAGCATCATGAGCGGGAACATCGCGAACGAGAGGTAATTGATCGAAGCGACGACCTGGCCGACGGTCATCTTCCCCGCGAGCGTCGCGGATCCGCCGATCCAGAGGGCCCCGGCCACCGCAAGATTCAACACGAGAATCATCAGCGGAAGGAGGAGCGCGACCAAGCGCATGATCCGAATGTTCTTCTCCATCAAGTCGACGTTCGCTTCGTCGAAGCGCTCGATCTCGTGTCGCTCCCGAACGAACGCCTTGACCACGCGAACACCAGCCAGATTCTCTTGGAGCACCGTGTTCAGGCGGTCCAGTTTCTCTTGGACCCAGGCGAACATCGGCTGGGCCTTCCGCGCGAACCAGATGACGAACAGGCCGACCACCGGAAAGAAGGCGGCGACCATCAGCGCGAGTCGGGGGTTGGTGAGGACCAGCATCGTGATCGCGCCGAGGATCCAAACCGGCGCCCGCGTCAGGATGCGAAGCGACATCATGACGATCGTCTGGACCATGTTGACGTCACTCGTCGATCGCGTGATGAGGTTCCCCGTGCGAAGCTCGTCGAGATTGGCGAACGAGAAGGACTGCGCCTTGCGCACGAGCGCACTTCGGATGTCATGGGCGAATGACTGCGCGACGCGAACCGAGAAGTAGTTGTTCCCGAGGGCGAAGAGAGCTGCGAGAAGGGCTGCGCCGAGCATCCAGAGCGACGTCGTGAGAATCACGTTCGGATCCCGGTTGGCGATCCCAACGTCGATGATCCTCTGGGTCAGTCGGGGGATGAGTAGGTCGCTCGCCACCATCCCTAGCAGAAGCGCCAGCGCGGCGATTGCGTGCAGCCTGTACGGTCGAAGGTAGTGAAGGAGCCGTCCGATCGACCTCATTCCGATTCGCCCTTCTCGCGGAGCCCGTCAAGTGACGGAGGCGAAGAGAGAGCCCCGTCCGCGGTGAACCGAGCGTGCAGCTTGAGCAGAAGGCGCTGAAGCGTGGCCCGCTCCTCCTCCGTGTAGACCGCGTTCAACTCATCGTCCATCTGCCGCAAGGCCGCTCGGGCTTCACGGTGCGTCTCCTTCGCCTTCTCCGTCATGAAGACGCGGACGACGCGCTGATCCTCGAGATCCCGTTCTCGGCGGATCCATCCGTCGCGCTCCATCCGTCGGAGCATGTTGGAAATCGACGCCGGACGGAGTCGCATGGCGTCGGCGAGTTCGTGCTGCGGGATACCGTCGTGATGCCATAGGTGGACCAGCGCGAACCCCTGTCCCTTGTGGAGTCCGATTCGCTCCATGTGGCGCTTGATGTGGTGGCCCGTCATCCGACAGACCTGCGAGAGGAGTTGCGCGACGGTCATCTCCTCCGCTCGTTTCGTTCTCTCGTGCATCGCGGGGCTCCTGAAAGTATTCGCGCTAAACGTTAGGCCGTGAACTATATGACAGGAAGTCCCCAGCTTCAAGGTCGACGCAAGACGGCCGTTGGGCTATGAGTCTTCGTCGGGTTCCGCCTCGGGCCGCAACCGACCGACGGCGTCTTCGAGAAGGCTCCCGAAGTACAGCACGTTGTCGCGATGGAGGGCGGACGAGATTCCGGCGTACCGATCTCCCGACGGGTCCTGCAGGTTGCGAATGACGCGCCCGTCCTCGTCGAGGCCGAGCACGAACCCGTACCGCGGCGCCGCTCCAGCGAACCAATCCAGCGGGAGCCGCGCGGCGACCTTCCGAACCCAAGGTCGCTCGAGTGCCCAGTCGATGAAGCCGTTTCGAGGGTTCATCAGCGCGAGCCAGAAGATGCCTTCTTCGTCACACGAGATCCCGTCCGGGAAGCCGGGAAGGTTGTCGATGAAGACCTCGTCCTCTCCTTCCCGAGGACCGCCGAGCCAGAGGCGGCGGACCCGGTACTCGGTGGTTTCGACGACGAGCACGAAGGACTCGTCGGCGCTCAGCGCGACCCCGTTGGCGTAGTACAGCCCGTCGAGGAGAACGCGTGTCTCTCCGGTTCCGGAATGGTGAGCGAGTAGGCGGCCGTGCGGGCGGTGCTCGAGGAGATCGAGCACCGTGTCGGTCGTCTCCGTCGACGACTCGGAGAAGTAGACGGTCCCACCGGTCCCAACGTCGAGGTCGTTGACGAGGCCGAGCGGGACGCCGTCGAGTGACGTGACAAGTTCGCGAACTGCACCGTCCGGTGGGATTGAGAGGAGGCGACCGTACAGGTCGCACACGATCAGGTTCCCGGACGCGTCGAATCCCATCCCGAGCGGTCGACCGCCGAGGTCGGCAAACGTCTCCACAGACCTTTCGCGGATCGAGTACCGGACGATCGTCCCGTCCTCAAGCCCGCAGAAGAGCTTTCCCTCCGCGTCGACGGCGACAGACTCCGGTCCGAACCCGACGGTCAACCGATCGGTCCCGGCCAACGCGTCATTCGGTTCGTACGGGCCGGCGAGCAGCGGCGCCTCGGGGGGCATCCAGCGGACCGGATCGATCGGGACCGGCGAGAGCAGCAGGTATCCGACCAGGGCGCCGAGCGCGATCACCAGGCCGATCGGCCATAGCTTGGGCATTCCCTGCCTCCTTCGCGCGTCAGCCGAACGGGAGATTTCCGCCTCTCCGTCTCAGCCGGTCGACGACTCGGTCGAAGGCGGAACGGGTCATCTCGAGACGCTCGAGGAGGTGGCCGATCGATCGTTCGACTTGCTCCTCGGAAGGGGTGTTCGCCTGGAGGATGTCCCGCGCCTCCTCCTGTGTAACGGTGTCCTGACGGAGCATTCCGGCGACATCCGGCAACACGCGGCTGAACCCGTGCTGCTGCTCGTACAGGTAGGCGCAGACATCGTGAATCAGGCAGTCGCCATGACCGAGGATGGAATGGTTGTCCGGGCGGCGGTACCCGGAGTCGAGTCCCTCGAGGTGATCGACGATCGCGACTTCGTCGTACGGCTCGTAGAGAAAGAACGCGAGGAACTCGGGCACGACCTCGTCACGGGACAACCCGGATCCGAAGAGCTCGCGGTAGATGCGCCGTCGAAGTCGCTGGCGGGGGACCAGGTAGAGCAAGAACAGGCGCATCCGACGGGCGATGACACGGTAGTCCTTGCGTAGCGCCGACGGCGAGTGCTCGGACAGGTTCCGCCGGATCGGGGCGAGGCCGGGATCGCGGGTCCCGGGATACCAGGCGCGGAACATCTGCATCGGCGATCGACCGTGGGTGAAGAACGGGATCCGTAGATCCCGGCACCCGCGCACCGAAAGGATGTACCCGCCGATCGAACAGGCGACGCATGGGTCGCCCAGCCGCTCGAGGGTCGCACGGTAGAACGCCCGGTAGGCTTCCCAGTCGGGTCGGTAGACGAAGTGATCGACCCCGGCGGCGCGGGAGATCTCCTCGATGTTCCGCCACGCATAGTCGGTCAGGAACCCGTTGTCGAAGGTGACGGCCAAGACGTTCGCCCCGTACTCGGACGTCAGCCGATGAAGGACGTATGCGCTGTCCTTTCCGCCACTTAGACCGACCGCCGTGTCGTAATGGAACCGATCGCGGTATCGATCCAGCCGGTCCAACAGCAGTGGACGATTCCGCTCGAAGTCGAGCAGCGACCGTTGGGTCTGGTCCCAATGGCGGCAGTAGTTGCACAGACCGGAGGCGTCCAACCGGACGTGGAGCTTCCCGGCTGGAAGGAGACAACGTCGGCAGTGGGTGCGGGATTCGCTCACGGACCTCCTCTGACAGCTTCGGAACCGCAGTGCAAGAGACCGCGTCCGCGGAGCTGCGGCGACCGTCGAACGAGCGCTGACAGCGCGTCGCTACATCTCCGATTGACCTTTGAGCGCACTGTGGATTCCGAAGATGGCGACGATCAACTCGCACAGCACACGAACGGCGATCGGTCCGACCGCAAAGACGAGGATTCCGTTGATGATGCCGAGTGCACTTCGGAACGTCCCGGCGGACGCGATCATCCCGATCCCTTCGACGACGCAGACGCCGACCCCGATCCAGAAGAGGATCTGGATCACCATCGGCGTATACAGCTTCCGAAACGTGAAGAACTCCAGCATGCGCGTTCCTCCTTTGTTTTCCAAACGCTTCGATCCACCTTACCGCGGACGGGACGGCCCGCCAAGTGGTTCATCCAAGCGAGACGAGCAGCACCCCTCCGAGAATGAGGGCCGCGCCGAGCAGCGCCCGCTTGGTCAATCGCTCACGGAGGAACAGAACGGAGTAGATCAGGGCGAAGACGAGGGTGGATCCCCGAACCGGCGAGATCAGGCTGGCCGGGGCGCGGCTCAGGCTCGAGAGCCAGAAGATCCACCCGAGGTACGCGCCCCCGACTCCGCCCAGGACCGTCAGAGCGAGGCCGGTCCGATCGATGTACCGCGGGAACCGGCGGCGGAGGAACGGGGTCATGAGTGCGATACTGGCGACCGCGGAGCAAGAGAACAGAAACAGCAAGGATGCGGGGGGGAGCCCTTGTTGCAGCGCGAGCTTCGAAGGAACCGTCTCGGCGAATCCCCAGAGGAAGCCGGTGAGGAGCGCGAACAGGGAGCCCGTCACATGGCCGCGGAGGTTCACCCTTCTCGTGGGGAGGAGGAAGTAGGCGCCCGAAACCACGAGGACGGCCGCGACGAGGATTTCCCACCGAGCCGGCTCGCCGAGGATAAGGATGGCCGTGGTCACGCCCCACAACGGGGTAGTGCTCGACAGCGTTGTGGTTTGGTACGCCGGCGTCCGTTCCATGGCCATCAGGTAGAACAGGCCCCCAAGCGCCGCGTCGAGAAACCCGGCCAGGATCGCAAGGAGCACGGCGTACCCATTCGGAAAGCTCAGCGTGCCGGTAATCACGGCATAAAGCAGGGCCAGCGGGGTCACCAGGAGCCAGCGGCGGAGCATGTACGAGAGCGTGTCGATGTGGCGGAGGGCCGGTTTGGCGGCCGTCATGCCGATCGCCCACGTTGCCCCGGAGGCCAGCGCCAACAGGATCGCCACTTCCACCTTCCGCTCCCTTCGGTGATCGCCGGGTTCTCGTGACGTCCCACCCGGACTTGGCGCATGGTAGCCAGTGAAGCAGGCTGTGTCATCCAAGGACGATGAAACGCGTCCGCCGAGGTCCCAGCTCTGGGCACGCTGCCCGCGGTCAAGAGGTTAGAGCCCCCCTACCGGGAGTGGACAGGAACTGGATCGCCCGACGCGGAGAGCGGGGAGGCGGCGGCTCGCAAACAGCCGAACCCCGGACCATCGTTCGGGGTTCGGTTCGGAGGAACGATTCTCTGAAGCGTATGACCTACCCGTTCTTCCCCTTACCCTTTGCTTTCCCGTGCTGAGGCCCTTTGCCTTCATCCTCCTCGGGATCCGGTTCCTCCGGGGCGTCGCCTGCTGCGTCGGCCTTGCTCGCACCGGCCTTTCCATGGCTGAGCCCACCGTTCTCTCCGTTACCATTCCCGGGGCTCGTCTCAGCGTCATTCTTGGCGTTCCCTCGCTCAAGGATCTTGTTGGCCGCCTGCCCCGGAGGCTCGCCGGCGGAGATCTGTGCGCCCAGCTCCTCGAGCGCGGTGAAAAGATCAGTCGGAGCCAGAGACTCCAGAAGGCTCCTGGAGACCTGCAGGATCGTCCCCGGGGGGATTCCCTCTCCGATGAGCCGACCGACGACCTCGGCCAGTGCGTCCACCGTTTCCGGGGGGTACTCCTCTTCGAGGGCGAGTCGGAGGAGCGTCTTGATGACTCCCGAGGCGGTTTGGACCTCCGAGCCGGTCTGCACGTCACCGAGTTCCGCGAGGGCGAGCGGGAAGCCCCCAGCCTTTGCAACGGCGCCGAAGGACAACGTGGCTGCGACGATAGACAGAACACAGATCAGTGCACCATTTTTCGGCAGCGATCGCTTGCTCAGCATAACGTCTCCTCTCGTACGAGATTCCTCCGCAATCCTTCCTGACTTGGCTGCGTCCCAGTCGCCAGGCCTCGATGGATGGTGGGGGCGAGCGACGCCCTGACACGAGACGCCGTCGAGACGGCCGACTGGATAGACTCTGCGGGGAGGTGATGGAGGATGAACGTCGTCGTGCTTCACGGGAGCGCGCGGAAGGGCGGGGACACCGACACCCTCGCCGAGCGGTTCCTTCTGGGGTTGAGCGAATCCGGCCCCCACGAAGTCACCCACTTCCGGCCGATCGACATGCGCATCGAGCACTGCCGCGCGTGCATGAGGTGTGCCGCAGGGAAGGGCTGCGTCATCGAGGACGATATGCAGGCCGTGTACCCCGTCTTCTGCGAGGCGGACGTCGTCGTGGTCGCGACGCCGATGTTCTGGGGGTACATGACCTCGCAACTGAAGACGCTGCTCGACCGCTTGGAGGCGATCGTCTCCAAGCGCTGCTTCGGCGGAAAGGACTTCGTCCTCCTCATCGGGTATCGGCACTACTTCGGTTCGATGGTCGAATGGCTCGACCGGATCGCCGACTACGCCGGCAGCCGGGCCCATGCGATCTGCGCGCAGACGTTCGACTCGGAGACCGGAACGGACGTCCGGGTGGCCGAGCTTCCCGACGTGCTCGCCGAGGCGGAGCAGCTGGGGCAAGAGCTTGGCGGAGGGACACGGAGCTGACGGTTGACGCGATGGGCTTCGGGAGCCGTCCGCTGTAGACTGGTCTCGGAGGTCGTCGTCCATGCTCGAGCTTCCCGAAGTCATCACGATCGCGAACCAAATGCGGACCGAGTTTGTCGAAGGGCGGATGGAGGCCGTCTCGATCGCCGAGGATCGGCCGACGTTCATGTTCGGGAACGATGACCTGGGGGCGTACGAGGCCCGGTGGATCTTCGCGACGCTCGACTCGGCCGACATCTTCCTCTTCGGGGAGATGTTCGGGCGGATCTCGTGCGTCCCGGCTCACGAGAAGCTTCCAAAGAAGGCCCACGGCGTAGTCACGTTCGAGGGGGCGATCGGCTCGTCGTGACGATCCGAGCGTGGGGCGGCTTTCAGGTCCTGAGCCGGGAGGAGCTCGACGGCCATCCGTACGCTGGAGACCTCGGGATCTCACCGATCGGCGAGGACTTCACGCCGGAGCGGTTCGACATGATTCTCGACGAGCACGGCGACTGGAGCCGCAAGCCGATCAAGGCGTTCCTCGTCCACGAAGGCAACGTCTGTGGAATTGGCAACGGTTACCTCCTGGACGTCCTGTTTCGCGCCAAGCTCTCCCCGAAGCGGAAGGTTTACGACATCCGGACCGGCGAGCGGCGACGATTGCATCGCGCGATCGTGATGACGCTGAACGAGGCGGTCGAGAAGGGTGGCCGGGACACAGAGAGGGACCTGCACGGTGCGCCGGGCCGCTACGTCCCGATCCTCGATCGGCGGGCGAAGGACCGGCCGTGCCCCGAATGTGGGGCACCGATCGAGAAGATCTCCTACCTCGGCGGCACGTGGTACGTCTGCCCGAGCTGTCAGCCGGCTTCATGAACCGGATCGAGATCGTCGAAGGCGACATCACGGAGGTGACGGTCGACGCGATCGTCAATGCGGCGAATGAGCGGCTGCTGGGAGGAGGCGGCGTCGACGGGGCGATCCACCGTGCGGCCGGCCCGGGGCTGCTCGAGGCATGTCGAAGGATTCCCGAAGTGCGGCCCGGTGTCCGCTGCCCGACCGGCGAAGCGCGAATCACGGGCGGATACCGCCTGCCGGCTCGGTATGTGATCCATACGGTCGGGCCGGTCTGGCGCGGCGGCACGCGCGGCGAACCCGAACTCCTGGCCTCCTGCTATCGGTCCTCGTTGGCCATCGCGGTCGAAAACGACATCCATTCGATCGCTTTCCCGGCGATCAGTTGTGGCGTGTACGGGTATCCTTTGAAGGCGGCGTGCTGGATCGCGCTGTCGGCGACCGCGGGGTTTCTTCGGGCGAACCCGACGCTGAACCGCGTCCTGTTCGTCGCCTTCTCGGACAAGGCGGCGATCGCGCTGCGGAAGGCGGCCAAGCCAATGGATGCGGGTTGAACGATCGCGCCTCGATCTGCGACCTACGGAACAGAACGCCAAAGGAGGAACGACCATGCCGATGAGACCGCTGCAGCTTCCCGGAGATCTGGCCGTGCTGGCCGAGACCGTCCCGCGAGCGTTTGAATACCCTGAGAATCCGGAGTGGTCCGTCCGCCGGGACGAGATGGACGACATCGTCCGAACGGTCCGCAGTCTGCGACAGCTGTGGCCAATCGTCCGAATCGTCGGGCTCTTCTCTCCCGTGCTTCGGGATCTGTTTCGCGGGTTCGTCTGGGAGGAGGACGGGCAGATCGCCGGCGCGGTCATGACGCAGCGAAGCGGGACGACGGCCCTCTGGCAAGTCGGCCTGGTCGGGGTGCTGCCGGAATACCGGCGGCGGGGGATCGCGCGCCGACTGCTGGAGCGCTCGCTCGAGGATCTGCGCGAACGGAGAGCACAGAAGGTGAGCCTGGGGGTGATCGATCGCAATGTCCCCGCGTATTCCCTGTATGCGAGCCTTGGGTTCGAGCATTACGGCGGAGTCATCGAGTTCGAGGCCGACATGCGGGAGGCTCCGACGGGCCCTGCGCTTCCCACCGGCTACGCACCCGAGCCCGTCAAGCGCTCCAGGAGCTGGCGTGATCGGTACGCGTTGGACCGGCGGATCACCCCGCCCGAGCTGACCCGCTACGAGCCGGTTCTCCTAGGGCGGTACCGACCCCCACTGCTTCTCCGGCCGATCCTGCCGCTGCTGCATTGGCTCAGACGGCGCGAGCAGGTCATCACCCGACTTCGACGGAAGAACGATGGCCAGGTGGTCGCCTTGGCGTCGTACGACGTTCCGAAGCGCGAAGGGGGCGTCGATTCGATCCGCGTCGTGCTCGATCCGGAATGTGCGGAGCTTGCTGACCCCCTCGTCGCCTATCTTCTCGAGCGAGCGATCACACGCGGCCCGGGCCGGCGGGTCGAGTTCTTCGTCCCCGACTGGATGACCGCCGTGATCGAGGCTGCGCAACGCCGTGGGTTCAGCGAGCGCCTCCACTACCACACGCTCGGGTTGTCGTTCTAGGTCCTCCACCCCCCGTTGGTTGATCGAGCCTGAAACGCCCCCTATGCTTGGGTCGGTCCGCAAGTCGGACTGGGAGGTTCGTATGACCGAGTAATCCGCCCACAGACAGCGAAATGACGTTCCGAGGAGTCGCACGGACTCATCGAGCGCGTTCGCGCGGATTGCTCATCCTTACCCATTTCTCGCCCCCCCTGCACGGCAGCCTGCGCGAACGCATGGCGAAATTTCAGGGAGGGATCTTGGCTTCGCACACGTTTCATCGTGCCTCATTCGGCTACCTTGCCGGGCTGCGCGACCTGTTTGCGGACCTTCAATTCAGCTTGGCGGAAGGGTGGACGGCCGTCGTGGGTGCCAACGGTGCCGGCAAGACGACCCTGCTGCGGCTCGCGTGTGGGGAACTGGCACCACGGGAGGGATCGATCACCAGGCCGGGGTCGGTGGTCTACTGCCCCCAGCGGACCGACGATCCGCCAGCCGATCTCGAGATGCTCCTCGCAGCGACGGACGGCGATGCGTATCGATGGCGCGGGCAGCTTGGCGTGGAGGAGGACTACGGCGAGCGATGGACGTCGCTCAGCCACGGGGAGCGCAAGCGGGCCCAGCTCGCCGTGGCGCTGTGGCGGACGTCGGAGCTGCTGGCGGTCGACGAGCCGACGAATCACCTCGATGCACCCGCCCGGCGGTGCGTTGTCGATGCGCTCCGCGCATTCCGGGGTGTCGACTTGTTGGTTAGCCACGATCGAGAGCTGCTCGACAGTCTGTGCACGCGGTCGCTGTTCGTGATCCCGCCCAAGGCAGTCCTGCGCTCCGGCGGCTACTCCGTCGCCCGCGAGGGGGTGCTTGCCGACGATCGGATCCTAAAGGAGCGGCGGGCCCGGGCACAGAGGGAGGAGAGGCGGCTCCTGCGGGAGCGCGGCGTACGCCGTCGACATCAAGAGATCGGCGAGAGGGCGAAGTCGTTGCGAGGCGTCAGCCCGCCGGACAGCGATGCACGTCAGAAGGCCTACGCCGCCCGCGTCTCCGATTCGGGGGCCGGCGCGGCTGCGCCAACTGGACGGACGGATCGCCCAGGCCAAGGCGGCACAGGACGTCGATTCGCTCCTGGAACAGAACGAGTTGGGGATCGGGATTGCGGGGGAGCGGTCCTCGCGGAACGCGCTGGTGCGCATGGACGGCGGAAGCCTCCCGTTGGGCGAAGGGCGATCGCTGATCTTCCCCGACCTGCTGATGCAGCCGTCCGACCGCGTTGCTCTCGTCGGGCCGAACGGGAGCGGGAAGAGCACTCTGCTTCGTCGGATGGTCGAAACGAACGACCTGGAGGTCGATCGACGGATCTACATCCCGCAGGAGATCACGGCCGAGCAGTCGATCGCGATCCACGAGGCCGCTCGTGCGGTGCCCGGCGACCGGCTCGGCGAGACGATGAGCTGGGTGCGTCGGCTCGGCTCCGACCCGCAGCGCGTCCTCGACTCGGCGCTTCCCAGTCCCGGGGAGATCCGCAAGCTGCTGCTCGCGACGAAGATCGCGCTGCACCCGTGCCTCATCATCATGGATGAACCGACCAACCACATGGATCTTCCGTCGATCGAATGCGTCGAGGAGGTGCTGGCGGACTGCGCCTCCGGCTTGTTGTTGGTCAGCCACGATCGGCCGCTCCTCGACCGACTGACTGAGATCGTCTGGTCGATCGAAACCCTCGATCCGGGCGGCACGGCCTACGAGCTGAAGATTCGCCTTGGGAGGCGCGCTACAGGCGGGTAGGATGGTCACTCACAGGGAGGGCTCATGACCGTGTCGAAACCGGAGGACGTTCGTGCGGCGTGGGAGACGAACGCCGAGTGGTGGGATGCCTACTACCGGGAGGGGAACGACTTCCACCTGAAGCTGGTCGCGCCGCCGACCGAGCGGCTGCTGGGGATCCGACACGGGGAGATCGTCCTCGACGTCGCTTGCGGGAACGGTGCGTTCGCCCGGCGGATGGTGAAGCTGGGGGCGTACGTCGTCGCGTTCGACTTCAGCACGCGGTTCCTCGAACGTGCGAGGAAGCGGACGATCGAGAACGCCGAGCGGATCGAGTACCACTCGATCGATGCGACCGATCGGGATGCGATGCTCGTGCTCGGGGAGGGACGGTTCGACGCTGCCGTTTGCACGATGGCGATTATGGACATGTCGGAGATCGAGCCGCTTGCCGAAGTCCTGCCCCGCCTGCTTGCGCCCGACGGACGGTTCGTCTGCTCGATCCTGCACCCCTGCTTCAACAATCCGAGCTGCCGGATGTCGGTCGAGCACGAGGACCGCGAAGGGGAGCTGCGCACGGTCCGGACGATGAAGGTCGAGCGGTACCTGACGCCGTTCTCGGCGAAGGGGATCGGCATCCCCGGCCAGCCGGTCCCGCAGACGTACTTCCACCGCCCGCTGCAGGCGCTGTTCGAACCGTTCTTCCGGAACGGGTTCGTTCTCGACGGACTGGAAGAGACCGCCTTCGTCGATCCGACGAACGCCCGCGGCCCGCTCTCCTGGGATCGGTACCCCGAGATCCCGCCGGTGCTCGTCGTGCGATGGCGACTCGAGTAGGCGGGTCACGGACCGGCCGACGCCCTCCCGGATGCTCCGATCCCGACCCGCGGCGAAGGGGTGTCGTCGGGGTGCGCCGCGCCGACTCCCGACGGAGTACACTTCCCAGCGGGATGCAGAGTGTGCGAGGGCGCTGTGCTCCGCGTGAAACGAAACATCGGGAGGTCGACATGAACTGGAAGAAGCTGCTCCACAGGCAGGCCGAGGACGCCTACCGGGCGACGGAAGGGTTGCTTCGTCTCGTTGATGACGACAAGCTCGGATGGAAGCCGGAATCGGGGTCGAACTGGCTGACGACCGGGCAGTTGCTCAAGCACCTCACCGGCGCGTGCGGCGCCATGTGCAGGGGGTTTGTCACAGCGGACTGGGGGCTTCCCCCCGAGCCGTCTCAAGACCTGGAAGAGGCGGTGGACATGCTCCCTCCGGCGGAGAGGTTCCCCGCGGTCGGAAGCGTGGCCGAAGCGGAGCGAGAGCTTGCGGCCGACAAGCGGGTGGCGCTCGAGATGATCGAACGGACCGACGAGAAGGACCTCTGGGAGCGTCGGACGTCGGCGCCCTGGGACCCGACGGAGCGGACGCTCGGCGAGTGGCTCACGGAATCGATCGAGCACCTCGTCTCCCACAAAGCACAGCTGTACTACTACTTGAAGCTGCAGGGCGTCGATGTGAACACCGGCCATCTGTGGGGAATATAGGCCGGCAGCCCGCCGGGCAGACCGGGGCCGAAGCTGGGCAGCGGTGGACGGTCTATGCGTCCTGCTCGAGGTCCTTGATCATCCACACGACGTCGAACGGCTCGCCCCACTTGCGGCCGATGCCGGGGAAGCGTCCGCACTCTGCGAAACCGCGCTGGGTGTGGAACGCGAGACTGGGCGGATTGCGGGACGAGATGTGAGCGAGGAGCTTGGCGATCCCTCGAGGCCGCGCGCGCTGCTCGAGGTCCTGCAGGATCGCTGAGCCGAGACCGGCACGGGTGGAGCGCGGATCGAGGAAGATCGTGATCTGCGCGGTGTGGGCGAATGCTGCCTGCGGGGCGTACGGACGGAGGAAGCCGAAGCCGAGGAGGGAGCCCTCCGTGGTCTCCGCGGCGACGCGGAGGCCTTTCAACGCTTGGGACAGGAGGCTTCGCATCGCCTCTACCCCGATCGGGTCCTGGGGATAGGCGGCGAACCCGTCGGCCACGTGCTCGTTGAAGATGCGGAGCATCTCGGGCAGATGGTGCTCTCGCAGCGGAACGAGCCGCCGTCCGGCACGCGCTGTCTCAGGCATCCGACGAGAGGAGCGCTTCGAGCGCGTCAAGCAGTCGATCGTTCTGCTCCGGCGTGCCGATCGAGATGCGCAGGTACTCGGGGAGATCGTAGGCGGTGCAAGGGCGGACGATGATCCCCTTCTT
>Ga0180434_10001493_pt1 | contig 33279 bp, 26 predicted proteins | sample SS_ome_7_FD_132453 | JGI IMG/M metagenome (GOLD analysis project Ga0180434, IMG submission 132453) | Hypersaline lake sediment archaeal communities from the Salton Sea, California, USA - SS_1_D_2 metaG | ecosystem: Environmental > Aquatic > Non-marine Saline and Alkaline > Hypersaline >... | reverse complement strand
TCACCGCGTGCGCGCGGGCCGTGTGCGGCGTTCGCCGCAAAGGGGTTGTGGGGGCAAGGTTAAAGGTTGAAGGCAGGCGGCTGCACATAGTTTTTCAGCCGCCGAAGGCGGCTTCAACTTGATACCTTATACCTGTTACCGCCGAAGGCGCCTTGCTTCTCAATAGTCAGTAGCCCCCCCAACCGAGGCAGCCGGCCTCGTGCTCGGAATCGGAATGTGATTTTAACTGTATTTTGTGAAGCAGGCGGTTTCCCGCGGCAGGCAGGGCGGTGTTTTTTTTCGGTGTTAAGTTTCTGTCAGGCAGGAGATTAGCAACTGTCGCTCAAGGTCTCATAAGAAAATTTCAAAAAAATCCCCAAAAAATGGCAGGTTTTGTTGACTTGGTGGGAAGAAGTGGTAATAATCCCCACTGTTATTGAAGCAAGTGGGGCCGCTGCCATGCTCTTGCTAACAGGTGAATACGAACATGTCGTCGACTCGAAGAACCGGGTTCTGGTTTCGAACAGGCTTCGGACTCAGATCGATGCAAGAGAGCACGGCAGCAACTTCTATCTTGTGCTGGGAGCTAACGGCATCCTCTGTCTTTATCCGGAGAAGTACTTTGAGCAGATCGTTCTTGCGACGAACCCCGAATCCGACGCTCCGGATGAAACGGTGGGATTCGAGCGAATGTGCTTTGCGCTGGCCAGCAAGGTCGAACTGGATAATCAGGGCAGACTGCTTCTTAACGAAAAGCTTCGCAAAAGGGCCCAGCTGAAGGACCACATCACTATGGTGGGTGTGCGGGATCACATAGAGCTGTGGAACAGCGAAAGCTGGGACAAGTATTTGAGCGATCATATGGCCCAGTACCAAAAACAGATGGCAAAGGCTCGCCAGACTGTGCTTCAAAAGCAGGACCAGGAGCTCGACATTGCAAAGTGGAGGCAAGATGAGTGAAATGGACTTGGACTATTGCCAACTGGTAAGGGACAGTGTTTCCGGAGAACGGGCGATCGATGAGCAGACTCTCGCCGCCCTGGAAGTCCTTAAGGACCGCCTGGAAAGACTAAAGAAACTCGGCCGCGGTTTCTCGGCCGTGGGATTCTCGCCCGCTGTGTTGAAGCTGGTGGAGCGGAATAACCTCATGGCCGTTTCCTAGGTGCCCGAACCGCGCCGACGGCCGCGGCAGGGCATCGCCGGTTTGCCGCCCTTCGGGCGCTGCCGGGTAGGACGTTTTCGACAACGGTGGATAGGTAACTGTTGTGCACGTACCGGTTCTTTCCGAGGCCCTGCTTGAGCGGGTAAAGCTGCCGCCGGAACCGATAATGGTCGATGCGACGGTGGGAGACGGAGGGCATAGCGTTCTTTTCGCAAGGTCACTCGGTCCGTCTGCGACATTGGTCGGAATTGATATTGACTGCAAGGCCGTCGCGAGGGCTTCGGCCCGCCTGCAGAGTCTTGGATGCAGGGTCATTTTGGTTCATGCCAACTTCCGTGACATTGCCGAAGTGCTGTCCCAAAGGGGAATTGACAAAGCGGATTTCATATTGGCTGATCTGGGCTTGTGTTCGTCCCAGCTGGCCGACAACGACAAGGGCCTGAGCTTTCAAAAGGATATGCCCCTCGACATGAGAATTGACAAAAGCTTGCAAAGGACCGCTGCCGATATAGTTAATACGGAACCTGAGAAGTCTCTGGCCGACTTGATTTACAGGTACGGTCAGGAAAGAGCGTCGCGCAGGATAGCCCGTTTTATCGTTAGCGAACGCCGCGGGAGCAAGATAACGACCACTAGTCGGCTGGCGGCTGTTGTCGCGAGGGCCATGAGGCGGCCAAAGGCGGCGCGAAGGCCGCGTATACATCCTGCGACCAGAACCTTCCAGGCGCTGAGAATAGCGGTAAATGACGAGATCGGGAACCTGAAAGGACTGCTTGATGCGGTCCCGGATATTCTGCGATCCGGCGGCAGGTTTGCTGTCATAAGCTACCACAGCCTTGAAGACGGTTTGGTAAAGCGCAGTTTCAGGAGGAACTTGGAACTGGGACTCTACGCCGATATTACGAAGAAAGTGGTCATGCCGTCGCGGCGGGAGATCGCCGACAACCGCAGGGCCAGAAGTGCCAGACTGAGGATAGCGGTCAGGGCTTAGTGTTGCCGATTTGAGATTAAGGAGAAAGTGAATGACTTCCGATGCGAAGATTGGGCTTTTGCTGGGGCTGGTTTTTATATTCGCCATCGCGTTTATCATAAACGGGCTGCCGAGATTTGCCGAACGCGGCGGCCACAGCGAGTTGACCACCAACATGGCGGGCCCCCATAAGGAAAAACCTATCGCCGCCAATGAAAGAGCTGCTACGAAGGTTATAAGCCGGCTGGGTCAGCCGAGGCCGATCCCGGCGGCGGAACCTGCTGCCGCTGCGGGAGAACCCGCCCCTGTTTCGGCGGAGTCCACCGCTTCGGCCGCACCGCGGGCGGATGATGCGACGGTCCGGTTCGAGATGCCGGTGCCGGAAGCCGCTCAGGCCCCTGCGCGGCTGATAGAGGACGACCCGAGCAGCGGGACAAGACCGCTTCCGTCGAAGCCCGCTGTCGAAGCCCGCGGCGAGCCGGTTCTGCCGGCCGGTTACGTCGTCCAGGAGGGAGATAACCTTACCGCCATCGCCAGGAGGTTCTACGGCCAGGGCGCCGCCGTCGAAACGGCCGGAGTGAAAAGCATTTACCAGGCCAACCGCGGGGTTTTGAAATCGCCGGATGACCTTTTTGCCGGTCAGAAAATTGCAATACCCGTCCTGCGGGAAGGGCGACCGGAGCATCATGCCGGTCGGTCGGGACTGGACGGAGCGGAGTTTGAGAAGGTCAGCTCCATAGGCAGGAAAACGCAGACCGGCAAGCCCCAATCGCGGGCGGAGGTGCAGACTTACGTCGTGGCCGAGGGCGACAGTCTTTGGAAGATCGCCGCCAAGCGTCTCGGAGACGGCCGCCGCTACGATGAGATCGCCAGGCTAAATGCTGACACGCTCGACGATGAGGACAATATTTTTGCAGGTATGCGGTTGAAGCTTCCAGCCCGGTGAAAAAGAAGCCATGGCGCCACGGTTCCGTTTTTTGTACGCTATACTGCATGTGACCGCCGCCTTGATTCTTACTGTCTTTTTGCGAAACTCCAGCGCCCGTCTTTTCCACCAGTTATGGGTAACCAGGGCCGAACAAAGCCGGCTCAAACAGCAGCTCGGAAACAAGCAGCTGCAACTTGAGAACCTTATCAGCCCGTCGGAAGTCTCAAAATGCATCGAGCAGTGAATGTGACACTGTGTTCTTTTCGGGATCAACCGCCGGCCGGTTTTATTTCCGCTGCCGGCTTGCGTTGTTAACCGGCTTATGAATCGATGAATTCCCGGAGAATTAATTATTTTTGTGCATTGCTGCTGAGCGCCTTCATACTGCTGGCGGTCCGCTGCGTTCAGATTCAACTTGAAAAACACCAGCACTACGATTCGATATGCGACAGGCAGCAGCAGGGCCGGGTGACGTTTAAACCTCAGCGAGGATCGATCCTTGACCGCCGGGGCAGGATCCTGGCCGCGAGCAACAGGGTTCAGACTGTGTTTGCCGAACCCCGCTTGATAAGGGAACCCGGGGCAGTCTGCGCGCGGCTCGGCCGCATCCTAGACATGGAGCCGGCTCTTATAGGTCGTATTATAGAAGCAAGCGCCAATCCCGGCTACGCCAGGATCAAGACGGATGTATCGCCCGCCCGCTGTGATGAGGCCAGGGACTTGTACGGCATCGGCGTAAGTTCGGACTGGCAGCGACACTACCCCATGGGACCCCTGGCCGCGCACGTGGTCGGTTTTACCAGCACTGATGGACGCGGCTTGGCCGGGGTTGAGCTGCAATACGATGACAGTCTCAAAGGCGACGCCGGTGAAAGCGTCTTTATGGCGGATGCCCTCCGCAGGCCGCTTCGGCCCACGAAGAATCACGGCATTACGGACGGCGTTGGTATCATCCTCACCATCGACGCGGCGATCCAGCAGTTCGCCAGGTCTGAGCTCAAACGGCAGTACGAGGCCTACGATGCCGAGTCGGCCGTGGCTATAGTGATGGACCCTGCGGACGGGGCTGTACTGGCGATGGTATCTCTGCCCGATTTCGATCCGCAGCAGATAGGTTCCGCCGAAGCCGAGAACCTGCGGAACAGGGCCCTTTGGGACCAGTTCGAACCAGGCAGCCTAATGAAACCAATAGCCGTGGCGATAGCTCTCGATTCAGGTGTAATCAATCCCGATGATACCATATTCTGTGAATTCGGTTCTTACAGCGGCAGCGGATTCGGACATATCGGCGAATACGGCGACCACAAATTCGGCGAGCTTGCAATCCGGGACATCCTGGTCAAATCGAGCAATATCGGAGCGGCGAAGATCGGTCAAAGGCTGGGGGCCGAAAAGTTGTACAAAGGTTTGACTTTGTTTGGTTTCGGCAGGAGGACGGACCTTAATCTCAGCGGAGAGGCGGTCGGCCTGCTTCGCCCGCCCGACAGATGGACCGGATACAGTGTCACCAGAATACCCTTCGGCCAGGAGGTTTCGGCGACCGCGATTCAGTTGGCCCGGGCGTTTTGCGTACTGGCCAATGAAGGCCGGCTGGTGCGGCCGTATGTGGTCAGGGCCATCGTGGACGACAGCGGCAGGATCGTAAGGTTGAAACGTCCGCCGCCTCCTATAGGGTTCATTATAACGCCGTCGGTGGCCCGGTGGGTCGTCACAGAGGCGCTCGCCGGCGTAGTTAACGAAGGCACCGGCAGGAAGGCCTCGCTGGACGATTGGCAGGTCTTTGGAAAGACCGGAACCGCCAGCATGGCTTGCGCCGATCAAAGGGGCTATGAGCCGAACGCCTACGTCGCCTCGTTCGTGGGCGGGGCTCCCGCTGTCAAGCCGGCGGCGGTGGTCCTCGTTTCGATATTTAAGCCCCGCGTATCGCTGGGCAAAGGCTACACCGGAGGGACAGTTGCGGCTCCGGTTGCCGGCAGGATACTTGACAAAACCCTCCGCTACCTCGGCGTTCCCAAACGCGGCGCGGACGTAACATCCGACCTGACCGTCGCCCGGAATCGCTGAGGGAAGTGGAAAACAGGTGTCAGGACCCTTTTTCTCACGGATACCTGCCGCGCCGCCGCGGTTGGGGTGCTCGAAGTGACTGCGGGGTGTACGCTCTCCTACCTCCTACCCCTTACCTCCTACATACTATCTGCTACCTCCCACCTCCCACCTCCTAATCCCCTCCCAGGTATCCCGCTTCCACGCAGAAGCCTATTATGTCGCGGGCCAGCGGCGCCGCGTCACTCGAACCCCGACGGCCCCCTTCGACGACCAGCGATATCGAGATTCCCCGGCCGCTGCGGTCGGTCGCGAAGCCGGCGAACCAGGCGTTCTCCGGCGCTTCGGTCGAGCCGGTCTTGCCGAAAACATCCACATGCATTCGGGCCAGGCCGCTTCGAGAGAACTGGGAATATGCCGTTCCTCCCGGCTCGTTGACTACCGCGCTCATTCCGTCTCGGATCACCGCGAGGGTTTGTTCGGATATTCCAATGTCCTCCGCCCGTCGGCGGAGATCGGACGGCGGTGCCGAGCCGACGGATAAAAACAGGCGGGGCGGCATGAAAAACCCCCCTCGTGCCAGCGTCGCCATGGCGTTGGCCACCTGAAGCGGTGTTACTCTCAGGTTTCCCTGGCCTATGCCGAAGTACCTCTTTTCGTTGGCCCGCAAAGGAGGTATCTGGTCGAATGACTCTATGCTGTCTTGAGGTAGTATGGAGGATATGCAGCCCTGTGTCTGCCGCAGCGCCCTGTTCGTATCGGCGGCTGGGTTGGGCTGGGGGTATTCCATCGCCGTGCGCCGCCCGTAACCGAACTTGAAAAGCCACCGCTGCAATGTCCGCCCCTGCAGCCTGTCCGCGAGGCGTGAGAAGTAAATGTTACAACTTCCCTTCAGGGCGTTGCGGCTGTAATTTTGCCGCCCGCCGCTGAGTGTGTCGTCATGGCCTATGCCGTACTGATTGTATATCCAACAGTTGGGCCAGCCGTCAGGCGCTTCCTGCGCCCGGCAGTTTATAGGTTCCTGGGGGGTTATTTCACCCGCTTCAAGACCGGCGACAAGTATGACCGGCTTGATGACCGAGCCGGGAGGGTAGTGCTGGTTAACCGCCCGGTTCAGAAGAGGGCGGTTCGGATCCGAGGCCAACCCGGCATAGTCAGTCCGCACGGTATTCAAATCGTATGAGGGAAGTGACACCATCGCCAGTATGTCGCCGGTGGGAACATCCAGAACCACAACGGCGGTCGCCGCCGCACAGTTGCCGTTCAGTTCGCAGTCTTCCAGGTACAGCTGGATTCTTCGCTGCAGCTCTATATCCAGCGAAAGGTTTATGTCCGTGCCCTGCAGCGTCCTGCTTTGCTTTACAACACGCCCGTCTATGTCGTAGACCATCTCGCCGCGTCTTCCCCGAAGCAGGGTTTCGCAGATGTATTCCGCGCCGTCCGGCCGGCCGCACAATTCGTCGCCGAGGTAACGATTAAGCCTGTCGTCGGCGAAGCGGTTCTTGTCGCTTGGGCGGGGGGGGCCGACCCATCCGATAGTCTGCGCCGCCGCGGCATCCCACGGGTAAAGCCTTTGTGTTCGGGGTATGATGCGGACGCCTTCGGTGTCGAGGAACTCGACCTGGGCCGCGAAAACGTCGTCGGCGCCGTCCAGTTCCAGCAGCGGCCACGACTGCTTCATCTCCGGTATGTCCGTTACGGCCGCCGTCAGCAAAAGGCACTTGTCGGGGCCGAACTTCCGCTGAAAGTCAGCAATCGCCTCGGCGACGGGAACGTCTTCCACATTGCCGCTGTAACGGGCCACCAGCGCGGGGTCGGGGCCGTTTCGCGCCCAGGCTATGAACGTCCGCAGCAGCCACATCCGGTTGTTGATCTCGGTTATCTTGTGCCGAATGCTGCGGGCCGCGGCGGCGAAATGGGAGCATTTATCTATTACTTGTTCAACCGTTTGTTCGGCGGCTTTAAGCTCGGCTCCGGCACCGTCGCCTGTCGGTAAGAGCGGACGGGCGTCTCCGCGATCCAGAAGCATCGCCCGCTTTACACGGTCGTCCAGCAGGCTCGTCAAGGTGTAATCCACGTGAAGTTCGAACTTCGGGCGGCTGACTGCCAGCACTATGCCGTTGCGGTCGAGGATCCTGCCCCTTGCAGTCCTGATTTGCCGCCTGCCGCCCGCCTCGAGCTTCAGCCGGTTGATTTGTTCGTGGATGGAGGAATCAGGCGCCAGCTGCATGTGGACAAGCCGCAACACGCCGACAGCCGCCAGCAGGACTATGAGGCCGACGAATATCTTGACTCTGTTGTTGAACATAACGGGTATTATTTACCATCTGAACTTATCGATCCTGATGCGCATCCACCATCCCGCCGGAAGGAAAATAAACGGCCCAACCACGGCCGAATAAATCGCCCCGCCCAATAGGGCGGCCGCGACACCATGGGAGGCGTGACGGCCCTGGAGGGCCCACAGCAGGTGAGAGGCTGTGCCGGTAAGAATGCCGGTTATGAATATAGCAATCGCCTGGGAAGGCATTTTTCTGATGGCTATTACACTGTTCGCCTGGGCCAGGACCGTTCCGAAAAGACCGAAGCTTATCGTATTCGGCCCCATCGCCGGACCTATTATATCGGCGGCGAAGCCGATTGCAAAGCTGGTGACGATGGCGTCCGAATCGCCGCCGTAGATTGCGAAGAACACCAGCAGGATCAGGAGCAGGTCGGGTTTGACGTTTGCGGTTGTGACCGCCAGTGCGTCGACAAGACCGGCTTGGGCGACGGTGGCGAGGCAGATGAGGGCAGCGAACCTAATCCAGCTCAGGCTAGAAGTCATCCCGAAACCTGTTTTGATGGCGAAAATGAGATTTTGTGGCGGCCGGCAAGGAGGCCGAAGCAACCGTGGCCGGGAATATAGGCATGCGGGCCGACGCAGCGGGTTGCCTGAATATCCGTTTGCAGCGCGAGTAAGGTTTTGGGATGGCTTCTGATCATGCGCGGTTTATGGATTCATAACGATTACGACCACGTCGGTCAGTTCCTCGACGTCGCAGGCGGGCTTGATGGTGATATCCCAGGTGAGGGGCTTGTCATCATCCGGCTCGCATTCGAAAACGCTTCCTATAACGATCGGACTGTCGAGGAAACCCGGTTTCCTGCAGGCAAAGATCAAGTCACCCGTTCGCACGGCCTTCTCGGTTGAGACCAGTCCTATGCGAGCCTCGTTCCAGCCGGTTCCCTGCATGACTGCGGGTATTTCCAGCCTCGGCATTGTTACGGTGATACTGGATGCTGGATCGGTCAGAAGCCTGACCTTCGAAGTCCGGGAAGCCGCTGAGCGGATTATTCCGATTACGCTGTTGTCGCCGATCACGTACTGGCCCTGCGCTAGTCCGTCGCTGGCCCCTCTGTTTAGCAACAGTTCACAATGCTGCTGCTCCACCCGGCAGGTGATTATGCCGGCCGTCACGAGTTGGGCCCCCTCCAGCGGGAGCCTGCTGCGAAGCCGCGAAAGGCGTTCGAGTTTCCCTTGTTGCTGCTCCAGCATCTGTTCGAGGTTGGCGGCATGGTTGAGCAGCTGGTTGTAAAGCCGCCCGCTGACGGCGTCCTCGGCCGGCTGCGTCGCTGAAGCCGCGAGACTGATGCTCCTGCCGAATCCCAGGGGCAGGCGAAACATGCGGGCGAAAGCAAACTGCAGCTTGCCGGTGATGCTGTCCGGTGTAAACAGCAGGATGAAACCGAAAAGCATCAGGTAGGCGAACAGGATCTTTCTGGAGATTTTGAAGCGTGTGGCCGGCATCTCGCGAAACTTCATCTTTCCGGTTCGGTCCCCGGCGACATCCTCCCATGAGCGTCACTGCCATCCATACTGGTTGTGATCCATCGTGTCCTTCCACAGTTCGAGGTTTTCGAGGTACACGCTGGTTCCCCTGGCCACGGCGCTTAACGGATCATCGACTATCCTGACGTTCAATCCGGTGGCGTTGGCAAGAATGGTGTCCATTCCCCGAAGAAGCGCGCCGCCGCCGCATACGTTCAGGCCGTTGTCGATAAGGTCGGCGGCCAGTTCCGGTTCGGCCTTTTCGAGCGTAATAGTGACCGCGTCGATGATCGCCGAAATCGGCTCCCTCAGCGCCTCTCGAATTTCTTCGCTGGTTATGACGATTTTCCTTGGCAGTCCGCTGATGGTATCGCGGCCGGCCACCTCCATCGTAAGCTCCTCTTCTAGGGGGGCCGCTGACCCGATCTGTATCTTGACCTTTTCCGCCCTGGCCTCTCCGATGAGCAGGTTGTAAGTTTTTTTGAGGTGATTGATCACCGCCTCGTCCATGTCATCACCGCCGGTGCGGATCGAGTGACAAGTTGCGATGTCCGCCAGGCTCATTATCGCCACTTCCGATGTTCCGCCGCCGATATCGATGATCATGGAGGCGGTGGGGTCCGTAATGGGAAGGCCCGCTCCGATTCCGGCGGCCATGGGCTCATCGACCAGGTAGACCTTGCGGGCGCCGGCTCGCTCGGCGCTGTCTATGACCGCCCGGCGTTCGACGGCGGTGATTCCGCTGGGAACAGCGATGACCACCCTGGGTCTGATAAGTCCGCCCCTGCCGTGAACCTTCCGGATGAAGTAGCCCAGCATCGCCTCGGTTATCTCGAAGTCACATATTACGCCGTCTTTGAGGGGCCGTATGGCGGATATGCTTCCCGGGGTCTTGCCGAGCATTTCCCTGGCGACGAGACCGACCGCCTCTCCGTTGTTCAAAACGTTGTTCGTTCCCTTGCGGACGGCCACGACCGAAGGTTCGTTCAGCACTATTCCCTTGTCTCGAACACACACCAGGGTGGTACAGGTACCGAGATCGATACCCATGTCCATGCTGAACCAGCCCAAAAGTGTATTCAGCAGCACTTACAGTTCTCCTGTCACCTTCCTGGTGATACTTCGGGCTCCGGCCGGCTACGGAACCTTGAAGACTGTCCCGTATTGAAAGTAGCAGGTGTAGGCCACCAGCGCCGTTGTTGCCAGAACGATGGCGAAGGCAAGGCCCAGAACAACGGTGTAAAGGTTGTTTGCCCCGGCCGCTTTCCGGTTCCTAGCACGAACGTCCGCACTCATATAACCACCTCACAATACAGGCACTTCGATTTTACCGGCACCGGCCGCTTCAGCGCCGCTGGAATATATAGCAACATTCAGGCGGGGCCGGACCGCACCGGCGGGCGGCCTTCGCCGGCAGCCGCTAAAAGAAACTCGTGCTGACACTATCGCCCACCTGGGGGGGCTGCTGGACCAGCTCGAGCATGCCCACGGACTCGGCGGTGTCGACGTCGAAGATGACTATGTCACAGATGAACTCGTCGCCACGGGTGACGTGGAACTTCATATTCTCCTTTACGCCGTCGGCGCTTCCTATGGATATGCCCGCCATCGAATTCTTTAGATCAACAGCCGTCACGACTCCCTTGAGGTCGATCTGCCTGGTTTCGGGACCGGCCGGCCGGGCCTTGTCCTGCTCAGGGGTGACCGGAGTTGGAACCTCCATTTTGCCAGCCGGCTGAAGCAGGTTCTCAAGCCTGTTTTGCAGGTCGGTCTTCTCCTCGAGCAGCCGCCTTTTTTCGGATTCCAGGGCGTCTATCACCGCCATTTTTTCGATCAATGTTGTCGTGGTTTCATTGAGCTCCTTGCCCTGCCTTATCTGCTCGGACTGTATCTTCTTGAGTTCCTCCAGAGTGTTCTTCAACAGCGTTCCCTGCTTATCATTGGTTTCTGAGAAATCCTTCACGATACTGGTCCAGCTGTTGACTTTCTGAAGCAGTGTTTCCTTTTCGCGGTCGACTTCCTTGAGCTCGCTCTTCAAGCCCGTCAGTTCCGTGTTCAGGGAGGCGATTTGCGACCTGAGCTTCTTCTCCAGGGCGTCCTTATCCTCGATCTGCTCGTTGACCTGCTTTGTCAGGTCCTCGTTCTTCTTCTTCAAAGCGCTTGTTTCAGAGCTGAGTCTGTCATAGCGCTGCCTATAGTTTTCCGCATTCGCCACGTACGTCACTACGATTCCGCATAGAAAGATCGAGGATAAAGTCAACAGCACAATCAGGACTTTTGTAAGCGTACTCAAGATCGGCTCCTTTCTAGATATCGCCCCAACCAGCTACCGGGTCCGCGGGCACGGCCTCGGGGCTGCCGCCCGCCGCCTGGGTGCCATTTTATGTGCGTTATCGCAGCGGTCAAGATAATTTTTGCCTTGCGCGGGGCTATTTTTGCGGTGTTGGGCGGCGGCCGACGGAGAAAAAAGAACCTGGTATTGTTTTTTCAGCGGCAGTGAAGAACCGCCCCCGCGGCTGCGATTCGGACGAATTTTGAGGGATGCTCCAGAAGCTTCGGCAGGCGGTCGGTTAGTTCGTCTGCGCATATCCTGCCGATGGCCAGTGAGGCCATTACCATTATCCGCTCGGCTCTTTCACCGTTGGAACCGGCGGGTGGGTCCTTTTCCAGCGTTTCCAACACAACCTGCATTCCCCGCCGGTCGCCCAGGATGCCGAGCTGCTCGGCCGCTGCCAGGCGGACTTCCGGGATGTCATCATCTAGCATCGTCAGAAGGGCGTTTTTGGCCTCGACCGTCCCAAGCGCTCCCATGGCCCGAACGCCCATAATCCTGTCGTCGGCGTACGCGCTTATCAGCATGGTCCATATTTTGGGATAGATCTTCTCCTCGCCCAGTTTGGCGATGGCCTCCACTGCCTGGAACTTTATGGTTTCGTCGGCCTTTTCATCGTAGAGGACCTCGTACAGGGTCCCGACGGCCTTTTTTCTGCCGCTTTTGCCCAGCAGCATTACGCCGTTGGCCCTCACTGTCGGATCGCTGCTTGAAGCGGCTTCGAGCAGTTTTTCAAAGGCTCGCATATATCCGAGCCTGGACAGGGCGTAGGCGCCGGCGATCCTGACGTTTTCGTCGGGGTCGTTGAGCATTCTCTCCAGCAGGTCTTTCGCCTCGGTGTATTCGAGGTCGCCCAGCGCCAGGGCGGCGGCGAACCTGACCGGTACGATCGGGTCTCTGGTAAGTCGATGCACTGCCGGCAAAAACTGCATCTGTCGGGTGGCCGCGACGATTTCCACGGCCTTGGGCTTTACTCGGGAGTCGTCATCCTCGACGGCTTCGCGAATGATTCGGAGGGCCTTTGACTCCGGAAAGGCAGTTTTGCCTGTGCCGGCCGTGGGATTTGCCTGAAGCGAATCACCGCAGCCGCAGAAAAAAACCGCCGTGCAGGTGATCAACCAGAGACCCTTCTCAAGCTTTGTTGCCTTGTGATTCAACTGCTTCATCATGGCTTCGTCTCCCGGCGCGCCTGTGGCGGCGGCCTGTTGCGGCAAATGTCAGCATGCCCATTATCAGCATCACCAGGCAGGCGGCACAACAAAAATCCAGCCAGCGACCGTGTTTGGAAAAGAAAGTAGCTCTCGAGTCCACGGGTACTCTGTCTAGAAACCAGCCCTCGACAGCCTTTCTGTCCAGGGCCCGGCCTGGAAGGCTGCCCGATGAAAAGCCGTTTGTGATCCCTCCGGTAGTGTCGATCAGACAGCTTATGCCGGTGTTGACGCTGCGGACGACCGCCAGCCGGTTCTCCACGGCCCTGAAAACGCAGACGACCGCGTGCTGAACCAGCTCGGTGCTGGCCGTCATCCCCTCGCCGCCGGGCCGGATGAACCAACCATCGTTGCTTATGTTCACCAGCCAGTGTATGCCCTTTTCGGTGGCTTTGTAGTCCGCAAACCTCCTGGCGATTGAAGGGATGGCGTCCTCGTAGCATATCATTGCTCCGAACCGATAGCGGCGGGCAAGGTCTTTTCCGGCAACGGACATCTCGAACAGGGTGTATCGGCTTCCCGAATCCAGGGAATAGTCGTAGTCGTAGGGTGTAAGTTTCATCAGCAGGTTATGAAACGCCGGCCAGCTATTCCTGAAAGGCAGCTTTTCTCCGAAAGGGACCAGGCGTATCTTGTCATATTGAACATCGGCCTGGCGGCCTTGCGGCGTATAGAGAAAGGCCGAGTTATACCTGCGCTTCAGTTCGATGTAGCCTGCATCGGTACGGGCCGGCTCGGCTCCGTAGGCGCCCACCAGGATGTAAGCCCCGGTTTTGATTGCGTGCCCTCTTAGGACTTTGTCGTACTCCGCACCGGCGCTGTACGTACCGCGGCCGGGCATATTCAGCAGTCTCGGATCAAGAACGGCCTGCACCATGGTCTCCGGCCAGACAACGAGGTCCGCCCCAGCGGCTGCACTCTGCGAACTCTTGTCCAGCAGGTCCGCCAGAATGCGGTCGGAGGCTTGGCAAGAATTCTTGACCGACTGAGGCACGTTCGACTGTACAGCCGCAACGGCCGGGCCTTGCTCGACCACCTCGGCGGTCTGAGCTATCCTCCACCTGCCGTAGACGATGCTTGCCGCAGCGCATGCCAGCACCAGCGCCGTCCTGATAAGGGTGCCCGCCGGTATTGTTCGCTTATGTGCCGGAATCGTCACCACTTCGGCTATAAGTCCGTTGACCATGGCTACCAGGAAGGAAACCCCGCCGGCCCCGAAAATATCGGCGATCTGTATCAGGCTTAGGTTGGCGTACTGGCTGTGGGCCAGCAGCCTCCAGAAAAACCCCCCCAGGAAAAGACCCTGAAGACGTTCGGCTCCCACGAACAGAATCGGCACCGAAAGGGTAAGCGGCAGTTTCGCTTTCCGGCAGAATCGCACACATAAAGCCAGGGCCGGCCACAGCAAAGCCAGATAAAGGCTCAGGGCGATCCAGCCGCCCTGTGTAACCCAGCCGACCCAGTAGATGTTTCCAAGCCAGTATGCGGCGCCTGTCACATATGAAGCCGCCGCCAAGGTGCTGTTTTTAGCCGAGGCGGAGCAGGCCAGCACGAACGGCACTATCGCCACCCAGGCGAGATAGGACGCACCGGCGGGCGGCTGGATCACGGTCAGCGCCGCGGCGCTGACAACGAAGCCCGATAGCGGCAGCAGGAAGCGTAACATTGATAACTCAGGGCTTGATCACTTTTTGTTGTGTGAAGACCTTGCCTGTCTGGTAGTCCGTGAACGTGACCTTGACGGTGAGAGGTTCGGTATATTTGATCCGGCCGCTCAAATCGGCTGTCAATCGGTAGTTGTTTTCGAATAGAGCCGCCGACCACAGCTTTCTGAGATCTTCGCCGTCGAAGGATGTGTGGAAAATCATTGACTCGGCCGGCCGGCGATCCAAATCCCACAACTGCAGGTCGACCCGGCCGAACGCCTTTATGGTATCGCCGTCCTGGTCAATCGGGTGGACGTAGACGATCAGCGTTTCGGCGGCGCCGTCGTCGTTTCTGTCATAGATATTGCTGCTTCGGCCGATCGCGATCTTCTCTACGCGGGTTCGGTGTTCGATCTTTTGGGCTATTTGGGCTGTGCGCAGGGTTCTCAGCCGTTTGTCGAGTTGATCTTTCTCGAGCAGGGCCTGCTGCAACTTTTCCCGGCACCTGGCGTTTTGGTCTTGAAGGGTCTCAACCCGGTCCGCTTCGCTGGGAGACCGGTCCTGATGGCGGCACCCCGGCCCCAGAATCGCCAGGCATATAGCCAGCACGGTACCTGTCCTGCCCACTTATCGAGCCTTTCAATCCTGACGGCTGGAATTGTTTTTTGCGCCGCTTGTCGCTATCTCGGGCGCCTTCTGGATAATCTTGTCGGCAAGGCCGTAAGCGGTCGCTTCCTCCGCCTCGAGCCACAGGTTACGATCGCAGTCCTTTTCAATTTTTTCGGCGGTTTGCCCGCTGTGCGCGGCTAATATCCTGTAAAGCCGCGACCGCAGCCGCAGTATCTCCTGCGCTTCGATGTCAAGATCGGTCGCAGGCCCTATCAGCTGGCCGGCTATCAGCGGCTGATGCAGAAGGGCCCGGCTGTTCGAAAGCATGTACCTCTTCTGATTCTTTCCGCCGGCCAGCAGCAGGGCGGCCATGCTGGCGGCCTGGCCCACACAGTAGGTCGACACGTCGCATCGCAGAAACTGCATGGTGTCGTATACCGCCAGGCCGGCCGTTATCGATCCGCCCGGCGAATTGATGTACATGTGAATGTCCGCCTTGGTGTCCTCGTTGCTCAGGAAAAGCATCTGGGCGATGATTATGTTGGCCGAGGCGTCGTCAAGGGGTCCTCCGATAAAGATTATCCGGTCCTTGAGCAGCCTCGAATAGATGTCGTACGCCCGTTCAGTGCGGCCGCTTTTCTCGATGACTATTGGTATGAGGTTCTGGTTGATCGCCATGAGGACTATCCACCCTTGTTCTTGTTTTTCTTTTTGGAATCGGTGCTCTTGGACGGCGTTTTGCCCTCTTCGGTTTCGGCCAGCACCTCGTCTATAAGCCCGTAGTTCCTGGCCTCCTCGGCGGTCATATAACGGTCCCTCTCGGTTTCGGCGGTGATCTTCTGGATAGGCTGGTTGCAGTGTTTGGCCAGTATCTCGTTCATCATGTTTTTGGCCTTGAGTATCTCCTCGGCCTGTATCTTTATATCCGCCGCCTGGCCGCTTACGCCGCCCCAGGGCTGGTGAAGCATAACCTTGGCGTGGGGCAGGGCGTGCCGCCTTCCCTTTTCGCCCGCCGCCAGGATAACGGCCGCGCCTGATTGAGCTGCGCCTATGCAGTAGGTAGCCACCGGTGAGCCTACGAATCGCATGGTATCGTATATGGCCATGGTGTCGTCCACATTGCCCCCGGGCGAGTTGATGTAGAGGCTGATTTCGCTTCCTTTTTTCATGTTGTCGAGGTAAAGCATCTTCATGATGACTTCAGCGGCCCTTTGGTAGGAGATCGCTCCAATCAGGAAGATGATCCTGTTCTCCAGCAGCATGTCGTCGAGACTCATCTGCCTGTAGCGCTGATAGGGGCCGTACTGGTTGTAGGCCGAACCCGGCAGCGCGTGGATATGGTGCCCGGCCCCCGGGGCCGGTGCCGGCGCTGAGTCGATGATAAATCCTGGGTTGTTCATGTGTCGTATCCCCGGCGGGCAAAAACTTCACGGCTCAGCCTTTTTGGGGCTTTTTCCAGCCTTGGTTTTCTTTCCGCTGTTGCTTGGTTTGGTTTTTTTCGCCTTCGGCTTCTGCGCCTTCGGCTCGAGCTCCGTGATCTCGGCTGATTCCAACAGCCTGGCTATACACTTATCCTCCCGCAGCTGGGCCTTTATATCCTCCAGGGACCCGCGGCGGGCCAGTTCCTCTCTCATCCTTTCGGGCCTCTGGCCGCGTCGCATGGCCAATTGCGCTATGTGCCCGTTCACTTCCTCGTCACTTACCTCGATGTCTAGTTTGCCGGCTGCTTTTTCCATCATAAAAAATATCTTCAGCTGCTGCTTGGCCTCCTGCTCGCTGCCGGCCCGCAGCTGGTCCAGATTCTGCTCGATCTGTTCCTTCGGCAGGCCCCTCATCAGCAGATTTGCATACTGCCTGCGCAGGAGCATGTTCGCCTGCTGCGCGACCAGCTCAAGAGGCAGATCGAAGTCGGTATTGTCGAGCAGGTACCGGTACACCTGATCTGTCATATCCGCCCGCGACTGTTGCTGAAGTCGGTCCTCCAGCGCGTCCCTGACCTGCTCGCGCAGATCCTGTTCGCTGCCGGCATGCCATCTGGCGAGGAAGGCTTCGTTCATTTCGGCCGGCTTGAGTGATTTTACCTCCTTGACGGATATCTCCAGGTCGGTCTTCTCGCCGCGGTACTTTTCGTTGAAGTAAGTTTTGGGGACCTCGACGCCGGCGGTCCTGCTCTGGCCGGTCTCGACTCCGGCAAGGATCTCGTCGAGGTTTTCGACGGGCACTTCGCCCACAAAACCGTTGTGCCTTATGTTAACCTCAATGTTTTCCAGTTGCTCTTCAGCCTGGTCCGTCTTAACCTTCACGTCGGCTATAACCTGGTCGTCCACGCGTGCGGCTCCGTCGCGAACCTGCCAAACGCCGGCGTTTCTTAGCATCTGCCGGATTTCGTCGTCGACCCGGCTGTCGGTGACCTCGAGCATGGGCCTGTTGACTTTGATGTTCTCCAGCGGCGGCAGGTCGAACTCAGGACGGATCTCCACCTCGAAGTCGAACTTCAGCGGGCCTTCGGCGGGCAGATCGATCTTTTCGAAGTCTATGTCGGGCTCGCCGATTATGTCCAGCTTCGAGTTCTTGATGACCTCACTGCTGGCGTCCGCGAGCATCTTGAGCTTGATCTGCTCCGAAGCCTCCTTGCCGAACCGCTTTTCCAGCAGCCGGCGGGGCGCCCGGCCCTTGCGGAAACCGGGAACCACCATGTCCTTGCGCAGCTCGGCATAATGCCGGTCGCTGGCGGCCTCTATCGTTTCGGGGGGAACCTCGACCTTGATGCGCTTCCTGCAAGGGCCAGCCGGTTCGATTTCCATTTTGCTCTTGGTTGTTCCCTGTTGAGTTTCCTCGGTCATTCAACTCTCCCGCGGTCTGCCGGCGCCGTGCCGCCAAACAAAAAAAGGCACCAGGACAAAGGCTCCCGGGGCCGGTGCGCCGCTTCCGTACTGCGAAGGTTCATCCTTTTCGTACATACCAGCGACCTGTGCCGGCCCATCTGCTGAGCCGATGACTCGCCGATACTATTTCGAAAGCCGCCTTTTAAGACTGACGGCGGCCGCCAGAGCGGGTGATGAGATTTGAACTCACGACATTCACGTTGGCAACGTGACGCTCTACCACTGAGCTACACCCGCTTTTTTCGTGCTTCGATTATACGAGCACATGCCCCCGTTTCAAGTGTTTTTTTCGGAAAAATTACCCTTCCCCGGCCGGTGTTTTGCCGCCGGGGGTCGGCATAGGAAAACGGATTACGAGCACGAGTTACGGTACGGGGCGATGACCCGACAACGTATCATCGCCAGGTTGTGCGGTTAAAGACACCGGGCATCCTCGGGGCACGCATCTCGATACCGCCCCTTTACCGGTTCTGGCGGCACTTCCGCTGGCTGCCCGCAGGCCGAACACTTACCCGAGTCCGGCGGGTACATGTTGGCAAGAGCCCGAACCGCCTGGTATAATTGCCGTATATCAATGCCATAGCTGTTGTCGTTTTCACGGTTTCGCTGTTGGATTGTGCCTGTACCGGCAAGATACATCCTGTTGTGCCTGGCCCTCGTTGGGGCTGCGACAGCCGGCACCGACGCTGATAAGCCGGCGGATCCCAACGGTGCATCCCGCTGCGATCATACCTCGCCGGTCTTTGCGGAGAGGCGTTTCGAGCGACTGAGAATGGTATCCTCCCAGATCGCCGCCCGCGGCATCGAGGACCCGAACGTTCTGGAGGCCATGCGGACCGTCCCCCGCCACGCCTTTGTCCGCAAGTCCGACCTTAAGAGGGCCTATGGGGACTATCCCCTTCCGATAGGCATGGGCCAGACAATCAGCCAGCCGTACATTGTCGCCTACATGACCGAGGCCCTGGAACTCGATGCCGATTCCGTGGTTCTGGAGGTGGGCACCGGAAGCGGCTACCAGGCTGCTGTCTGCGCGGAAATAGCCTCGCGTGTCTACACCATTGAGATTATAGAAGAACTGGCCGATACCGCAAAAAAGAGGCTCGCGAAACTCGGCTACGGCAATGTGTCGGTCAAGGCCGGCGACGGCTACTTCGGCTGGCCGGAAGAAGGTCCCTTCGATGCGGTAATAGTGACCTGCTCGGCGGCGTTCGTTCCTCCGCCTCTGATAGATCAGCTCAAGCCCGATGGCCGCATGATCCTTCCGCTGGGAAGCCCCTTCGGGGCCCAGAGCCTGGTGCTGGTCACCAAACAGAACGGCAAGGTCCGAAGCCGCGGCATGCTTCCGGTGCGTTTTGTTCCGATGCTGGGCGAAATACGCGATGGCGAAACGCCGTAGCAGGCCCAAGGGGGTGCTCTGCGGCACTGCCGCAGAGCACGTGCGAAGGTGTGAAAGTGCAAAGGTAAGCAGCATGGAAATCGGCCTCGGTAGGGGGGCAGGCTTCCAGCCTGCACAGGTACCAGGTACCTTTTTTCGCGGCGAAAAAAGGTACCTGGTACCTTTTTCAAGTGTTGCCGTTTTCCTAATCTCCGCCGCCGCCCTTGGCCTTGAGCTCGTGCTGGTGCGGGCCCTTTCGATAGGACACTGGCACCATCTGGCCTTTTTGGTTATAAGCACCGCGCTTCTGGGCTTCGGCGCCGGCGGTACGTTCGTTTCCATAGGCTCGGCGGCACTTGCCGTACGGCGTGACAAGGCAATGTGGTTCTTCGCCGCCGGGCTGGGTGTTTCAGTGCCGGTGGTATTCTGGGCCAGCCAGCGGCTTCCCCTGGATGAGCTTCTTCTTATATGGGACTGGAGGCAGCCGGTATATCTTTTCGGCTATTACCTTCTTTGCTTCGTGCCGTTCTTTTTCGCGGGGCTTTTCATTTCCCTGGCCTTTACCGCATTTTCGGCCGCTTCACACCGTCTCTACTTCTTCAATATGGCCGGATCGGGAGCGGGTGTGGCGGTGTTTCTGGTCCTTATGTACGGCAATCCGCCAGAGAGGCTGCTTTTACTGGTAAGCTCGATGGCATTTGCCTCAGCGGCGTTGCTGGCTCCGGCGGTTGCCCGGCACCTGACTTCGGCGACGGTCCTTGCGGCGATTGCGGTTGTTTCGGCCTTCGGCCTTTGGCGGCCTCTCGAGCTTGAGGTGAAAATAAACGAGAATAAGGCCCTGGCGTACTACCGGGCTCTGCCCGATGCTGAAACGCTGGCCGTGTGTTACAGCCCGCTGGCCCGGCTTGACTGTATAACAGCCCCCGCGATCCGCCACTTTCCCGGTCTTGGCATCGGCTACTCAGGACGGCTGCCGCCGCAGGTACTGGTAATCGCCGACGCCGACGGCGTTTCGGCCGTCAACAGTTTCAGCGAGCTGGGCGACGTGGCATGCTACGACAATATGACAAGCGCGCTGGCCTACCACCTTGCGCCGCGGGCGGGCGCGTGTGTTGTCGGCTCAGGCGGCGGCTCGGACGTCTGTCAGGCCCTCGCCTGCGGCGCCGAACACGTGCTGGCGGTGGAAATAGACCCCCGGATGATCAGCCTCGTACGCGACCGGCTTGCCCGATTCTCATCCGGGATCTACGACAGGTCCGATGTCGATATCGTTGTGGCCGACGGCCGAAGCTTCTTGCAGTCGTCGGCGGGCGGCTTTGATGTTATTGCTGTTTCGATGCTTGACACCTTCAGCGCCGCGGCGGCCGGCTTCCGCGCACTGAACGAAAGCCACCTGTATACGGTGGAAAGTGTTGAGCTGGCCCTTTCCCGCCTCGCCGAAGACGGGATTCTCAGCATAACCCGCCTTTTGAAGGTGCCGCCGACCGACGCGGTCAAGATTCTCGCAACCGTCGCAGAGGCGCTCGAGCGGAGGGGTGTCCGGCATCCTGCCCGGCACGTAATCATGGTGCGAAATTGGGCAACCGCGACGATAGTCGCCTCGCCGCGGCCGTTCGAACAATCGCGTATCGAAAAGGCCCGGCGGTTCGCCGCCGAAAGGTTGTTCGACATCGTCCACTTACCCGGCGTCAAACTCTCCCAGGTCAACCGCTTTCATGTACTCGAAGAGCCGCTCTATTACCAAGCCGCCCAACGGATGCTTTCGGGCGATCGCAAAGCCTTCTACCGCGATTACGCCTACAACGTCGTTCCGGCGACCGACGACAGGCCGTATTTCTTCGATTTCTTCCGCTGGCGCGCCGTACCCCACATGATCCGCACCATGTCGGGCCGCTGGCTTGCCTACAGCCAGTGGGGATACCTTGTCCTGGCCGCCACGCTCATTCAGGCGGTCCTGGCGGCCGCGGTTCTTATATTTCTTCCGCTGCTTATCACAAGTCCCCTGAAGGCCGCGGCGGGGCCCAGGCTTCCGCACCTCGCCTACTTCGGACTTGTCGGGCTGGCCTATATGTTCGTCGAGATGGGGTTCATCCAGAAGCTGACGCTCTTGATCGGCCACCCCATATTCGGCGTGGCGGTGGCACTTTCGGGGTTTTTGGTCTTCTCCGGTTTCGGTTCGCTTGTCGCCGGGAAGCTGTCGCTTGGATTGCGGCCAGCGGCTGTGGTGTGGCTCGGCGTCGGCGCGACAATAGCGATAGGGGTCGTCGAGATTCTGGTTTTGAACAGTTTTTTCAGCGGATTTGTCGGCCTCGGCCGCCCGGTGCGTATCACCCTGGCGTTCGCCTTTGCCGCACTGCCGGCGTTTTTTATGGGAATGCCTTTTCCCACGGCACTTTTGCATCTCGGCAGGTCGAGTCCGGCGCTGGTTCCCTGGGCATGGGCCGTCAACGGCTGCGCCGGAGTAACAGCGGCGGTGCTGGGCGTCATGCTGGCCATGTCGTTCGGCTTTACCGCCCTTATCCTTATCGCCCTGGCCTGCTACCTGACCGGAGCGATGATAATGAGCATTTTATAAGGGGGCAGGCGTTTATTATTGACATTTGTCCAATTGCCATCCTTTTGGGGGTTTCATTAGGGAAAAATGTCAATAATAAACACCTGCCCCCTTTCCCGTTACTTCAGGTGTGAGAGGAGCTGCCTGGCGTTGTCCACGGCATGGCCGGCGATATCATTGTTGAAGTAGGCGTAGAGACGGCGACGGCCCTTGAGGTTCCCCTTGATCCAGTCCGCCCAATCTTTGAGCATGCCGCCGGTATAATTGCCGGTGTAGCGGTCGGTGGGGCCGTGAAAGCGGATGTATATCGAATCGGCCGTCACCACCCGCGGTGTCTGGATGTCCGGCATATCGTGGATGCAGAATGTCGCCTTGTATTTTCGTAGTAGTTCGAAGGCCTCATCGCAATACCAACTCTTGTGCCTGAACTCGAAAACGGCGATCTTGCTCTTCGGCAGAAGGCGCAGAAAGTCCTCGAGTTTTTCCAGGTTCAGGTGAAGCTGCGGTGGAAGCTGGTATAGAATCGGCCCCAGCCTCTTGCCGAGAATGTTGACCGCGCGCATGAAGCGATCCAGTTCGTTGCCGGGGTCTTTAAGTTTCTTTATGTGAGTAATGTACCGGTTGGCCTTGACCGTAAATAGGAAGTTTTTCGGCACCTCGTCCTTCCATCGCAGAAAGGTTTTTTCCTTGGGCAGCTGGTAGAAGGTGTTGTTGATCTCGACCGTGTTGAACTGCGAGCAGTAGTGGCCCAGCCATCGGCTTTTCGGCAGGTTCTGCGGGTAGAATCTCTCGACCCAGTGGTCGTAATGCCAGCCGCTGGTGCCTATCCGGATTTCGGGGGCGGTTTTTGCCATGGCCGACTCCTCTGAATCCGATTCTTGACGCGCTCGTATTATAACAGGATCCGGCGTTTAAGCAAACCGCCGCGGCTGGGATGCTCCTAAAAAACAAAGCGCGATCGCCAAGGTCATGGCGAACCCAGGATTCAGGAATCGAGAGGGGCTGTCGCCTGGGCCTGGCGAGCCCTCCCGAGGCGGACAATAGTCGGACGTGTCGGACATGTCGGACCAGTCGGACGGGGGCCGGGAATTGGCTGTCGCCGCGGCGGCCGAGCATGTTTGTTCCGTATGCCTGCCGCACTGCGGCGAGGTTGAGATGTTCGAAATGTCAGGGTGATGCAGCAGCGGCCGGTCCTATAAAAAGCGGAGCCGTGGGTGGTGAAGGTGGCCGTGGGGCTTAAGTTGTATTTTGTGGAAACACCGTGTTTTTTTTGCTTGGTGCAAGGGTCCGATCTGATGTAAAATGTACGTCACCTCGGCTGGCCTGTGGAGGCAGACGGCGGAGGTGGCAAAAGTATAATCTGCCCGCGCCTTAGATAGAGGACTCGGCGCGGCTGGCGACAGACTGCGATTACCGGGCAGAGAACGAGGATGAGAAAAGCACTGATATTTCTGCTGCTTGCAGCGGTGGCTTTTGTCTGCGGCTGCGAGATTATTGCGCCCCTGACAATGACACCAGATGCATGGCTTGATCCGATTCGGTGGGAGCAGGTGGAGCTGGCCGAGGCGGAACTGGAGCAGCAGTAGAAGCCTACAACCGCGGGAATGGGCCGAGGCGTGAATTCTTTCGCCGCAGGGCTTGTGACGCGGCGGAATGTCTCGCGCGGTCCGGCCTGCATCTTTTTCCCCCTGCGAACCATCAAATCTGATACAATGGTATTTGGGGACAGGGTGTTACTACTGCCCGGTGTGCGAGACATGAAAAGCAGGTCTTTTTTGCTCTTGGCTGCGGCCATGGTACAGGCGGTTTCAGTCTGCTGCGGCTCATCGCGTGCGGATTTCGTTCTGGAGCGGGTGTTCGAAGCTTCACTTGATCTGCCGCGGATATATTTTCTGTTCAAGCGGGACCCCAACGGCCCGCCCATAGAATATGAGGGCAGCTTCGAGCTTAATTACGGCTTCCTTGATACAGGCGCCTCCGGGATACTAATGTCGCGGGAGACGGCGGACCTTATGGGCCTGGCTGTTGAGCCCGGCGCCGTTTTCGTGGACGTCGGGGTGGGAGGAGATGAGTACTTCGATGTTTCCGAAACATTGTATCTGGGAACAGCAGGGCTTGAGGAGCCGATTCCGGAGGATCCCGACATCTATGATCTTTCGGGACCATGGAGGCTTCAGGTAAAGCAACAGACGGTCGAATTGCCCGAGGAGCCGCTCGACGTGCTCGGTGTTCCCCTTATGGCGGGGCGGGTGGCAGTGCTCAATTCAGGCGCCACCAATGCGCTGGAATATTTCGCCGCCGATATAACGGATCCATGTGATCCGGCCATACCGCAAGTCGATTTCAATGTTAGGCTGAGGTTCGACAAGTTCATAAGCCCCGAAGCGGCCTGGAACTTGCCGCCGCTTCCGTCGCTGGCGTACAACCCGGTCATGGACGGTGTCACGATTGAATACGGCCAGGCCTCCTCCGCCGGAAGCTGGGTGTTCGATACCGGAGGGACCATAAGCCTTATGTCCACCGGGCAGGCGGCGGAGCTGGGTCTACTCGATGCCGGCGGCGAACCGGTCGTACCTCCTGACTTCACCCTGCAGATAGGGGGCATAGGCTCGGCGGTGGAAATACCCGGCTATGAGCTGAACAGCCTGAGGGTCCCGACTTTGTGCGGATTCGACCTGGTTTACGCGGGCGCCAGGGTGGGGGTGCACGACATCGTTTACTTCGATGAGGACCTTGGCGACTATGTCGTCATCGACGGCATATTCGGCAGCAATTTCCTCTGTGCATCGGCCAAGCTCGAAGGCGGCTTGCCGGTGGATTTGAGCGAGACGGCCTTCGATCACATTGTTGTTGACCTGAACCAAGGTTTGCTGGGCTTCGACGTAAACGACGTCTACGAGATTCCGAATTGCAACGAGCCCGGTGATCCGCCGAGGGGCGATTTGAATTTCGATTACAGCACGGACTCACTGGACGTGGAGATATTCGCCGAGGAGTGGCTCGGCGAATGCAGCCGGCTCAATTTCGAATGTCGCGGATGCGACGCCGTAACGGACGGCATTGCCAATTTTGAAGACTTCGCCCGGCTGTTTTAGACCGGCAGAAGGAGTCAGTCGCCTTTTTTCTTGAAATACCGGCCCGGGTGCCGTAGACTGTGAAGGCAGGTTACCCGGCGGCGTGGCCAAGTGGTCTAAGGCGACGGTTTGCAAAACCGTTATTCGCCGGTTCGAATCCGGCCGCCGCCTGTAGTGCCGGGCGTTGTTTTAGCCGCCCATCACCGGCCGTTTTTTGCGGGTTGCCGACGAGACCCTATTGGCGGCCTCACCTACGATTTCCACCAGGCGAGTCACGGTGTTTGCAGCCACTTACCCGGGGGATTGCTCAATATAGGACCTGTAGAACCTATAGGACCTATTGTGCGGGGGGTACTTTATTGCGGCTGAGCTGCTCGCACAGGTCCATCGCTAAGGTTACCCGCTCATCGGGTACGTCCATTTCTATGTCCGGAAGCCCCACGTCGCAGGGGGCCAGATCGGAAGCGATACGCTCGAAGTCGGCGCGTATCTGTTGGCGGGACTTGTTCGCCAGGTCCATCGATGTATAGAGCACGGTCCGGCGGGCGCCGCCGAAGAGACGTCTGGCTCTGGCCAGGTCGCTGGTTATGCCCATATCGATGTAGCCAAGGTCCGTAACGGTCGCATAGGCATCCATGTAGGGATCGACCACCCACGCGCAGTTGTGGATGCCGAAATCCTCGAACTGGGATCTTATTTCGAGGTCGAAGGGCAGGAGGAACCGCCGGTAGTGTAGCGGGCTTATCATGTTGACGACGCAGTTGGAGATAGTGGCGAACTTGTAATCGCTGCCGGCGGATTTCTGCCGCCTGTGGAGTCTCTTTATGCCGTCTATCATTGTCGCGGCTACGCAGCTGAAGACGTGTTCGGCCCTTTCGGGGCAGTAGACCAGGTCGGTGAATATCGCCTCGCCCCGCAGGCGAAATGCGGTATTGAGGACTCCCTGCCAGTTCAAAAAGCCGTCCGCTTTTCCCGTAAGCTTCTCAATCGTGTCGATCTGCTCAAGTATGCCTCGGAAGAACGCATTGTTGTTCAAATCGACGGGACGAAGCGAGTCGGCCTGTTCGTCGGTGAGGGGCCTTCCGTGCGGGGCCGGCCACTTGTCTTCGAAGTATCTTATCGACTGGCCGAACATGGCCGGCACAACGGCACTGCCGTAAAGGCCGGTGATCAGGTCGGGCGGACCGGCGTCGTTTACCCCGCCTATGTTGCGGCCCCCGAACCTGCGGAGTATTTCGGTTCTCATCGGCTCGAAACATTCCAGACGGTAGTGGACATCCTCGTGCCACCGCCTGGAAAAATTTATGCCGCAGTGACGGTGAAACCAGGAAGGGTTGAAGCCCGCCTCCGCTCGCATGAAAGGCTCATCACCTCGCAGGGGGGCCCGCGTCGGCGGGGCGCTTAAGGCTATGTAGTATCGCAGTTGATTCGCCATTTATAGTGCTACGGCCAGGGCTGCTCCTGCATCCACTGTGCGGCCATTAACGCGTAGTCCTTGAAGTTGATTGTACCGTCTTCGTGCAGGTCGGTGGCCAGGTGCACGGGCTTGCCCGCCTCGGCGATTGCCCATATCTGCTCCTGTTCCAGTGCACAGTTGTAGAGCCGGAATTCGTCGAGTTTGCCGTGATAGGGGTATTGCTTGCCGGCCGCAGGATTTTCGCCGAAGCCGATCGTAAACTGGGTCACGCCGTGCATGGACAAGGTCGCTCCGTCTCGCTCGGCCACGGGCCAGCCGTTGAGGTAGATCGTCATGGTGCCGGAGGCGCGGTTCTTGACGAAGGCGTAGTGGTTCCAGCGGTCTTCCCAGTCCTCGGGATAGGAACCCTCCCAGATAAGTCTGTCATCATCGTCGGAGCGGCCCAGGTCAAGGAAGACCCTTCCGTACCTGTCCGGACAGTGACAGGCAAAGGTCCGCCAGCTTGCCGCGCTCTGGCCGTTGAAGATCATTCCCCAGTTCTGGTCGGGCTGAACGGCGGGATCGCCGTTTACCCACACCGAGATGGTGACCTCGCTGTCTATGCCCGCAAACGCCGCCGGCGGCACACTGACACGGCTCCCGTCTCCGAATCGCAGGCAGCCTGCATCGTAGCCGGAGTGATCCCAGGCCATGTTGGTGTTGAGCCTTCCGTGATTGCCATTACCGGAGAGGTCCGTGGCAAAAGCGCCGGCCGACTCGTTGAAGGCATAATGAACGACCAGACCGTTGGTATCGGGGACGGGCGCCAGGTCGGCCTCGTTTAGAAGCCAGGTGGAAGCCATACCTGACAGATCGGTGTAGTCGACCATGTCGATGGTATCGGATTGCTGGTAAGGTCCCGAAAGGTCAAAGCTGACGCGTTCGACAATCGCGTCGACCTCGCCGGTTATGGAGCCGTCGCCGATCTGGAAGTAGGGCCCGGCGGCGCCGAGGAGGCTGTCGGCGCTGTGGTCGGCGAACCTGACCGACATCAGCTCGCCGTCACGGTATATCTGGACGATTCCGCTTGGCAGAACGGTCAGCCGGTATATATGGCAGCTCGAAAAGTTGTCCAAACCTGACGCGATATGATCGAACTGTCCGTCGCTATACCAGTGCATGCCGGTGGTCGTCACGGTCAACAGGTACCTGTTGCCGGAGACCGAGCCGTCTCCGGCGTACAGTTCGAAGTCGAAGCCCCGGTCGGCCTGGGTATTCTTGACGACTTTCATCCTGACCTGGGCGGTGAAACCGGTTCGCCTGTCAGCGGCGCCGAAACCGGCAGTGGAGTCGTTTACCCATCGGGCACGCTGGTTCGGACCCGTATCCAACAGCATGACGTGCGGTTCGGGAAAACTGACCGCCTCGTCCTCGGTTACGCCAGTTCCGGTCCACCGCCAGGGCGAACCTTCGGCAACAATCTCGTCTGCGGTGAATGAGGTTTGAAGGGCATTTTGCTCCGGCAGGTTCATGTCAGCCGCGATGAAATTCAGCGGCCATACGTTGCCGGAGGTGCCCTGGTAATCCCTTGATGTCGAGGTGGCGGTTTCCTGGTCGAAGAAAGTCATGCCAGCTGCCGAGGCGCTTACGGTTATGCCTCTTCCTGACGGAACGTTTGTCAGTGCGTACACGCCCGCCGCGCCCGTGGTGTCGCTGTATGTGCCGCCGGTACCGGTTAGGCCGGTCACGACCGCGCCTTCCAGAGGTTCGCCCGATGAACCGAACACGCGGCCGCTTACGATCTCGCCGTAACCTTGCGGAAAGAGATTGTAGACGCAGGCGTAGATTATGCTGTAGGGCGGGACGCTTGGTAGGTTGTACCACGCGTCGGAGCTTCCGCCCCAGCCCATGTTGATATGGTGGTAAAGCGTACGCTGGTCATAGCCGTAGCCGTCACAGACTACCGCGTGGCCGGCCGTTTCATCCGAGCTTTCTATCGCCAACATCGCCGGGTAGCCGGCGTCCATGTTCGCGTTTAGCATCGCCGGCAGGCCGTTTCCTATATCCTCTCCGTTCCTGTAGCCGTAGACGGCCCTGCTGTAGCCGAATGTGCCGGTCATCGCTTCTTTGGCGGCGTTTAGTGTTGCTCCGGAGCCACCGGTGCTATAGCTCATGCCGACGGAAACGCCCGCGTCGTAGCAGATTGCGCCTATGGCCCGACGCGACGACAGGCTGGTTCCGCAGTCAACGTCGTATGACATCAGGCTCCAGTCGTACGGCCCGCCCGAGCCGTCTCCGCCGCGGAGGTAAGCGGTCTGCTTTGTGCCCTCCACGTAAATGTTAAACCCACCCGTGCCGACTCCGAAGTCCGGGTAACTGTGGCGGCGCATCACCTGGGCCATCGCCGTTGCGACGCACCCGCAGATTATGTGGTCCGGAGTGTAATAATTGTATACATAGTTTCCGCAGACGGAGCCCTGGCTCCATCGGCTCTCTACCAGAGGCGCTACCACGACCTCCGAGATGCTCGTGGCCTGGGCCGTTGCCTCGATATCGTATAGTCCTGCGTCGGTTTTGAGCGAATGACCCTTTGGAAAAGTGTTTACCTGAAGCCTGTTCCATTTTTGCCGCGCTCTTTGTCGTGCGGCAAACGCCCTGACCCGCCGCAGATTACCTTCGGCCGGCGGCTGGGCAGGGGCGGAACGGGCGGCCTTTACCCTGGCCGGTACGTCCATATTGACCAGAGCACCCAGGGGGTTGTCCGCTGATGGGTCGAAAACCCCCCCGGTTGTAAAAGCGATGATCGGCTCTACCGACGTATCGGCCGGAACGATCACGAACCCGCCGCCGGATAGGTAAACCACGTAGTACATCGGCTCGAAGGCCTCGGAAAAGGTCTCGATCCTGTCGACGGTCGGCCCGAGGACCGTGCCTAGGGGAGAAGGCCTCGACTGCAACCAGCAGGAAACGATGCTTCGGGCCAGGTCCCTGCCGGCAGGGGCGGACCACAGATTCGAACAGAACGCGGTAAATGCAACGATCCAGGCGACCGCTACTGCCCGGCGGTGGGGCGAGAACCATCCTTTTGTGGTCCGTGTTTCTGTCTGCATTCGCGAGGTTCCGATAGCTCCAAGGTTACAACGGGGCCGGTGCTGATTGCCTACTTTATTATAAACGATCGGCCCTTGGGGGTCAACGCTATTTTGGGCTTCACAACCGCTGCGGTGACCTGTAACCTGATACTTGTAACCTGTAACCGCGGCCGAAGGCAGCGCAATTCGCTTGCTTTCTTCCCATGCCCGTCCGCCCGCGGGCTTTCAACATTTAACCCCTTTGCCGCAGACCACCCCCCTGGGCTCAGCGGCAGCGGATCAGTCTATCGGAGTCGAACCCCGGGGCATTTGGTTTTTTTCTCAGGTCCTCGATGAACCGCAGTCCGTCTTTCCAATAACCGGCGGTCGGTTTGAGGTTCCTGCAGGCCGCGGCGAAATAACTGTTGATGCCGCCCATCATCAGCTCTCGGACGTACTTGCTGACCATTGAGGCCAGCGACACCGGTAGGAACCGGTCGTCTGCACCGGCGACGAAATGCAGCCTTACCTTGCGCCGCCGGTCCGCCAGCTCGTAGCTACTGCGAGCCGGTCCCTCGTGTAGTATTGTCAATGCCATTTCAGGAAAGCTTCGGCGGATGGAATTGTCGTAGCGAAGACGGCCCCCGTGCCGGTCTATGATGATGCTGAAGCGGTCGAATCGATGATTATTCAAAACTTGTGCTATAAGTTCGGTTGCTGAGCTGAACAATACCGCCGCCTTGTTTTTAGTTGCGGCGACCATTTGGTTGTAATGACCCACGTCGAGACAGCGGCTCTTGATTGCAAGCAGCTCCATGCCGTTGGCCGCGAGATCTTTGCCGAACACGGTCGATGCGAGCCGCAAGTCGGCCTCTTTCGGCGATAGGAGACGGTTCTCGATATCGCTGTACCAGGGGTAGGTCCGTATTCGCTCTACGCTGGGTTCTTCCAGCACCGAAAGGAGTTGGAGGACTGTCCTGGGATTAGAGCCGCGGCATCGCATCGCCGCCAGAACTGTTCGCTCTAAATGGGCGATTCCAATGGATCTGTTGTATGCCTTCTTGCTATCTGCGATAAGCAGGCGGCCGCAGAGTTTCCTGCGTCTTCGGCCCACACTGCGGTCGAGCAACTTCCACATATCGTTCTTCATCAGTTGGCGTGGCAAGGCGAAGGCCGTCGATGAAACAACAAGCGGCCCGAGTATCGGGCCGAATCCGGCTTCATCGATCCCTGCTAGAACGACCACGGTCAATTGCTTCCTTACGGACAGGTAGGCGGCTTCCACTGCGTTTGCGGCATTTTACAAAAAGCTCTCATTCTGTCAAACCAGCTTTGGAGAGGCTGGCGACATTTTGTGGGAGGCGAATACGGCGTGTTGCGGATCGCTTATCGGGCGTTGGGGCTATTATTGCAAAAAAACCGATTCCAGGGGCGGCTCGAACAAGGCCCAAACAGCGGCTGCTGGTTTACAATGGCGCCTTGGGAGCTGTACCCGCAGCCTCTGAGGGTAAAGGGCTGCGACAAACATGCCGAAAGAGGAAACATGGCGTCAGCTCCGAAAGCGTGCCATCAGAGATAAGAAAACAAGCTGCGCCAAGAATGCGGCAGGTGTTGCTGGAGAAGAGTCGACGGAAAGGCAAACCGGCTTCGGAGGAGGCCGGTCGCGAAAAGCAGCCGTGACTGCAGCAGGGCGACCCTGGGCGCGGATCGGCACAACCGGGGGCAAGGCCGGCAAGGGGAGGCGCGCCCAGGGCATGGCCCTCCGCCGCGGGTGGGTGAAATTGCGAGGAGGCATCTTATGGAAACCAGGACCGTACTGGTTGTTGACGATGAAGTCCATATCGTCCATGTTGTGGCGATAAAGCTGCGAAGCAATGGCTACGAAGTCATATCGGCCGAAAACGGCGCCGAGGCACTGGAGCTGGCCCGGCAGGCGATACCGGACATCATCGTGGCCGATTTTCAGATGCCGGTAATGACCGGTCTGGAGCTGGTAGAACAGCTTCGTCAGGATGAACGGACCAGGGATATACCGGTTATCATGCTGACCGCAAGGGGGTTCGCCATCGAAGACAGTCAAAAGGAAAATCTGCGCATATCGGAGTTTCTTAGCAAGCCGTTCAGCCCCAAGGAACTTTTAAGGCATATCGAAGACATCCTTTACCGGAAATCCGTGATGCAGGAGCAAAGCTGAACCCCGGGAGCGCGCCGATGCCGGATACGATTGCAGAGTCCCTAAACCGAATGGTTCTGGGAAACCTTAAAAGGTTTACCCGCCGCCTCAGGCAACTGGATGTCGAGTTGGTCTTTTGTGACGTCTGCGGCAACCTGACCGGTCTGCGCGGCGGTGAAAGATTTCTCCTCGAGGTCCACGGACGGCAGGTAAGCGAATTCTGCCTCGAAGTGATTGGCGGCTGCGGCGACGGCAAGAATGGGGCGGTTCTGGCACTGCCGCATGGCGATGTCGTTTCGGCGGTGGCGTTGACCAGCCAAAGCAGGCCGGCGGGGGTTCTGACAGCCGGTCCGATTCCCGCCGAGCAGGCCCCGCTGCTTGGCGCGGTCCTGACCGTCCTTGCCGATGCAATCAATACCGGTGTAACCAGCCAGCAACAGATCGGCGAGATCAGTTCCGAACTTGCCCAGACATACGAAGAGCTCGTGTTGCTCCATAAGCTCAGCACGAACATGACTCTAACTTGTTCGGACGCCAACTACCTGCAGATGGCCTGTGACAGCCTGACCGACATAGTCAACGTCGAGGGGATAGCGATACTGTTGTCGAGGTCGATCGATGACGAAATCAGATTGGTCATAGCGGCGGGTTCCGGCCTGATAGACATCGACGAGAACATGACGACCGTTCTGCACAGCCGCCTGTTGTCGGAACTTGAATGCGCAAAAGAGGCCCTTCTCGACAGCGAAGTCGATTCGCCCTTCAGGTACGAATGGCCCGCCAACATCCGAAATATAATAGCCGTGCCGCTTTACGGCACCGAAAAACCATCCGACGAGAGGACCGGAGCCGGCCAGCCGGTGATGGGTATGATGGTTGGTATCAACCGGCTGGACAAGCCGGATTTCGACAGCACTGACGTCAAACTTTTCAACTCGGTGGCCACCGGCTGCGCGGTGTTCGCCGAAAACGGCCGATTGTTCAACGACCTCAAGGAGCTTCTGATAGGTTCTTTGAGGGCCCTAACCAGCAGTATAGACGCCAAGGACCAGTACACCCGGGGACACTCCGAGAGGGTGGCCCTGATCTCTCGCTGGATCGCCGAAAGGTGCGCCCAAGAGGGGCTGATCAACCAGGATCTGGTGCACAAGTGCTACCTGGCCGGACTGCTGCACGACATAGGCAAGATGGGCATAGACGGTGCCGTTCTCCGCAAGCCCGGAAAACTAACAAAGCAGGAGTTCGACAGCATAAAGATGCACCCGCTGATCGGCGCCGACATACTGAGTGGAATCAAGCAGATGCGGGACATCGTGCCGGGAGTTCTTTCGCACCACGAGCAGCCATGTGGCAGGGGTTATCCCAACGGATGGGAAGGAAGCCGCATCCCCCTCATAGGAAGGATCGTGGGCCTGGCCGACAGTTTCGACGCTATGACCTCCAAGCGAACTTATCGGGATGCCCTGAGTGTAGACGATGCGTTGAAAGAGGTGGAATCCAACCTCGGCACTCAGTTTGATGCTCAAGTTGGCGCCATTCTTCTCGAAAATGACATCACACACATACGCGCGATCATTGAAGAAAACGCGGCGGGCCTGTCCCGGAGCGACGAGCTGGCCCGTCATGGCACGCAGGCTGTGGGGACGCTGATCCGGTAAGTCCGGTCTTTGCCCGCCATGGAACCTGCGCCGCCACCCAATGTCATTTAAGTCCTTCGCTTCGCTCCTAAGAAACAAGGCACGTTTTAACTGTTTTTGTACAGCTTTAAAGTGGGGCAACCGTCTGTGGGGCAACCATCCCGGTTGCCATTGGCAGGCCGGAGGCCTACCCCACTTTTTTTCCAGCCGCCGCAGGCGGCTTCCACGCGGCCGAAGGCCGCCATTCTTTGTCCTGAGTCCTTTGTCCTGGGTCCTGTTTCTTCCGTATTTCTGCCGCGGGTCGCGGACTTCCAACCTTCAACCTTTAACTTTCAACTTTGAACCCCTTTGCGGCAAAAGCCGCAAAGGGCGCGGCCGAAGGCCGTGGCTGGATTGCTCGAAATGCCGGGTGAGCTTGCTTAAAGT
>Ga0180434_10001492_pt1 | contig 33323 bp, 26 predicted proteins | sample SS_ome_7_FD_132453 | JGI IMG/M metagenome (GOLD analysis project Ga0180434, IMG submission 132453) | Hypersaline lake sediment archaeal communities from the Salton Sea, California, USA - SS_1_D_2 metaG | ecosystem: Environmental > Aquatic > Non-marine Saline and Alkaline > Hypersaline >... | reverse complement strand
GGGCCTCCTTGGTGAATTTTTGTCCATGATACGGTCACGCCTGAGACGCGTCAACCACGCCAGCGATTTGCCGCGCGAGCCTCCCTTCAAATGGGCGACGTGTATCGGTTGCCAATGAACGGCGGTTGTGGTGACGTGGTATTCGGCGTGTACCAACTCCTGGTCAGCCATGCCTACGCGATCTCACCAAAGCAGAGGTACTTCAACTCCTGGTACTCATCCAGCCCATACCGCCCCCCTTCACGGCCCAGGCCTGAGGACTTCACGCCGCCAAAGGGGGCAACCTCGGTCGAGAGAATGCCGGTGTTGATCCCAACCATGCCGCACTCGAGCGCTTCGGCAACCCGGAAGCAGCGGCCAACGTCGCGGCTGTAGAAGTACGAGGCCAGTCCAAACTCGGTGGCATTGGCCAGCTCCAGCACCTCGGCCTCGGTTTCAAAGCGAAACACGGCCGCCACCGGCCCAAAAATCTCCTCCCGGGCCAGCCGCATGGCTGGCGTGGCCCCGGTGATCACGGTCGGCTCGAAGAAGGTGCCACCGAGCCCGTGGGTGGTCCCACCAAGAAGCGTCCGCCCACCGCCGCTGACCGCATCGGCCACAAGTCCGCTGACCTTCTCGACGGCGCGGCTATCGATCAGCGGTCCGACCGCCACCCCCTCGTCGGCCCCCGGCCCCACCTTCAACTGGGCGACGGCAGCAGCAAACTTCTCCACGAAGGCGTCGTGTACCCCCGCCTGCACAAACAGTCGGTTGGCACAGACGCAGGTCTGACCGGTGTTACGAAACTTGGCCGCAAGTGCCCCGGCCACGGCAGCGTCTAAGTCGGCATCGTCAAAGACAATGAACGAGGCATTGCCACCGAGTTCGAGCGAGACCTTTTTGACGGTGCCCGCCGCCTGCCGGGCCAGCGCCACGCCGGCAGCGGTCGAGCCGGTGAATGACAGCGCCCGCACGGTCGGGCTCTCGCAGATGGCGGTGCCGATCTGCCGTGATGAATCGATGCTGCCGGTGACAATGTTGAGCACGCCCGGCGGCAGGCCGGCCTGCTCAGCCAACCTCGCCAGTGCCAGAGCCGTCAGGGGCGTCTGCGGGGCCGGCTTGACCACCATCGTGCAGCCGGCGGCCAAGGCGGCTGCCGCCTTCCGCAGTATCATCGCAGCGGGAAAGTTCCAGGGGGTGATGGCGGCCGCCACCCCGATCGGCTGGCGAATCACCAGCAGCCGCTTGTCGGCCTGGTGCGGCGGAATCACCTCGCCGTAGGCCCGCCGGGCCTCTTCGGCATACCACTCCAGGAAGGCCGCGGCATAGCCAACCTCACCGCGGGCCTCGGCCAGCGGCTTCCCCGACTCAGCCGTGATGATGGCAGCCAGGTCACTGGTGGCAGCCGTCACCGTCTCAAACCATTGTCGCAGGAACTGCCCCCGGGCCTTGGCCGTCTGCTGCCGCCAGCGGGGCAGGGCGGTGGCCGCCGCCTCGATGGCATGGTCGGTGTCGACCACCCCCATCTCGGGCACGCTGCCGATCGCCACGCCAGTGGCCGGGTCGATCACCTCCAGTCGCTGCCCGGACGCCGCCTCACACCAGTTGCCACCAATCAAGGCCCGGGACTGCTGAAGTTCAGACGATTCCTGCTGCATGCTGATGCCTCTCGGTTGTGGCTTCGTAAGGCTTTATCCTGACACCTGTCTTCGCAGTATATTACTGCAGTGTTCCATTTGGCCTGGGCCGGAGGATGATGGCGGAACTTCTTGAAACGGCGTGGCGGTGGTGGCTGGAGATCTGGCCGCACGTGCTGGCCACGTCGATCATCGGCATCAACCTGGCCGCCTCGCTGCATGCCCTGCTGACCAAGCGGGACACCCGCAGCACCATCGGCTGGGTGGGACTGATCTGGCTCTCCCCCGGCTTTGGGGCGATCGCCTACACCGTCTTTGGTGTCAATCGCATCCGCAGGAAGGCCTCGAAGCTGCGGGCAGGGCAGCGAGAGGTGATCCACCGACTCGAGGCGGCAGTGCCGTCGGATGAACGGCTCGATGATGCCATCGGGCCGGCCGACGCGCCGCTACGGTCGCTGGCCACCCTAGTCGGCGAGGTGACCGAACGGCCGCTCCTCGACGGCAACACCATTGAGCCCTTGGCCGGTGGCGACGCCGCCTACCCGCAGATGCTGGCGGCCATCGACGCCGCCGAGCGGAGCATTGGGCTGGCCAGCTACATCTTCGACAATGACCCGACCGGCAAGCTCTTCATCGAGGCCCTGGGCCGGGCGGTCGATCGTGGCGTCGAGGTGCGAGTGCTGGTCGACGGCATCGGATCACGCTACAGCTTTCCCACCAGTGTCGGCCTCCTTGAACACCGCGGCGTGCCGGTGTCACGGTTTCTACCAACCACCGTGCCGCTCTATTTCCCCTACGCCAACCTGCGAAACCACCGCAAAATTCTGGTAATCGACGGCACGGTCGGCTTCACCGGCGGGCTCAACATCCGCCATGGCTGCTGGCTATCGAAAAACCCGCCCCACCCGGTCCGCGACATGCACTTTCGGCTGACGGGCCCCGTTGTCACGCAACTGCTTGAGGTCTTTGCGGAGGACTGGGCCTTCGCGACCGGTGAGCGACTCGATGAACTGCGGCATGCAGACGGCAGCTACCGCTGGGCGCCCGATCTGAGCTTCACTGGGACGAGTCTGGCCCGAGGGGTCCGGTACGGCCCGGACGACGCCGACGTGGGCCGCATCAAGCTGGTGCTGATCGCTGCACTCGCCTCAGCCCGGAAGTCGGTACGGATCATGACGCCCTACTTCCTGCCGGACGATGCCATCTGCCAGGCCCTTGGGGTGGCGGCCCTGCGCGGGGTCTCGGTCGATATCGTGCTGCCGCAGCAGAACAACCTGGCCCTCGTCGGTTGGGCATCGGACGCGCTCCTCTGGCAGGTGCTCACCCGCGGCTGCAACGTCTGGATGTCGCCGCCGCCGTTCGACCACACCAAGGTGATGGTGGTCGATTCGGCCTGGAGTCTGTTTGGCAGTGGCAACTGGGATGAGCGGAGCATGCGGCTGAACTTTGAGTTCAACGTCGAAAGCTACGACCAGCGTCTGGCCGCTTCCCTCGACCGGCATATCGAGGAAATCATCCACCGCTCGACGCGTCGCAGCCTTGCCGAAGTCGATGGCCGCTCACTGCCGGTCCGCATCCGCGACGGTGTCGCCCGGCTGTTTGCACCGTATTTGTGACAAGGCCTTTGCTCAGCCGGCCTTCGCCGGAGCGTCGGTTGCCACCTCGACCTTCTGCTTGATGAACCGTTCGGCCACGTCACTGCCGACCCGGATCACCCACCAGTCGCCGATCAGTTCGGGCGTGACGCCCCGGGCAGTTGTCTCGTCGGTTGGCACGACCGCTTCACGAAACCGGTCGAAGGCCCGATGAGTCGCGCCCCAGAGGCTGATGATCTGGCCGGTCACCGAGGCCCGCGGTTCCCCCTGGACCCAGAGTTCGATTGGCGCCCGCAATTGGTTCGACTCTTCCGGCAGATCGCCACCCGCCTGATCAATGTGCATCGAACGGGCCTCAATCCAGCGGGCCGCATTGCTGAAGTGCCGACGGCGACCGGGCCCCGGGTGAGTTAGCAGGGCCACCGTCTCTTTCCAGGGCAGGTTGGCGTTCAAGTCGGCCACGAGTTTGTCGGTCTGCTTGCCAAACTCTGCCAGCACTGTCCGCTTTGCATCCTCGCGGGCAATCCGGTCGGCCGTCGGCCGCTGCCGCTCGACCTGGGGCCGGGCGAGGGCCCGCGTCATGCAGCCCAGCAGCCCCGGCGGCGTACCGATGCCCGTGAGCGTCGAGTGATAGCTGCAGTCGATCGTCCGCTCGCCCTTCCGAAAATCAAGCCCGTCAAAGCTGATCTCACGGCGGACGTCAAACTCAGCCAGGCCGGTGCTGTAAACCCTGACGTCTTTCTTTGTTGCCACCGTATTGGTTCGGGTGCTTCCCTTGAAGTGCAGCACCAACACCGGCTGACTGTCATCCGGCTGTTTGGCCATCACCGGCCGGCCGTTCGTGACCGCAGTGCCCCTCACCCGCGCCCCAAACAGGCAGCGATCGACCGGCGTCTGCCGGTCAACCACCGCTGGGGTGTGCTGGCGAATGAACTCCTTTGAAACCCGAAGCACGAGCGTGCGATTTTTGAGCAGGTCACTTGGCGGCACGAGTTCAGCCGGCGGCGTGTCGGCGGCGCTGGCGAGACTGGCCGCCAGCACGATGACGGCGGCCCCAGAAAACGAAACATTGCGGGCGTGCATGGCTGGCTCCTTGCGCGAAACGGTCGTTAGAACGGTAATTCGCCAGCCCAGCGGGTGCAAATGAGTTTGATGGAACGAGACAGCCGGGATCGGTTCGGTTCGCTGCAGCTTTCATGCACCCCAAACCGCCAGCGGGCAGCCACCGCTGATGCCGACCGCCGCGGCCCGCTGGGACAGCGTTGCCAACGCTCGTCGGCCGACGGCACCCAGATCAGCCGTCCAATCGTTGACGTAAAGCTCGACATGCTGCATCAGGACGGCATCATCGAACTCCTGGGCATGTTGCCGCATCGTCGGCAGGGCGGCAGCTGGGTCGGCCAGAGCGTGTTGCAGCGAGTCATGAATCACCTGCTGCACCGTGGCCAGCGTCTCTTGCCCCAAACTCCGGCTGCCCACGATCCCGCCCAGCGGCAGCGGGCTGCCAGTCTCCGTCTCCCAGCGAGTCCCCAGATCTTCGACCAGCTGGAGGCCCTGTTGCTGCCAGGTGAACCGGCCCTCATGAATACAGACGCCAAAGTCGGCCTCACCAGCCTGGAGCCGCGGCATGATCTGGGAAAACACCGTCTGCTCCACCCGGGTGGTGCTGGCATGGAACAGCTGGAAGAGCAGGGCCGCGGTCGTGTGCTGCCCCGGGCAGAGCGTCAGCTGTTCAGGAGAAGCTGGCACCGCACCGGCCCGGGCGGCCAGCAGCAGTGGCCCGACCCCAAAGCCGAGCGCCGACCCGCTCGGCAGCACCAAGTAGTCAGCAGCCAGCATGATGGCGGCATGAAAGCTGGTCTTGGCCACCTCGAAGCCGCCGACGAACAGCCGGTCGTTGAGCTGCTGGATGTCGAGCAGCTCCACCTGGAAATCAAGCCCCCGCCAATCGACCGCCCGGGTCAGCAGCCCATGAAAGGCAAAGGTGTCGTTGGGGCAGGTCGAGATGCCCAGCCGGATTGTCGCCATCAGCCCGCCTCCATCAACTGGTCACGGGCCAGCGCCGCCGCTGCCCGCAGGGCCTGCTCGACCTGCCAGTTGGCCTTTTCTCGATCACCTGCTCGATTAGAAATCCCCCGAACGATCTGGCAGGGCACCGCTGCAAGCTGGCAGGCGAGGGCAACGGCAAAGCCTTCCATGTCCTCCGCCATCGCAGCAGGAAACTTGTTCCGCCGCAGGGCTGCATCAGCCACCGTCGCTGAAGCCGCACAGGCCGACAGCAGCAGCCCGACAGGGACAGCCTCGGAGCGCTGCCCTTCCAGCGCCGGAAGAGTGAGCGGTAGCTCGTCCCCCACCGCTGCCAGGCCGGCTGCTGGGTCTCCCGGCCACTGGGGCCAGCCGACCTCACCCGCTGACAGGAACTCCGGCCCCGTGCCGACGCCAACCCCGTGGCAGGCGACCCGCTGAAACCAAGCAGCCCCCCCAAGCTTCAGCCGCTCGTCGAGGCTGCCAGCAATGCCCAGCAGCAGGACAGCCGTCGGCCGCCCTTCTGCCAGCAGGGCCGCAGTCCGGGCCGCAGCAGCGACCGGGCCGAAGCCAACCAGCTCCAGCCGGTGTGCCTGGAGGACCGCCGGTCCCAGCTCAGCGGCAACGATCATTTGCTCACGAGCGGTCGGCACGAGAATCAGCATGGCGCCAGTTTGCAGTGGGGTGATGAATCGACCGGGCGACCCGCCGACCCCGCGGGTGATCGGCGGCGACCGCATTTTCAGTGTAAGGGCCCGGCGGCCAACGGCTGGTCCGTTTTCAGCGGCAGCGGCGGCCGATCGGTTGCGGGCGGCCCGCAGCATCGCCTACAGTTCGGGCATGGAACACCTTCTCGAAGCACCGTCTGCGGGGATGCAAGCGGCCAGCACTGACGCCACTACCGGACTGCGGGCGATCGGCCGTGAGTTTCACGCCCGAGGCTGGTCCCTCGGCACCAGCAGCAACTATTCGGTTGTGCTGGGCCGCGAACCGCTGGAACTGCTGATCACCGCCAGCGGCAAGGACAAGTCAGCCCTCGGGCCGGACGACTTTGTGCGGGTCAATGCCAGCGGGCAACTGATCGACCCGGCCGCTGCCGCCGGCCGCAAGTCATCGGCCGAGACACTGCTGCACTGTCTGATTGCCGAGCAGATCCCCGCAGTTGGGGCAGTTCTGCACACCCACTCAGTCTGGGCGACCATTCTTTCGCGTGCCGGGCTGCCGACCGGGGAGCAGGTTCGTCGTCTCCAGATCACCGGCTACGAGATGCTCAAGGGCCTGGAAGGCATCACAACGCACCTGAGTTGTGCCGACGTCCCGATCTTTGCCAACAGCCAGGACATGATCGAACTGTCGGACCGCATCCGGGCGGTCTTCACTGCGGCCAACTGGTCGGATGACCGGCGGCCGCCGCTGCACGGGTTTCTGCTGTCGGGGCATGGGCTCTACACCTGGGGCCGCACGCTGGCCGAGGCCCGCCGGCACATCGAAATTTTTGAGTTTCTTTTCGAGGTCACTGCCCGGCAGCGGATGCTGCCGTCGGCCTGACGGCCAATCGATCCAGCGGCCAATTCACCACCACGCCCCCGGGAGCCCCGCCATGGCAATCGTCACCATCCCCGCCGAATCACGCCGCCTCACCGACGCCGGCGAGATCACAGCCTTCCTCGCCGACCAGGGCCTCCGCTATGAAGCCTGGCCGGTGGAGGACCGGGTCGACCCGGCCGCTCCGGCCGAGGAGATTCTGGCCGCCTACAAAACAGAAATCGACGTTCTGAAAGAGCAGGGGGGCTTCGTCACGGCTGACGTCATCGACGTCTACCCTGACACACCGAATCTGGACGCGATGCTTGACAAATTCAATAAGGAGCACACCCACACCGAGGACGAGGTTCGCTTCATCCTGCAGGGCAGCGGCGTGTTCCACATCAACCCGGTCGACCGTCCAGTCTTCGGTATCGAGGTCTGGGCCGGTGACCTGATCAGCGTGCCGCTGGGCACCCGGCACTGGTTTGATCTCTGCAAGGAGCGACGGATTCGCGCCGTCCGGCTGTTCCAGGACACCAGTGGCTGGACGCCGCACTACCTCGACGATGGTGTCCACGCCGGCTACGAGCCGCTCTGCCTCGGGCCGGCCTACCTGGGTGGCACCAATGGAGCTGCCTCGTGATCGTGTTCGGTGGCCAGGGAATCCTGCTCGACGTCGAGGGCACCACCTCGTCGATCGCCTTCGTCTACGACGTGCTCTTCGCCTACGCCAAGGAGCACATCGCCGCGTTCCTCGAGCAGCATGCGATCGAGCCGGCGGTCGCTGAGGCGGCGGCGGCGATTGCCGCGGAAACCGGCTGCGTGGGCCAGCCCGACACCCCCGCGGGCCGCACCGCCATCGTGCTGGCTGCCATCGACCTGATCAACCGTGACATCAAATCGACACCACTGAAGAGGCTGCAGGGCATGATCTGGCGAAACGGCTTTGAGTCGGGCCAGCTCATCGCGCACGTCTTCGATGACGTGCCCCCGGCCCTTGCGAACTGGGCCGACTCCGGCTTCGACGTACGAATCTATTCTTCGGGCTCGATCGAGGCCCAACAGCTCTTCTTCGGCCACACCGCCGCCGGCAACCTCACGCGTCACCTCCGGGGCCACTACGACACCACCACCGGCCCCAAGCGGGAGCAGGCCAGCTATGTGGCTATTGCCGCCGACATGGGCTTGCCACCGCGGCAGATTCTGTTCGTCAGTGACGTCGGAGCCGAACTCGATGCCGCCCGGGCGGCTGGCATGGCGACAGCGGCAGCCTTCCGCCCAGGCAACCGGCCGCTGGAGAGCCTCTATGACCATGAGTCGATCGAGTCGTTCGCTGAAATCACCTGCTGATCTTTCGCTACCGCGATCTCCTCTCATTCACCACCGGGTTCTTCCATGCCGTCGCCTTCCGAGTCCGCCACACAGCCCAGGGCGGTCCGCTGTGCCGCCGCCGCATCGACGCTGCCCGAGCTTGACGCGGCGATTCGCGAGGCAACACTCGAGGCGGTCTCCCAGCTTGCCGGCCGCCGGCCTGACCTGGCCATGGTCTTCGTCTCCGCCGCCTACGGCGCGGCGATCCGCCCGACCCTCGAGGGCCTGGCCGACCTGATCGACGCGGGCTGCCTTGTCGGCACAACAGCCGAGGCGGTGCTGGCCAATGCCGAGGAGTATGAGTCGGGAACGGCGGTTACCGTCTGGATGGCATCACTCCCAACGGCAGTGATCACGCCGATGGCGCTTGAGCATGTTCAGACCCCGGACGGTGGCACATTCCTCGGCTGGCCGGACGACGTTGACTGGCCCGCGAATGCCAGCCTGCTGCTGGTGGCCGACCCATTCTCATTTCCGGTCGACGAACTGATCGGGCGACTGGCCGAGGATCGGCCGGGGGTGCCAGTCATCGGCGGCATGGCCAGCGGCGGGAATCACCCCGGCAGCAACACCTTGGTGATTGATCGGCAGACCTACGACGCCGGCGCCGTGGGCGTGATTGTCGGCGGCGGGGTGCGGGTGCGGCCAATTGTCTCGCAGGGCTGCCGACCGATTGGCCAGCCTTTCGTCGTGACCAAGGCTGAGGACAACATGCTCTTTGAGCTCGGCGGGCGGCCGGCATTTGCGCAGCTGCAAGCCATTTATGGCACCCTGGACGACCATGACCGGCAACTGGTCCGTAGCTCGCTGCATGTCGGCCGCGTGGCCAGTGAGTACCAGGACCGTTTTGAGCGGGGCGACTTTCTGGTTCGCAACGTCGTTGGCGCCGACCCAGAAACCGGCGTAGTCGCTGTCGGCGACTGCATCCGCACCGGCCAGACGGTGCAGTTTCATGTCAGGGATGCCACCACTGCCCACGACGACCTGATCGAGCTCCTGCGTCAGCGGGCCGGGCCACAGCCCGCCGGTGGCCTTATGTTCACCTGCAACGGCCGCGGCAGCCGGATGTTCGAAACGGCCAGCCACGACGCCCGCTGCCTGCAGGAGGTGCTCGGCCCACTCCCGGTCGCCGGCTTTTTCGCCCAGGGCGAGGTCGGCCCCATCGGCCGGAAAAACTGCCTGCACGGCTTTACGGCCAGCATCGCCCTGTTCGAGCCGGCCGGCTGAACGGGCTCCGAGTTCACGGCTCAAGTCGATCTTGCTGCCGCCAACCGCGTTTTCCTATCGTCTCGGCACAGGCGGGCTCCTGAAGGAAATCAGCTATGTTCCTGCGTGGTACTCCGCTTCGTGGCCTGGCTCTTGGCCTCGTTGCCTTGGCAATCAACTCTGGCTGTGCCCAACACCGCCAGAGCCCCTATGCCTACGCCCCACCGTACGCCCCACCGGTCTATCCGCAGCCCGGTGCTCCGCAACAGGGCGTACCAGCCCAGCCGGTGGCCTATCCGGCCCCGGGGGCGGTCCAGACACCGTTGCCGCCAGGTGCAGTCATGCCGATGGCCCCAACCGCTGCGGGCGGTGGGTTCTCGCAGACCATGGCCGCCCCCGGCGTCGTGCCCGCCGGGGCAACGATGCCCTGTCCCCCGACCTGCGACCCCTGCGTCGGATCGGGCATGGTCACCCCCGTCGTCTATGAGGCCGCGGTGCAGACCCAGCCCTGCCCGCCGGGCATGTAACCTCGGCTGAACCGCGGCCTGCTCGTGTCACGAGCCAATCCAGCTGGCGGCCACCAGCGAGAACGGGCCACTCGCATCTCAACGAGTCTGTACGATGGCAGGGGTTCCGCCCTCCGCAGGCCTGCCATGTCCCCGCTTCCATCACTGGCTGATCGTCCCCCCGAGTTGATGGACGACCCCGCCCTCGACCAGGCGGAGCATGACCAAGCCCTGACCGCGCTTGCCCGGATCAACTGGATCTCGGGGACCGCCTCGCAGTTGGGCCGCCGTGCCGTGAGACTGCTGCAGACCGCGGCCGCTGCAGACCGTCGCCCTGTACAGGTCGTTGACATCGCCTGCGGCGGTGGTGATCTCACCGCGGCCGTGGCCCGGTATCTCGGCGCTAGGCTTGCGCGGCCGGTCGAGGTGATCGGCCTCGATGTCAGCGAACGGGCGATTGGCTGGGCCCGGCAGCGGCAGGCTGGCCGTGGTGGATCGGCCAGCCTCACGTTTACCCAGGCCGACATCGTGCGTGACGGCTGCCCCCCCTGTGACATTGCGATGCACTCGCTCTTCCTGCACCATCTTGGCGATGACGCGGCGGTTGCACTCCTGCGGGGCATGGCGGCGGCGGCGGACGTGGGTGGTGTCTTCTCTGATCTGCTCCGCAGCCGGTTGGGCCTGCTGCTAGCCCAGCTCGGCACCACGCTGCTGGCCCGTTCACGGGTGGCCCGGGTCGATGGTCCGCTATCGGTGAAGGCCGCCCGCACACCGGCCGAATACCGTCAGCTGCTCGATGCGGCCGGTCTGTCCACGGCTCAGATTGACCGCACCTGGCCGGAGCGGGTCTGTGTGAGCTGGGGGCGGAGAAAGGAGCATCACTCTTGTTAGGTGAGACCGCCCCACTTGCGGCCACGATTCCTGCCACGGCCGCAGCAGCAACCAGTTGGGATCTGATCATCGTTGGGGCCGGCCCGGCCGGCGGGGCGACGGCGATTCGGACCGCTCGCGCCGGCCTTCGGGTGCTGCTGCTCGACCGTGAGTCCTTTCCCCGGCCGAAGGTCTGCGGCTGCTGCCTTTCCCCGTTGGCCCTGGCCGAACTGGGCCAGCTGGACGTGACCGGCTCGGGCCGAGAACTGGGGCCACCCCAAACCGATTGCCGCCTCCCGCTCGGCACCGTGCAACTCCTCGCCGGCGGCCGCGCCGCCAGCCTGCGGCTGCCGCCGGGGGCGGTGCAGTCACGCGAATCCCTCGACCCGGCAATCGTCCGGTTGGCCATTGGAGCCGGGGCTGCTTGGCTGCCGCAGACCCGGGTTGTCTCCTGTCGGCTGGCTGCAACCGGCGTCAGCCTGATGGCAATCGCGGCTGACGGTAGTGCACGAGCCCTTTCGGCTGATCGGATCGTGTTGGCAGGTGGCCTGGCTGACGCGGTCCGGATCGAGACGGCCGCGGGCAGTCGGCCCGCAGCCCGGCGGCGGCCAGGACAAAACCTAATCGGGATCGGAGCCACCCTGCCTCGGGACAGCAGCAGCCTGCCGGCAGGCCAACTCGTGATGGCGGTCGGCCGGTCGGGCTACTGCGGGCTGGTACGGCTCGAGGATGGTCAGATCGATCTTGCCGCAGCGGTGGCGCCGGCCTGCGTGGTCGCTGCCGGGTCACCATCGATGGCGGTCGCCAACCTGCTGGCTGAGGCGAGTGGTGGTCGACCACCCCTGGTCGAACGGGTGGCGATTGAGACTGCCACCACCCGGGCCACACCACCACTGACCCACCAGACGCCAGTGGTCGATCCGAGCAGTGACCGCATCTACCGGGTGGGCGATGCCACCGGTTACGTCGAACCCTTTACCGGCGAAGGCATTGGCTGGGCCCTCCATGCCGCCCGGCTGTTGAGCGAGTCGGTCATTGGCCCGACCGGTCAGCTCCTGCCACCGGCGGAGGCGGCGGCCCGCTACAGCCGACGGCACCGGAAGGGTCTGCGCCAGCGGCACCGGCGTTGCCGCCTGGTGGCGCTCGCCCTGCGTAGCCCCTGGCTGGTGGCCGCTGCGGTCCGGGCAGCGAACTGGTTTCCGGGTGCTGCTGGTTACGTCGCTCAATGCTGCACTGGAAACGCCGTCAGCCGCGGTCCCAGGCCGACCGCGAGCCTTGGCTGAGCCCGCGAGCCGCCTGCATGACGCAGCCAATCCAGAAAACCCGCGGCCACAGGCCCACTGATCGCCGCGACAGCCCGAATCTGTAACACTGCACGCATGACGCTCGCAATTATTGGCATTGGTTCGGCGGCCCCACAGCACGGCATCGCACAGCGGGACGCCGCAGTCCTTGCCGGCACCCTAGCCGGACCGGCAGGAACCCGCCCGCGAACCCTGTCGGCCATCTACCGGCAGACCCAAATCGAGAACCGTGGGTCGGTGCTGCTGGAAGATCCTGGGACCGAAGCTTTCGCACAGACGTTTTTTCCGCCAGCCAGCAATGCGGCCGACGCCGGGCCGACAACGGCCGAGCGGATGGCCCGCTACACCCGCGCGGCGGGCCCGCTGGCAATCACCGCCGCTGAGCGGGCCCTCGCCCGGTCTGACGTTGCCGCTGCTCAGATCACCCACCTGGTCACCTGCTCGTGCACCGGTTTTGCCACTCCGGGGGTCGATCTCGAGCTCTGCCGGGGCCTCGGTCTGCCAGCTGACGTTGCCCGCACCCACATCGGCTTCATGGGCTGCCACGGGGCGTTCAACGCCCTGCGTGCGGCGGACGCGTTTGCCGCGACAACGCCAGCGGCGGTCGTGCTGGTGGTCTGCGTCGAACTCTGCAGCCTGCATTTTCAGTATGGCGCTGCGGCCGATTCAATCGTCGCCAACAGCATCTTCGCCGACGGGGCCGGTGCTGTGGTGGGCCGCTCAGCAGCCGCCACCGACTGTCGAGGCTGGCGACTCGTTGATCAAGCCTCGACAATCCTGCCCGACACCGCGGACCAGATGAGCTGGACGATCGGTGACCATGGGTTTGAGATGACGCTGTCAGCAGAGGTACCCGGCAGTATCGCCGGCCCCTTGCCCGGCCTCATCGACGAACTCCTTGCCCGGCACGGTCTGCGTCGGGCTGACGTCAACCACTGGGCGGTCCACCCGGGTGGACCGCGGGTGCTGGCCGCAGTCGAGACTGCCCTTGGGCTCGACCCCGAACGACTCGCCGTGTCCCGGGGCGTCCTCGCCGAACATGGCAACATGTCGAGCGGCACGATCCTGTTTGTCCTCGAACAGCTCTTCGGTGGCGGGGAAGAGCCGAACCGCCGTTCCCGGGGTACCGCTGAGACCTGTGTGGCAATGGCCTTCGGGCCCGGACTAACCGCCGAACTGGGAATATTCCGGGCGGACTGACCAGCCTGTGCATCAGGCCTCGAAAAGCACCGGGTTGAGCCGGTCATTCATGATCTCACCGATGCCGGTCGAGGGGGTCCACTTCTCGTGGTCGAGTTGTTGGTTCGGGTTTTTGGGGTCGGCCAGCCGCATGTCGATATCCATGAAAATCACCGTGTGGACCTTGCGCGGTCGATCGGTGGTATTCGGGCCGGCCCTGTGCAGGGTCCAGCCGAGGTGAAAGGAGACATCGCCCAGAGCATAAGGCTCGGTCACCTCGACCACTCCCTGCTCGCGGATGGCGTCACGGATCAGCTGCTCAGATTCCTCCGAGATGGCCAGATCGCGACCGATTCGCTTGCGGTGGCTACCACGGCCAAATGACAGTGGCCCCTGTTCCAGCGGCACGGCATGGAGGGGAATCCAGGCTGTTACCGAGAGGCTGCTGGCCATTGGCCAATACTGTTGGTCGACATGCCAGGGTGTGAAACCACCCGACGGCTCCTTGTAGAGTGACTGATCGTGCCAAAGCCGTACGCCACGGGTGCCAAGCAGCGCCGTGGCAATCCCGGCCAGCCGCCGCGAGAAGGTGACTCGCTTGGCCTCCGTCCCTTTTTCCCAGAGGTTGCCCACCTGAATAAAGGCCTTGGCATAAGTGTCACGTTCATCCATCGCCGTGTCGGCAAGCGGGTTGTGCGCGAGGGTCAGGGCTGTGATTTCCCGCTCAAAATGGGCAAGGGTCTCGGCGTCGAAGACACCCGCCAGCTTGATGAAGCCATCTTCACGGAACTGTGCCAGTTGCGCGGCGGTCACCGGATAGGGGTCATCGAGCACCGGAAAAGCGGGAGATACCGCCGCTGAGTCACCGACCGACATGAGCAAAATCTCCTGAAAAGAAATAGGCAAACCGACCGGGAACTGCCCCGGCAAAACCGATCACCGCCGCATCCTGCGTCGGCAGATTTTTTCTTAGCTCAGGCACTCTACAGCTACCACCCGCTCCGAGTCTCCACGTTGCTTTGCTGAAACTGGTGCTTTTTTTGCCACGGCTTACCAGAAAACCCCAAAACAGCAATTTCTCAACGCACAACTTCCTCCGGGCTCTCCGAGCGGCTGCGGCGTCGATGCTTCCCCCTCGTGCAACCGTCAAACCGTCGGCCGGACAGTCACTTGTCTGGCCGGCTTCGATCTGCAGGCATTTCCTTACCGCTGGCCTTTTCATCCCGAGTATGAACTGACGCTGCGTTGCTTAGACCGGGGCCAGCGTTTCGTCGACAACTCACTTGCGCGGTTTGAGCCCAGGTGATCTCGTACTTCTGGGACCGCATCTGCCATACACCTGGGAATCGAACACCGACCTGGCTGAGGGGAGCCGGGCAGTGATCATTCAGTTCATCACACCGCCACCCGGCCGCTGATCGAGTCGGGAGCATCGTCGCCACCTCCGGGCCCGGCTGCTGCGGCCTCTGGCCCACACCGGCCAGTCAGTCACGACCATCGCCGGCCAGGAGGGCTTTGACAACCTCTCCCACTTCAACCGCATCTTCAACCGACTACGGGACTGCACGCCGCGGCAGTTCCGACAGCGGCAGTGTTTGAAAAAACGGTGATGGAGCTAACCAAAGCCAGATGGCAACCCAGCGCCCCGAGGCCCGGGACTGAGTTTTCAGGCAGCCCTACCTGCGGACCGCCTAGTTTCCGCGGACGCCGAACCAGCCGGTCTGTTCCGCGGTCTTCTTGTCGCCCGACGGCGTTGTCTCAAGAACCAGCACACCCGTCACTCGCGGCCCGTCCTGCTGCGTCGAATCGGCCAGCCTCACCTTCTCCCGCGGGCGGTTTGTCTTGCCGCGGTGCGGGTGATCGCCGAGGAAATCACCGTCGTATTTGACGTCGAACTCCACTAGCTCAAGCTTCAACTCACCCGGTTTACAGCAGCCTCGCATGTAGTTGAGGTCGGTCTGCGTGCCCCACAGCCCACCATGAACAATCTGCCAGATACCATCTTTGTGATGAACGGTGATGCGGTGGTGTTCACCACAAAGGTAGGCATCAACCCCGTGCCTGACGAGAAGTTTCCAAAGCTTGCTGTCGGTTCCGCCCTTCATCATGCTGGCGCTTGAGTTTTTGCTCTTCACCGGCCCGACGATCGGCAGGTGTCCCTGCACCAGCACGAACTCGGCGTCGGCCTGCTTCGTGAACACGTCATCTAGCCAGGCCAGTTGCTCATCGCCAACGGTGTAGGAAAAGCGGTCGCCCGCGTCCTCGAACGTGTCGAGGGCCACCACCAGCAGGTTGCCCTCGCGGACATAAAACGCCCTCCCCAGGTGGTTCGCAGGCCCGTTGCGCGGCATGCCCATGATCTTCGTGAACTGGTCGCCGAACTGCCGGGCGACCGCTCCCATCGTCAGCCCACGGTCATCGCCATATTCATGGTCGCCGGGGGCAATGTAGGCGGTCAGCCCAGCGTCCTTGAACCGCTTCACGTAGCCGCTCCAGTACTGTCCGGTCTTCTGCCTGATCAGTTCGGGCTCGTACCAGCGAGCGTCCATGATGTCACCGGCGACAAGTGTGAAGTCTGGCCCTTCATCTTTCAGTCGGCTGAAGAACCAGTCGAGTGTCTCCTCCCACCCCGGTGTGGGATAGTCGATATTCCAGTTGAAGATGTCGGGGACTGAGGTAAAGCGGATGGGGCGAGGCGGCTCCGCTGCAGCGACCGCAACCAGCACCAGGCAGATCAGGGTGATAATCAGCTGTCCGCGGAAAAAACCCTCCATTGTCTTTTTCCACCCGGGTAACAGCCGTAACCCCCGAGGGTTTTCGCCGTTGCCGATCGCCGAATCCTGCGCCGGCAGGCTATTTCCACCGCCTGCTGGGCCGAGCAGTCGAGAGGGCTTCATGTGTCTTCCTTCCTTGGGCGATGACAGCAATGACAACGGCAGGTCGAAGCAGCAGTTTAGCGGACTGGGAAAAAGAGCCTGCCGCGAAGAAACGGCGATCGGCGAATTTGAGAACCCGCAGCGTTGTCAGGGCTTACCCGACCGAATGCCGATCATCCGCATTCGCGGGCTCGATGATAATCCCACCCCCCCAAAAAATGATCTACGAAACCGGGCAAAAATGGGTGTTGCGTCATCGCTGGCGGCATCGAGACATAGTGAGCGGAAAGCAAAAGCGTCGTTCTGGTCTTGCCTCCCCGCACCCCACCAACGGATCCCAGCCTTGCCGATGCGGCTTCTGATTCTTCCAGCAGCGCTGGCCGGCGTTCTCGCAGTCACCGCCACCGCCAGCGAACAACTGATGCACCAGTTCTGCGGCGATTGCCACTCTGATGGCAGCGCTGAGGGAGGGATCGCATTCGATCACCTGCTCGAGTCTGTGGGTGCACCAGCGGCCGCTAGGGGGAACACCGATGACGACCCTCCGCGGGAATGGATTGCCGCTTGGAAAAATCTTCGTGCCGAGACGATGCCACCAGCCGATCACCAACCGCAGCCGACAGCGGCCGACCGGAGGGCGTTGGTCGCCTGGATCGAGCAGGCTGTCTTTCAGCTGACACCCGATGATCCGGATCCCGGCCGGGTTGTTCTCAGGCGGCTGAACCGCACCGAGTACGTCAACTCGGTCAGCGACCTCACCGGCATCAACATCGATGTCACAGGGGAACTCCCGCCCGATGACACCGGTCACGGCTTCGACACGATCGGGAGCGTACTCTCAACATCGCCGCTGCTCGTTGAACGGTATCTCGCCCTTGCTGACATGATTGGCCAGCAGGTCCTGGCTGACCTGACGGCCACCCGCGCTGGGAAATCAGTGAACGCGTCCGCCCCCGCCACCCTGCGCATGCTCTTGGTTGAGCAGCCGCCCCCCGGCGGAGACGCAGCCGCCACGGCGGCGTTGGTTGCCACGATTGAGCGGATCGGCCGACGGGGATTTCGCAGGCCGCTCGACGATGACACCCGGTCACGGCTGCTTGCGGTAGCCAGGAGAACCCGCGATGCCGGTGGCTCTGTCGATGAAGCGGTGGTGGCCGCTCTGACGGCAGTGCTCGCCTCACCACGATTTCTCTTTCGTGATGAACGGGCTGACCGGAACGGCTCGTCAACTCGCCGGGCTGAACAACTCGATGAGTTTTCTCTCGCATCGAGGCTCTCCTATTTCCTCTGGAGCACGATGCCCGATGAGGAACTGTTCGAACTCGCCGCTGCCGAAAGATTGCGGGCGTCGCTCAGCCAGCAGATCGACCGGATGATCGCGGACCCACGATGCGATGCGTTCGGCCGGAACTTTGTCGGCCAATGGCTCCAGATTCGGGATGTCATGCACATGCCGTTCGACCTCCCGGCAATTCTGAAAGAAACAGACCGGGCCGCGGCGGAAAAAATCTTCAACGCTGATGTGCGGCGGGCCATGCAGCAGGAGACCGAACTGTTGTTCCTGCACCTGCTCCGCAACAATCTGCCTGCCGCCGACCTGTTGGTCGGCGACCAGACATTCCTCAACGAACCCCTCGCTCGCTTCTACGGCATCGAGGGGATCACGGGCAACGACATGCGGCTGGTCTCACTTCGCGACGAGAGTCATCGCCATGGCCTCTTGACGCACGGGAGCGTGCTGGCGGTCACCTCGAACCCCTCGAGGACGAGCCCGGTGAAGCGGGGGCTGTTCATTCTGGAAAACCTTTTGGGGACGCCCCCGCCACCGGCTCCTCCAGACGTGCCGCCGCTGGAAGCCACCGCGTTGCAGCAGGACGCCAAAAACCTTTCGATGCGAGCGTTGCTCGCCCGGCATCGGCAGGAACCGCTCTGTCACTCCTGCCATGCCCGGTTCGATCCCCTTGGCCTGGCACTGGAACAGTACAACGCCATCGGGCAGTGGCAGACCGACGGCATTGAGATCGAAACGGCTGGCACACTGATCACCGGCGAATCATTTTCTGATGTCAGGAGTCTTGCTCGGCGGATTGCCGAAGATCGCCGAGATGACTTCTACCGCTGCCTGACGGAAAAACTGCTGACCTACGCACTTGGCAGGGGGGTCGAATATTACGATGCTCCAGCGGTGGACAAAATTGTGCGTCGGTGCCGGGACGATGGAGGATTGCGAACCTTGGTCACGGCTGTTCTGGAGAGCGTACCATTCCAAATGCGGCGGATCGCCCCCCACGGAGATGATTGAAATGAGCGACCGAAAGCTGCCATTCAACCGACGCCAATGGCTGAAAACGACGGCCCTCCGGGGCCCAGGGGTTGCCCTTACGGTTCCGCTGCTGGAATCGGCCAGTCGGGGTGCGGCTGCGGCCGGAGTCGCGGTCCCGCAACGGATGGCCTTTCTCTATCTGCCAAACGGGGTCAACGTTGAGCAGTGGATGCCCCGGGGCGAAGGCAAGGACTACGAGTTGGGGCCGTCGCTCGAACCGCTCACCCGGCATCGTGACAAGCTGACATTCGTGCAGGGCCTCGCCCACCGCAACGGCTTTGCCGGCCCTGATGGGGCTGGCGACCACGCCCGGGCGACGGCCAGCTTCCTGACCGCAGCCCGTCCGTTGAAGACCGCCGGGGCCGACCTACGGGCGGGCATTTCGGTTGACCAGGTGGCGGCGCAGCACCTCGGAAAGCGGACCCGCTTTCCCTCACTCGAACTCTCCTGTGACGGGGTCCGCAAGAGTGGCAACTGCGACTCAGGATATTCCTGCGCCTACCAGTTCAACCTTGCCTGGCGATCGGCCCGACAACCGGCGACACCTGAGTCAAATCCGCGGCTCGTCTTTGAACGGCTCTTCGGCCATGGCACTGGGGCGGAGCGGAAGGAATCATGGAAGGCCCGACAGCAATCGCGCCGGTCACTCCTCGACTTTGTGCTTGAGGAAAGCCGGAGCTTCCGCAGGGAGCTCGCCGCCGTCGACCAGCACAAGCTCGATGAGTATCTCGCCGGCGTTCGCGACATCGAACATCGTCTCGATCGGTTTGAACAGGCCGGTGTTCCGGACGCCCCCGATCTGTCGTTACCCGAAAAGCCACCGGGGGTTTTCAGTGAACATCTGCGGCTGATGGGGGACATGCTGGTACTTGCATTCCAGACCGACTCAACCCGCATCGCCACCTTCCTGCTGGCCCATGATGGTAGTAATCGTTCGTTTCCCGAGGTCGGAATCGGCGAGGGTCACCATGCGCTTTCTCACCATCGTGACGATGCGGACAAAATCGCCAAGCTGGCAAAGATTGATCGGTTTTATGCCGAACAGTTCGCTGCCATGCTCAGACGGCTCGATGCGATTGAGCAGCCCGACGGCCGCAGCCTGCTTGACCACTCAACGATCGTCTACGCTGGCGGCCTCTCCGACGGCAACCGCCATCGTCACGATCAACTCCCTGTGGCTATTGCCGGTGGAGCCGGCGGGCGGCTCAAAACAGGCCATGCGATCTCCCTGCCCGGCGAACAGCCGATGGCAAACCTGCTGCTGACGCTGCTCGATACATTCGGGGTTCCGGCCAAAAGTTTTGGTGACTCAAGTGGCCCATTGGATCAGCTCCGCACCTGAGCATGCGCCGGCCCGGATCGCTCTGGTCGGTGCTATCCCACGCTCGTGGAAGTGCCGTTGACCAGCCTCTTGGATACCTGACTTTGAGCCGGCTCGGTTTTGCCGGCGCTGCTTCGCGGCCACTACCAGCCTGCTAGCAGACTGTGGAAGAAGTCTGCCGCCGCAGGATGCGGCGACCAGCAACCCCGAAAACCCTCGGCGTTTTCGGGTGTTGCCCAAGTGGAAAAAGGTCATGGATGGCTTTTTCCACGAACAGCTAGACTACGCCGCGAACGGTCAGGCCTGCGGCATCTGGGCGCTGCCGCGACTATTTCCCGCTCAGAGAACACGCCCGTGACGCCACCCCAGCAACAGCCCGATCTTCCCGACCAGTTCTGCCGCCGGGTGGCGATCGACCGGATTCTTCCCGATGTTGATGGCGGCCGGTTCGCCGCCAAGCGGGTGGTCAACCAGCCGGTGACGATCGCCGCCGACATCATCTGCGACGGCCACGACGAACTGGAGTGCCGGCTGCACATCCGCCCGGCTGGCCACGAGGGCTGGACCAGCATGCCGATGTTCTGCGAAGGCAACGACCGCTGGCAGGCCAGCTTCACACCGGGCCGGATCGGATCCTGGGAGTACACGGTCAGCGGCCGGGTCGACCACTTCGCCAGCTGGCGACGTGACCTGACCCTGCGGGCGGAGGCAGGCGAAGAACTGGCCGGTGAACTGGCCGAGGGCCGGCTGTTGATCGAGTCGGTCGCGGCTCGGGCACCGGCGGCTGACGCGGCCGAACTGGCTGCTTTTGCGGTGGACCTGACACCCAGGGACTGGCAGCAGACAGTGCACAACGGCAGGCTGCTCGCCCTGATGGGCCGCCATGCCGACCGCAGCCTTGAAACCTGGCTGGCAACCCCGCGGCCACTCTGGGTGGATCGCGATCGGGCCGCCTGTGGTAGCTGGTACGAGGCCTTTCCCCGGTCCTGGGGCCCGGCCGGGCAGCACGGCACGCTCGCCGACCTGGCTAACCGGCTCGGCTATGTCGCCGGCATGGGCTTTGATGTGCTCTACCTGACGCCAATTCATCCGATCGGCCAATCATTTCGGAAGGGCAAAAACAACGCCCTCACCGCTACCGCGGACGACGTCGGCAGCCCCTGGGGCATCGGCGCGAAAGCAGGCGGCCACACGGCGATCCACCCAGACCTCGGCACGTTTGCCGACTTTGAATTCCTGCGGCAGCAGGCGGCCCGTCACGGCATGGAACTGGCCCTCGACCTGGCCCTGCAATGCTCCCCCGACCACCCATGGGTGACCGAGCACCCCGAGTGGTTCCGCCACCGGGCCGACGGCAGCATCCGCTATGCCGAAAACCCGCCCAAGAAATACCAGGACATCTACCCACTCGACTTTAATTCGGCCCAGTGGCGGTCACTCTGGCGGGCGGTGCTCGACATCCTGCGGTTCTGGATCGGCCGGGGGGTACGAATCTTCCGCGTCGATAACCCACACACCAAACCCTTCACCTTTTGGGAATGGCTAATCAGCGAGGTCCATGCCACCCACCCCGACGTGCTGTTCCTGTCGGAGGCCTTCACCCAGCCCAAGACAATGTACCGACTGGCCAAGCTCGGCTTCACCCAGAGCTACACTTATTTCACCTGGCGGACAGGAAAACAGGAACTGGGCGACTATCTCACTGAAGTGTCCACGCCGCCGGTGAGCGATTTTTTCCGGCCCAACTTCTTCACGAACACGCCCGACATCCTCCATGCAACACTGCAGGAGGGAGGCCGGCCGATGTTCATGGTGCGACTGGCACTGGCGGCGTTGTCGGTGGGCAACTGGGGCATCTATGGTCCGGCCATGGAACTGCTGGAGGCGGCCCCTCGCGAGCCCGAAAGCGAGGAGTATCTTGACTCGGAGAAGTACGAGATCAGGCACTGGAACCTCGGACGCCCCGACAGCCTCGCCCCGTTCGTCACCACGCTCAATACAATCCGCCGGACTGAACCAGCCCTGTCTCAGGTACGGCGACCGCTGGTCCAGCCAACCGACAACGAACAATTGCTGGCCTGGTGCCGCCATGACCCGGCCACTGGCAACCGGGTGCTGGTGGTGGTGAACCTGCGGCCGCGGCAGCGGTGCCGCGGCATGGTTCACTTGAATCGCCCGCAACTCGGCCTCGACGCTGACCTGCCACTGGAGGCCGTCCCGCTGCTTGATGGTGGCTCAGCCCGCGTCACCAGCAGCGGCATCGACATCAGCTGCAGCCCGTCCCGGCCGGTGGCCGTGCTGCGGCTGGTAAAGGCCGCGACCCAGCTCACGCTTCCCGAGGCTGCCGATGGCTGATGCCGACACCTTCACCGCCCTGGCCCGCTGGCTGCCGGCTGCCCGCTGGTTTGCCGACAAGGACGTCGCCGATGGAGCCTGTCGGCTCGAACTGATCGAGGAGGTGCTGCTGCCAGATGAATCTCCCACGGCCAGCCTGCGGCTGCTGCTTGTCAGACTTGCCGGCCAGAGCCAACGCGGCTGCTATGTGGTGCCGGTCCAGCTGCTACCGGAAGCCGATGGAGGCCCCGGCACAGTCGACGCCGCCACCAGCCCTGACTTTGCCAGCTGGCTGTTGCAGCTGATCAGCTGGGAGGCTGAGCAACCCGGCCGACATGGCCGCCTGGTGGGCCGACGGACTGCTGCCGCCGCGGCGGTTGGGGCCGACGCCCAGCCACTGAAAATCATCCCACTGGGGGGCGACGCTTCAAACACCTCAATGCTGGCGGCGGCTACCGACAATGGTGATGGGGGGCTGCCAGTGCTGATCAAGCTGATCCGCCGCTACCGCACCGGCATTCAGCCGGAGGTTGAAATCGGCGCGTTCCTAGCCCGAGGCGGTTTTGCTGGCTCCCCACCGCTGCTGGGCTGGCTGGAATATCAGCCCGGCGGCGGGGCCGGGGAGTCGGGCGTGATTGCCACCGTTCACGCCGGCCTCGCCGGTACCGAGAGCCTGTGGGACTACCTCTGCAGCCGCAGCCAGCAGCCCGACTGTCAGCCAGAAGAACTGGCCGCCGTCGCGGCCGATCTGGGCCGGCTTACCGCCGCCATGCACGCGGCCCTGGCGAGCCAGGATCATCACGCAGCCTTTCAGCCGCAGCAGCCGACCGCCGCCGATGCTAAGGCCTTGGCCGAGGCGATGGTCGAGCATGCACACACTGTCTTTGCCGATCTGGCTGACGGCTGCCCAGCGGCATTGCGGCCACGGGTAAAGGCGGTGGTGGCCCAGCAGGCGGCCATCATCAACCGACTTTCGCAGGTGGCCCTGCAGCCACTGGCTGCCAGCTTCATTCGCGTCCACGGTGACTACCATCTGGGACAGGTGCTGATTGATCCGGCCACGAGAAAACTCTGGGTGATTGATTTTGAGGGTGAGCCCTCCCGCTCGCTGGCTGAACGGCGGGCCAAGACGAGTGCCTGCAAGGATGTGACGGGCGTCTGCCGCTCGTTTGACTACCTGGCCCGTCATATCGGCCGGCAGCCGGGCAGCCGGCCCCTGGCAGCTGAACCACTTGCGGCAGCCTTTCTCGAGGCCTACTGCACCGCCGCTGCCGGCCAGTGCTTCTGGCCGTCCGACACAGACGAAGCCAATCGGCTGCTCGACGCCTTCACTCTCGACAAGGCGCTCTACGAGCTGGCTTATGAACTGCACCATCGGCCCGACTGGCTGGAGGTGCCACTCGCGGCAGTTGAAGCGGGCTGATGGAGAGCACGGCCAGCGGTACTCCTGCAACCATCAAGCTGGTGGCGCTGAGCCAAAACCCAGTTCGCACTCGGACGGGGACGGCTGACTAGGCTGTAGCAACACATGCTGAAAAACTCATGCGATCTCACGAAAGCCATGATGACAATGGGGGCAAGAAGCGTGAAAAACAGTATGGTTCGGAATATCTGCCTCCAGCGCATCAGCAGAGCCGTCGGCTTCTTGCTGTTGACGGCCGCGGTGCTCGCAGCGGCAACGCCAGCCGCAGCCGGTCATCATCCCCACGTTGTGATCATGCTTGCAGATGATGCTGGCTGGGGAGATTTTTCATTTGTTGGCAACACCAACCTGGCCACCCCGGTGGTCGATTCCATCGCCCGCGACGGGGCTGTTTTTGAGCAGTTTTTCGTCCAGCCAGTCTGTGCCCCAACCCGGGCAGAATTCCTCACCGGGCGCTACCACCCTCGCAGTGGTGTCCGCGGAGTCACGCTCGGTGAGGAGCGAATGGCTCCTGATGAGCAGACGATTGCCGATGTTTTTTCGGCGGCAGGCTATGCCACCGGCTTGTTCGGCAAGTGGCATAACGGCACCCAGTGGCCCTATCATCCGCTGGCTCGCGGATTCGACACGTTTTACGGCTTTACTGAGGGGCACTGGGGAGACTACTTCGATCCGCCGATGCAGCATGATACTGCGTTTGTCACTGGCAAGGGCTACATCACAGATGACATCACCACCCAAGCTATTTCTTTTCTCGAAAAACACCTTCGCGGCCCCGCTGCCCAGCCAGTCCTCTGCTATATCGCTTACAACACACCCCATTCACCAATGTGCGTGCCCGACGCCGACTTCAACCGGTTCGCTGACAGGCCGCTGACGCTGCGGGGGCCACAACCCGACAAGGAGGATCAAACCTTCACTCGGGCGGCCCTGGCCATGGTCGAAAACCTTGACTGGAATGTTGGCCGCGTGCTCGAAACGATCGCCGCCGCCGATGCCGGCCGTGAGACGATCGTCGTCTTTTTCTCTGACAATGGCCCCAACAGCGGCCGCTGGTGCGGTGGCATGCGAGGCAAGAAGGGGTCGACCGATGATGGCGGTGTCCGCAGTGTCTGTTGCCTCAGATTCCCGGGCCGGGTGGCGGCGGGCACTCGCGTGCGGCAGGTCAGTGGGGCGATTGATCTGCTCCCCACGCTGGCAGCTCTGGCTGGCATCAACTTTCAGCCAACCAAGTCTCTTGACGGTGTTTCTCTGGCTCCACTGCTTGAGCAGCAAACAGCAGTGGCCAACCGACGGGCTTTGGCCGACCAGTTGGCCAACAGGCACATCATTTCTTCGTTTCGTGGTCGCGTGAGTGTCCGCACGGAGCGGTACCGGTGCGACCATGAGGGCCGGCTTTATGATATCCAGGTCGATCCCGGCCAGACCAAAGACCTCGCCATGGACCAGTCGACAGAAGCTGAACGGCTGCGGGCAATTGCGGCTCAATGGCGGGACGAGGTCCTGGAAGGGGTGCCCACACCCGAAATTGAGTGGTTTCCCGTCGGGGCAGTCGGGGCCCCCATGACCGAACTGCCGGCCCGTGACGGTCGCGGAGAGGGCCGCGTCGTCCGCAGTGGCCGCGCTGCGAACTGCTCATACTTCACGAACTGGATAGGCCCGGAGGATGCCATTGTCTGGGATATAGAGGTACATACGGCCGGCCGATATGAGGCCGAACTCTGGTATACCTGTGCCCCACCCGATATCGGCAGCGTAGTCAGGCTCACGTTTGGCGATGCCGCTGTTATTACGACGATCAGACCGGCCTGGGACCCCATATTGAATACGGGTGAAGACCGGGTCGATCGCGGCAGTGAGAGCTATGTGAAGCCTTTCCGGGTTCTGCCGCTGGGTGAGATCGATCTGGCAGCCGGACGGGGAGAGCTTCGATTGCAAGCCACCCGCGTTCCCGGCGGATCAGTTGCCGATGTTCGCCGCCTGGTGCTGCGACCGTTGCAACGATAGTGCTGTGGGGCACCCCAGTCACAATGCGTTGACGCGATGGCCTGGCGTTTGTTCAGCTGCGGACGGTGACCGGGAATTTCATAGCTGAAAACCTCATTGCCGGCGAAAAAAGCTGCCGTAGCTCATTCGTAATCTTCCCGGCCAACCGCAATCAGCGTTCGAGCGGTTCAACGCATATGTCATCAAACCACGTATCGAGTATGTCTTTCTTGTTGCCACCCGGCTGGAGGCCGATACTGGTCTTCGGCGCGTCTCCGGCCAGCGTCGCGTATTCGAGCACCTTTCTGCCATCGACGAACGCGGTCAATGCTTTTCCACGCAGTTCCAGCGACAGGTCATGCCACTCCTCCGGAGTGATCTGCACGGCTTCTTTCTTGGCATAGAAGAATTTCCGATTCCACTTCCCCTGCTTCGCGAGAGCCGCCGCCTCCGGTGAGTCTTTCGGATGGAGTACGTTGTTGTCAGCGGCTGTGATGCTCGTTGGCCGGATATGGAGCACGGCTACGTGAAAGTCGCGTTCGACGATCGGGTTCGGCCCACGCACCGTGATGCCGGCCATCCCACCTGCGGAAAACCTGAATCGAAACGATACCCGGACGTCGTTGCCAGTGATTTTCCGCGTGATCCCAGCCGGGTGAAACTCCTCCGGGAAGTTGCGTCCCCGCAACGCGCCTTCGACAATCTGCCACCAGTCGGGACGCACGTTCTTCCCGGAAACCGGTCGCCCATGCGGATGTTTTTCGTCACGGCCTTCCGCGAGAAAACCGTACTGGGACCAGTTCTGCTGAAAAGCCGTCTGATCAGTGAAATCCTCGGCCCAGCCTGAGGCGATTGAGCCCTCATCGCCTCCTGCTAGGGTGGAGCAGCAAGACATGATGGCGACGGCCATCCAGAGCTGTGCGTTGTTCATCGTGGAAAACATAGAATGGTCACCAGTGCTTTTGCAAGCGACTGGTCATAAAGAATGAATTGTCCCTGGAAAAATTTCTCCATGGCCTTTTTCACGTGGGCAACCCCGAAAAGGCCGAGCGTTGAAGGCCGGGGGATCATTTCTTCTCTTCCGCGTAAACTTCTCCAGCTGCGGCGTGCGACGGGCACGCGTTTGTTGGATCTCGTATTTCACGCCGTGGGCTGTCCAGGGGGACCGTCATGAAGCATTGTTGCCTCTTGATGACCATCATGCTTGTGGGCTGTCTGCCCGAGGCAATCGTTGATCCGGCGAATTGCTAGGTCGACCCCGTGCTCGAAGGAATCTGGCTCGCCAAGGGGTTCCAGTTAACGCAGTTCAAGCATGACGACGTTGAGTACGGCCCCGGTACGCAGCAGACAATCTTTCTCGTCAGTGCCTTCGACGAGCGATGCTACCTCGTCACAAAGCTTGACTACTATTCTGCGGAGGATGGCCGGCTGGGCATCTTTGGCTCAGGTTACACTGGGGCACTCACCCAGTGTCGGGCTTGGCTTGCGTTAATCGGCGAGCGGCAGTACCTCATTTGTCATCAGATCAAGCCCGCGATTCCACAGGACCAGGACGTCACGCGGTCATGGCGGAACTTTCTTCCCACATTCGAAGTCGAACGCAACAGCAAGACGGCCGTGACACTGAAGCCGGTTATGTTTACCGACATCCTGCAGCGACTTGGCGAGCCGATATCGGGTGAGGAATATACCTCGCGGCTCACGGAGTTCCCGCCACATGAAATCGTTGCCCGGATCAAGAGTGATCCCGATGCCGCCACCCCGGACGACCCCCGACCGATCACAGTCCGCCGGATGGAGGCGGCCACTGCACCGCACGTGCAGCGGGTGCTCGAGGCATTTCAAATCATCAATCCCCACAACCGCCCAGCGCAGCTCATGCCACCGCGGGATGACAGGGGCACTTCAGCGATCGAGTGATGACTGTGCGTGAAGAAAAGCCACCGGGGCCTTTCCCCGCCAATGTGGGCGACCGCCAGCCAACTAGGTTCTGTCTGAAAAGGCTACCGTTGGCCCGAGAGCGAGCTGCTTTGGTCTCTGGCAAGGACGGCGAAGCAGCCAGATTTGCAGATCTGGCGATGGAGCCGGACGTAGCCAGAGGGCAAATGAGCCGCTCGAAGCCAGGTACTGAGTTTTCAGACAGAGCCTAGGGCAACTCCCGCGCTCAGCTCAGATCAGCCGTGGCCCGGTCGGCGTAGATGGCATCGAACTCCCGAATGTGCCGGCAGGCATACTTGCCGATGATTGCCCGGGCAGTTTCGAGCAGCCGGTCACGGGCCTCCTCGGGCTCGAGCACCTCGACATGCTCGCCAAGGGCCAGCAGTTGCGGCAGCATCTCATCGTCCCAGGCCCGCGGAATCTCAAGCAGCAGGCTACCGTCGGCCTGCTGCCGGACAATCTGCCCGGGATGGAAGGGTTTTTCGACCGCCCAGCGGGCCCGTTCGGCGGCAATCCGCAGCCGGTAGCGACGGGGCGGATCGGACGAGCGGAACATCGTCATGCTGTCGGCCAAGAGTTCCTCGACCGGCTGGCTCCGTCGCGCGAAAGACCGTGACAGCGGCCGGGCGTCGCTGATGCGGTCGAGCTTGTAAAACCGAATCTGCTCGGTCTCGGGCGTGTCCGAGTCCTTGTAGGCAGCCACGTAGATGCTGCCCTCATAGACGACGAGGGCCTCTGGCTGGATCGTGCTTTTCTTCGGCTTAGCGGCGGTCAGGCTGGTGTAGCGAATTTCAAGTTCGACCCGCTGGCGAATGGCCCGATTGATGCCGGCCAGCATCCGGCTGCCGTACTTACCGGTGTTCGGCCGGGGGTGGACCACCAGACCTTCTTTGTGATCGTTCACATAGCCGAGCAGCTGCGGGGTGGCCACCGTCTCCAGCCGGGCAATCAGCTGGCCGATGCCCCGCCAGTAGAAGGTGCCGGCCAGGGGGGCAAGAAAGTCACGGGCCACCGCCAGTGACAGGAGTTCCACCACGCCGATGACCGGCGGCCGCAACTCATCCTTGCCGAGGCCGAAGCTGATAGCGAAGGCGAGGCAGCTGCCGCCCCGAGGCGACCGCTTCTTCGAGCGGGCGATCAAGTAGCCAAACTTTTCCAGAAACTCGATGTCGCGGCGGATGTTCTTGTCGGACATCTCGTCGATCACCCGCCGATCCTGCAGGTCCTGTTTCAGCTCGGAGACCGACAGCGGCTGCCGGGCGGAAAACAGTATGTCGATCAGGTGGAACACCCGAAGCAGCTGTTCGTGGCGGCTGATGGAATCCATGGGTGGGCAGGGCGGCGGCAGAGAAAAGAAGGGGAGAGGAGGGGACGACCCCACGATCCTACCAACGAGCCGCCCTGCTTGCCCGGCACGCAACGCGGCGGCCGGCAGATTTTCTGGCCCGGCAGGACCAACGTTGTCCATCCGAGTCCTTACGGTTTGCCTAGGCCGCAGCACCGGAGCAGTGGCTGGATCCCGACATCCTCCAGCAGGGAGAGGTTTTTCATGCAGACCGCCACCGTTCGCCTGGTCCGTCCCGCGAAGCCATCTGGCCGCATTGGCACGGCTGCCCCGAACGAGACCTATCGCCCCCTCGTAATCGGTTGCGTGCGGCTGCTGCGATCAACGGAGGACGGCGGCGAGTGGTTGACCCGCGTGCTGCGGACTGGCTGGATTCGGCCGACGGATTGGGCGTTTGCCGGAATGGTCAGACCGGAAGGTCATTGTGGTGGCCGCCGTTTCGCCACCGGGCTGAGCAACGGTGGCAGCGGACACCATCCGCAACAAGCCATGCAACGGCTGACTCTCGGCCTGCTCTGCGGGGCCGACCTGCGGCCGCTCAGTCAGGAACCGCCCGCACTGCAGTTGCAGTCGTGCGACGCCGACATCTACGGCTGGTCACTGCTCTATCAGCCGCAGCGGCTGGGCGGGCCGGCCGGCGGCCTGGCAGTGGTCGATGCCAACTCCGATATCCCGGAGCTTCCGGCGTTTTACGAGTCGCCGCTGGAACTGTGTGACCGGCTCGACTTCCTCGACCGCCGCGGCATCCCCGCCCGGCCGTTAGCACTCGTGACGCGGCCAGAAGATTTTTTCCGGAGGGGCCAGCCGCAGCCAGGCATGTCATCGTGTCGCCAAAATCGGTTCATTCCCGCAGGCAGATTCCGGCCCCCGACCGATCTCTCACACTTGCCCGGGGGCTGATCTTCTCACGCGTGAAAATTTCTGCGAAATTTTTCGACATCGTCAAGCGAATCACATAATTCATGCCTAATTGTGGTCGGCCGCTTCTGGTCTTTCGTTCCGTGAATGGAAGAGGCGGACCAATCCGCTGGAGAGGCGGTCGCCTGCTCATCTACACTTCGCCCACACCTGCCACCAGATCGCGGCAGCCGGCTCACTCAGCGAGTGCTTCCTGTAGTTCCAGCCAGCGATCCTCGGCCTCAGCCAGACTTTGGGTGATCACAGTCAACTCGGCATGCAACTGGACCGCCTTGGCGGCGTCAGTTACTGCCAGCAGTTGTTCGTTGACCTGCTGCTTTTCGCCATCGAGCCGGGCCACCGTCTTTTCCACCGCAGCCAACTCCTTCCGCAGCCGCCGGTCAGCATTGGCGTCGGTCTGCCGCCGCTTCGGAGTGGGCCCGCCGCCAGGCCGCGCAGCCGGCCGGGATGCTTCGGCGGCGTCGATCTCGGTTTTCATCCGCTCGACATACTGGCGGTAGCTGCCGGGGTACTGCACCACACGGCCGGCGGCCACCTCGACCACACTGGTGGCAACGGCCTGGACGAAGGAGCGGTCATGGCTGGTGAAGATGACAGTGCCGTCGTAGTCCTCCAGCGCGGCGGCAAGGGCTTCGACGGTTTCGACATCGAGATGATTGCCCGGCTCGTCGAGCACCAACACGTTGAAGCCGCCCAATAGCAGCCCGGCAAGACAGAGCCGGGCCCGTTCACCGCCGGAGAGCACCCGAACCTTTTTTTCAATCGCCTGGCCTCGAAAGAGCATCGCCCCGGCCAGATCGAGGATTCGCTGGGTCTTGGTGCCGAGGGCCGACACCCGTTCCAGGTAGCCGAGCACTGTCTCATCCTCCGGGAGGGTGGTGTAGACATGCTGGGCGTAGGTGCCGATCTCGCAGCCATAGCCCCACTTCACCCGGCCGGCTGTGGGCTCGAGTGAGCCGACCAGCGTTCGCAGAAACGTGGTCTTGCCCTGGCCGTTGTCACCCACGATAGCCAGCCGCATGCCGTGGTCGATTTCAACGGCGACATCTTCCGCGACGGTGTGGTCGGGGTAGCCGATGGCCAGATCGATGCAGCGGACGGCGGGGCCCTGGCGGGGAGCGACCTCAGGGCAGCGGATGGCGGCGGTGGGGGCGTCGCTGGCAATCTCCTCCAGTTCCAGCCGTTCCAGCTGCTTGGCCTTTGAGCGGGCCTGCGAGGCAGTCGAGGCCTTGGCCCGGTTCTTGGTGATGAACTGCTCCAGCTGCCGCTTTTTCACAAGGGTGGCAGCATTCACCCGCTGGAGGTGTTCCCGCTGTTCCCGCTGATGGTCGAGGAAGGCGTCGATCTTCCCGGGATAGGAGGTGAGTTTGCCGCGGGAGAGGTCAAGGGTGCGGTCACAGGTGGCGGTGAGGAAGCCGCGGTCGTGCGAGACGATCAGGCAGGCCTCTTTGAAGGTCCGCAGAAAATGCTCCAGCAGCATCTGGGTACGGAGGTCGAGAAAGTTGGTCGGCTCGTCGAGCAGGAGCAGGTTGGGCTCATGGAGGAGCAGAGCCGTCAATTTGACACGGGTCTGCCAGCCGCCAGAAAGTTCACCGACGGGACCGTGCAGATAGTCTCCCTTGAGCTCGAACTGACCAGCGACTTCGCCACACTTCCAGTCAGGCTGGCGACTGTCCCGCATCAGGAAGTCGAGGGCCGACTCATCGGGAAGAAACGGGTCGTGCTGCCGCAGATAGCCCAGCCGCAGCCGCGGGTGGTGGATAACCTCGCCGCCGTCGAGTTCCTCCTCACCGAGGATGACTCTCAGCAAGGTGCTTTTGCCGGCACCGTTGCGGCCGACGAAGCCGACCTTGCCATCATCGGTGATTGTGGCGGAAGCCTCATCGAGCAATATCTGGTCGCCGTACCGCTTCGAGGCGTTCTTGATGTCGAGCAGAACCGCCATGCAGAGGGAGAACCAAGCTTCAGATACAGGCGGGTTGTCTTGGAATGCCAATAAGGGACAGCTATCTGGCGGCCGACTGGGGCCGCAGCCGCCAAGATATTCACACGGACATCATCAGCGGAGGGCATGGGATTCGAACCCACAACCCCTTGCGGGGCACCACAATTCCAATTATCCGCCGCTGCCCTATACCGCTTTATATGGCAGCTTTTTTTTTAAAATTTGACAACACACCGGCGACCATCACCGGTACTGAAGAATCTAGCAGAATCGACCGCGGAGGGAAGGCAGGGGGGAGGTTAACCACGAGCCCTTTGGACTCCCGCCCACCCGGCGAGGGCTCAGCAGCCGCCGCAAGGCGACGACCTCCGGAGCGGGCCTCGCTCGCTGGATTGGCTACGCGACGAATGAGAGAATCGCGAAGTAGTGGCACGCGCTTCCTCCCAGCACAAACACGTGCCAGGCGGCGTGGAAGTAGCGGACGCGGTGATCGAGTACGAGAAAGATCACGCCCACGGTGTAGATCACGCCTCCAGCCGCCATCCACGCCAGGCAGGGCAGCGGCACAAACGGCGCGAGAATCATCGCCGGTAGCCAGCCGAGCGCCACATACGGCAGCGGCGAAAAGGTGTGATCGATGCGATGCTCCACAAGCACCTTCGATGCGAAGCCCAACAGAGCCGCTCCCCAAAGCAGCACGAGCACGGGCAGGGACCATGCCGAGGGGAGGTAGGCCACGAGAAACGGGGTGTAGGTGCCGATGATCAGCAGAAAGATCACCCCCTGATCCCAGACGGCGAGCCGATGCTTCCATTCGGGCTGCTGCACGCCGTGGGAGAGGGCAGACGCCGCATATGTCGCCACGAGCGTGGCGGTGTAGAGGCCGCAGGCGAGGGCGATCGTCCAGTGCGTGCAGCTCGCCAGCAAGGCAACCGCCCCGCCCAGGCTGAGCACCATCCCCGCGGCGTGCGTGATCGTGTTGGCCAACTCCTGACGGGCATCACGAGGCGGACGGGGAGCGGTGCTGGGCATGGCGGGTGAAAAATGAAGGCCGCGGTGAGCTTCCTGCACGCAGGCCCGAGCGTCTCGGGCCTACCGGACGTGCCTGGCACACCGCCAGGATCATCGCCTGATCGTATCCGGTGGCTGGCGGCTCCACCAAGCCCCCTCGCTGTCGTTGCCCTTGATCCACAAACCGATCCGGGGCAGTCGCTCACTGAGTGGAACCGGGCTCCTCTACTCCGATGGCGAAGCTGCGCTTCGACTTTCGATAAGACCATTCGGGTCCGTGATACGAGGCTCCTGGCGAAGCCCGAGTTGTCACGGTTCTATGGCATCAGAATCACGATGAACTTCGTCGATCATGCTCCGCCCCATTTTCACGCGATGTATGGCAAAGAGGTCTTCTACGCCGATGCCCGGATTGCCATAAAAACCGCCTATGAGGCAAAACTCCGGCGTTGTCGTACGCAGTTCACTGCCATTTGCTTAACGAGGGACTGGCATTCTCCACGCTTTTCATGGTGAAGAACAGGACGGCCAGCGGCACCTCCACAGGCGTCTCGCCCGGCCGTAACAGCCAGGCAGTCGGTCCCTGCTTCCTTTTGAGGGCAAGTCGCAGACTCACCCGCCTCGTGAACGGCAGAAACAGGTGAGAAAGAGTCGGCTCATGCGGAGAATTCTGCCAACGGCGCAAACCGCTTCCGAATCGCCTT